>Ga0213828_1001131_pt1 | contig 22887 bp, 25 predicted proteins | sample MC6MC0897MG_FD_180664 | JGI IMG/M metagenome (GOLD analysis project Ga0213828, IMG submission 180664) | Enriched soil aggregate microbial communities from Iowa State University, Ames, United States - MC6-MC0897-MG | ecosystem: Environmental > Terrestrial > Soil > Unclassified | place: USA: Iowa... | reverse complement strand
TTGAAAAAGCGGAAGAAACAAGTGAATTCCCTATTTCAGAAATGTTAGTAAATGAAGATTGGCTTGTTTGGATGGCTGGTGATAGGAATTCTGTGTTTGTAAAAAATAGAGAAACGTTAGAGATCAAAGGCTTTTCTACGGATACTTTTATAGATTTTGAAGATGATACACTACTGACAACAATATCTGATACAACGACAGGTCATACCATTTATAGCTTAACAAATCTGCGTACAAACGAGGTAAAACAATTTACACAAGCCTTTGATAATAGTGCAGTAAGTCAGCCAATTTATCAAGACAATAAATTGCTCCTACCAAGTGCCTTTAAAAAAGATGGAATAGAAACAGTTCGCTAGATGTTGGAACAGAAAAAGAAAAGCAATATGATTTCCCTTTTAAAGGCATACATGACGTCGCACTTACTGACCATAAAATCTATGCTTCCTTTAGAACTGGAGAAAGCTTAGAGACAGGATATGTTGATTTAGAAGATGGCTCCTATCATAAACTTGATGGTAAAAAAGCCATTACTTTAACAGCCTATCAAAATAATCTTGCTCTTTACGAATGGATACCGAAGGAGGGAAAATATCGCTTTAGATCCTATCAAGTCAAAGAAGATGGTTCACTAACACCACTTTACGCCTTTAAAGATGCTCCATTAGCTCTTTTAATACCACGTTATACGAAAGAAGGAACATTACAGGTATTTGGGATAAATGAAAAGTATCTCACGGAGGATGGAATTCATGAAGCGAAAGATGATGCAATTAAAATATTTTTACAGCGTTAATATTAAATAGAGCCTTGTCATTTGCAGTGAGATATGGGTATAATAATCAACGAAAAGTTCATATGGAAAGAATGTAGGGGGGCTGGTAGTTGCCAGCTGAGATTGTGTCCGTTAGATGCTGACCCTTTGAACCTGATTTGGCTCGTACCAGCGTAGGGAACATCTATTCAAAAAAAGTAAATTTTTGATATTGATTGACAACGTCTGGGAGAAATCCTGGGCGTTTTTTTGTTAAATGTACATATCTTGGGTGCAGATAATCCATAAATACGCTTTCTTCTGGTTAGAGCATTCCTTCATGAACACTTTCACACTACTTACTGGGAGGATTCAGCATGAAAAAATGGTTATTGGTTCTTATGGCTGCCCTTTTGACATTAGCGGGCTGTAGCGAAAAAGAGGATACCAAAAAGGATGAGCATGCGTTAAAGAAGGTGTCCGTTGTACTTGATTGGATGCCAAATACAAATCATACAGGGCTATATGTTGCTAAGAAATTAGGTTATTTTGAAGAGCAGGGCTTAGATGTTGATATCTTACAACCTGGTGACGCAGGAGCAGATCAGCTTGTAGCATCTGGCAAGGCACAATTTGGCGTAAGCTATCAGGAGGGAATTACACAGGCTCGTGTACAGGGTGTACCTCTAGTATCGATTGCGGCGATTATTCAGCATAATACTTCTGGCTTTGCCTCAATCGCCTCCAAAGGCATTACATCACCGAAGAAATTTGAAGGTAAAACATATGGCGGCTGGGGAGCTCCACTAGAGCAGGCCGTACTACAATCATTAATGCAAACTGAAAATGCAGATATTAATAAATTAGATATTATTAATGCTGGTGATATAGATTTCTTTACAATGATGAAAAAAGATATTGATTTTGCATGGATTTATTATGCTTGGACTGGGATAGAAGCTGAGCTTCGTGGTGAAAAGCTGAACATGCTGTATTTAACAGATTATAGTGACCAACTGGATTATTATACACCCGTTCTTGCTACAAATGAAAAAATGATTAAGGATGATCCAAAGACCGTTGATGCATTTGTCGCTGCCGTGGCAAAGGGCTATGAATACGCGATCAGTAATCCAGGTGAGGCAGCAGATGTTTTACTTGAGGCAGTACCTGATTTAGATGAAGACCTTGTGCATAAAAGTCAGGAGTGGCTGGCAAATAAATATCAGGATGACGCTGCTCAATGGGGCGAGCAAAAGCTAGCTGTCTGGGAAAACTATGCGAAGTGGATGACTAGCAACAACGTTTTAGAGGGCGAATTTAACGCAGAACAAGCATTTACAAACGACTTTTTACCGAAAAAGGAGACGAAGTAACATGGCAAACTCATTAATCAGTGTACAAATTATTCCGAAAACAGAAAAATATGAAGATGTGATTCCATTTGTCGATGCGGCCATTGCTATTATTGATGCATCAGGCGTGAAATATGAGGTGCATCCTTTAGAAACGACAATGGAGGGGGAGCTGACAACGTTACTACAAATTATAGAACGAATGAATAACAAAATGATAGAGCTTGGGGCTATCAATGTTATTACACAAGTGAAAATTTTATATCAGCCATCAGGTATTACAATGGATACATTAACGGAGAAATACCAGTGATGAAGCAGGCAATACAAAAGGGAAGGTCGATAATTTTTATCGCCTTCCTCTTATTCATATGGGAGCTAATCGTGCGTTTGGCAGATATCCCGCATTGGTTATTGCCGGCACCAAGTGCTATTTTAGCAGAAGGGATACGATCGTTTGAAACATTTTTGCCTCATGCCTTCGCAACCGTGCAATTAGCTTTACTTGGACTTACGATTGGTATATGTTGTGGACTAGCAGTTGCTGTGCTCCTACATCGTTTTTCATTTATTCGAGAGCTATTTTATCCCATTCTTATTATGTCACAAAACGTTCCAATACTTGTCCTAGCGCCCTTGTTAATTATTTGGTTTGGCTTTGGTTTATTACCTAAGCTTATCATTATTTGCCTAGTATGCTTTTTTCCGATTGTTATTGCAGCAATGGATGGCTTTCGTCAAACCACACCAGAGTTGAAGCATTATTTTGAGATGATTGGGGCAACAAAGGCACAAACCTTTTGGAAGCTAGAATGGCCATTTGCATATCCATCTATTTTTTCGGGTATTAAAATTGCTGCTACCTACAGCGTTATGGGGGCTGTTATTGCGGAGTGGCTAGGTGCTAAAAAGGGTATTGGGGTCTATATGACATTGGCACAGTCATCATTTCGTACAGATCGTGTGTTTGTGGCCATTTTGGCTATTATATGTTTAAGTTTAGTGTTATTTAGCGCTATTCGACTGCTAGAAAAAATCATTGTGAAGGGGAGAGGATTCCATGCTAAGCGTTCAAAATATTGATAAATCCTTTGATTCTCTTCAGGTCATTCAAGATTTATCCTTTGAGGTAAAGGACGGTGAATTTGTGGCAATCATTGGTCCATCTGGTAGCGGGAAAAGCACGCTATTTCAACTAATTGGTGGTGTTTCTTCTATTGATAAGGGAGCCATTTTATTAGATGGTGCAGATATACAGCAGAACAGAGGAACAATTGGCTATATGCCCCAGCAACCTTGCTTACTACCATGGCGAACCATTTTAGAAAATGTCACGATTGTAGAAGAGCTTCAGCAAAAGCCGAATGTGGAACTTGCGAAGGAGTGGTTAGCAAAAGTGGGTCTTGCTTCTTTTATAAATGCCTATCCGAATGAACTATCAGGCGGTATGCAACAGCGAGTGTCCTTTATCCGTGCAATCGTTAGTGACAAGCCTATATTATGTTTAGATGAGCCATTTTCTGCACTAGATGAGTTTACGAGACTGGAAATGCAGGCTTGGCTATTATCCATTTGGGAAAAATATCGAAAATCCATTTTATTTGTTACCCATAGTATTGAGGAGGCGCTATTTTTGGCAGATCGGATTATTGTGCTATCAAAACGGCCAGCAACAATTAAACAAGAAATAGTTGTTCCGTTTGCACGACCACGACAAGAGAAAATTCGTCATTCTGAGACATTTACAGCATTAAAAGAACAATTATTTATGTTTTTAAAAGAAGAAAAGGATGATGTTTATGTTGATTGATGCTCATATTCATTTAGATCAGTATCAAGACAATGATATACCCTCTTTACTAGAGGAGGCAGAATATGTTATTGCTGTCAGTATGAATCTTGCATCATGTGAAAAAACGTGGATGCTATCGAAAGCCTATAAAAATGTAAAGGCTGCATTTGGCTTTCATCCTGAGCAAGTCTTACCTAGTAAAATGGAAATGGATGCTTTATTTGATTGGATACGTCAACATGCACATGAAATGATAGCAATAGGGGAAGTAGGTTTGCCTTATTATTTAAAGCAAGAAAAATCTATGGATTATCGTCCATATACAGCATTGTTGGAAAGGTTTATTTTGTTAGCAAAGGAATTAGATAAACCAATTATTTTACATGCCGTTTATGAGGATGCATCACTTGTTTGTGATTTGCTTGAAAAACATCAAGTAACGAAAGCCCATTTCCATTGGTTCAAGGGAGATGAGAAAGTAATAGAACGCATGATCCAGAATGGCTATTTTATTTCTGTTACACCTGATTGTACGTATGAGGAGGAGATTCAACAGCTTATTACGAGATATCCAATCGAGCTAATCATGGTGGAAACGGATGGGCCTTGGCCATTTGAAGCTTCGTTTGAAAATAAACGTACATCTCCCTGGATGATGAATCATTCTATAGCGGTCATTGCTTCAATAAAGGGGATATCAATGCAGGAAGCGGCTAAAAGCATTACACAAAATACAAAATCATTTTACAATCTATCATAATAAAAAAGCAGTATATAGAATGTTTATTCATCTATACGCTGCTTTTTGTATTTTGTGAAGTTGCGTTTTAAGGTTTCTTGCTTAGTCTTTGTGACACGTTCATGTGTACTAAAAGGGGAGGATTGACGATCGATTTCAACATTTTTTCCTTTTGTACGCTTTATATGCATACGTTTCTTTTTGGCTTTTGATTGTGACATAGGATTACCTCCAATTGCTTATTATCACTATAATACTGAATAAAACAGAAAATGTAAAACCTCGTAAGTAAGTTACTTACGAGGTAGTTGTCATATTATTAGTGAGATACGTCTTGTACAGAAATACCTGTGTTTGCTTTAACATCCACTTCGCGATATTTCTTATCATCACTTTCTTTAGAAAGTAATGTTCCAATGAAACCACCAAGGAAACCAAGTGGTACCGAAATTAATGCTGGATTTGTTAACATAATTAACGGTTCACCCACGAAAATCGCTTTTCCTTCAACTGGATTCCAAATATTTGGAGATACCGCAACAAGTACTAATGCAGAGATTAAACCTGTTAGCATTGCCGTTACAGCACCAGCTGTGTTAAAGCGTTTCCAATAGATTGTATAAATGATTACTGGTAGGTTAGCAGAACCTGCAATACAGAATGCAAGTGATACTAAGAACGCTACGTTTAATGTTTGTGCACCAAGTGCTAAAAGGATAGAAACAATTGAAATTGTAATCGAACCGATACGAGCTGCAAGTACTTGCTCTTTTTCTGTAATTTGACCTTTTTTAATGATTTGACCATAAATATCATGAGAAAGGGCAGACGCTCCAGAAAGTACAAGACCTGCTACTACCGCTAAAATTGTTGCAAATGCTACCGCACAAACGAATGAGAATAGAATGTCGCCACCAAGTGCTTCTGCAAGAAGTGGAGCAGCCATGTTACCAGCTGCGTTTGCTGCAATAATTTCTTCTTTACCAACGAATTTTGCTGCACCGAAGCCTAGGAAGATTGTTAGTACATAAAAGATACCTACAATCCATGTAGCCCAAATAACTGAAGAACGAGCTGTCTTCGCATCTTTTACTGTAAAGAAACGCATTAGGATGTGTGGAAGACCAGCAGTACCTAATACAAGAGCGATTAACATTGAGATTGTATCAATACCATTTGTATATTTAAGACCAGGGTTTAAATAAGCTGCACCGCTTTCAGTAGCAGTCCCCATTTCTTTAAACATTGTAGCAATGCTGAAGCCGAACTCTTTTAATACTAAGAATGAAATAATGATAGTACCTAACATTAAAAGACATGCTTTAATAATTTGTACCCAAGATGTAGCAGTCATACCACCGAATAATACGTAAGTTGTCATCATTACACCTACGATTAATACGGCAATCCAATAGTCAATCCCTAAAAGTAATTGAATAAGTGCTCCTGCACCAACTAGTTGTGCAATCATGTAGAATAAAACAATTGTAATAGTGCTTAAAGCTGCTGTTCCACGAACTTTTGAGCTATTGAAACGCGCAGTAATCATGTCAGCTAATGTAAATTTACCAAGGTTACGTAAAGGCTCTGCAACAATGTATAATACCACTAAGTAAGCTACTAAATAACCAATAGAGAAGAAGAATCCATCAAATCCAAATAATGCAACTGCACCAGCAATCCCTAGGAAAGAGGCTGCCGATAAATAGTCACCAGCAATAGCTAGTCCATTTTGCCAGCCTGTTAATCCACCGCCTGCAGTATAAAAGTCACTTGCTGAAGAAGTACGTTTAGATGCCCACCATGTAATAACTAATGTTAAACCTACAATGGCAACGAAAAAGAATATGGCTGTAAAACTCATTCCTCCATCATTCATCGGCGGCCACCTCCGTTCTCATATTCAGCGATAATCGCCTTTGCTTCTTTATCGTAGCTGTTCGCTTTTGCTACATATAAATGACATAACCCCCATGTCATAATGAATAATCCTGCTGCATAAACCCACACCCAAGTGATTTCCCCAAATGCCTTTTGGTGTAGAATTGTCGTGTAAGAAGTAAGAATTGGTAACAACATATACGCTGCTAAAAAGATTACAGTCATTGACCAAAGAAATGAATTCTTTCTTCGTACAAGTGCTTTAAACGATTGTTGATTTGCAATTGCATCATAGTCAATCACGACGCCTTTGTTTGCTTGATTGTTCGCCATTAACATTCCCCATTTTGTGTTTATTTTTACTGCTTCAAGACTTGATTTTGCTAGTTAAGTGAATTCACATCTTCATTTTATGAGACAGTTCACAAAATTGCAATACATTTCAGAAAAATTATGTAAAAAAAATTTTTAGAAAAATAGTCTTAGAAGAGAAAATTTATGACAAAGCCTAGAAATATAGGGGTTTTGGAAAATTCAGATAAATATACGAAATGGGGACAAATCTAGATTTCGGGGCATAAAATAAGGTTAAAATTTGAAAATAAAATTATTTTTTCCATAAAAATTAAACACTATTTACCTAGTGAAAATTGGTTTTTTTCTGTTTTTTGGAAACAGAATAGTATTGTTCAATAAGTAAATTGGTAAAATTTTTATAATAAAAAAGTAAAAAACTCGATGAAAAATCGAGTTTTTTACTTATATTGTTAGTGTTGTAGAACAGGTAGAGGCACTTATGAAATTGCAAAAAATTAATGTGAAATATCAGAAACCGATACACCTGTATTCGCTTTTACACGAATTTCCTTGTAAATGCGATCTGCTTCTGCCTGTGAAACTTTGCTAGAGGAAAGAACAGAACCTAAGTAACCAGCGATAAAACCAAGTGGAATTGTAATAATGGCTGGGACGGCTAAAGGCACAATAGGGTTACCAACAAAGATTGCCGCTCCTTCAACAGGACTCCATACATTTGGCCCCATCGCCCCTAAAATTAAACACGATACTAAACCAGTTACCATTGCCGATACAGCACCTGTGGAATTGAATTTTTTCCAATAAATTGTGTAAAGAATAACAGGTAGATTTGCTGAAGCCCCGATACAAAATGCAAAGGAAACTAAGAACGATACATTTAGGTTTTGCGCAAAAAGAGCAAGGACAATCGACACAATGGCAATCGAAATTGAGCCAGTACGAGCTGCAAGAACCTGTTGCTTTTCAGTTAATTTACCACCTTTTATAATTTCACCATAAATATCATGAGAAATCGCAGAAGCACCCGTTAAAACTAAGCCTGAGACAACGGCTAAAATAGTGGCAAATGCTACTGCACCAATAAATGCCATTAACACATCCCCGCCTAAGAACTGAGCAAGAAGTGGGGCAGCAGTGTTACCTGCTTTACTTTCAGCAAGTATTTTATCTAAGCCTACAAAATTTAATGCACCAAAGCCTAAGAAAATAGTTAATGAGAAGAAAATAGCTGTAATCCAAGTAGTCCATGAAATAGAAGACCGGGCAGTTTTTGCGTCTTTAACAGTAAAGAAGCGCATTAAAATATGGGGTAAACCAGATGTACCTAAAACAAGTGCCATCATCATCGAAACAGAATCAACCGTACTTGTATATTTAATCCCTGGTACAAGGAATTTTTCACCATGATCAACAGCGATCGTATCAAACATTTTCATAAGAGAGAAATCAAATTTAACTAAAACCAGTATAGCTAACAAACCTGTCCCAAATAAAAGAAGACTTGCTTTAATGATTTGAACCCAAGATGTAGCAGTCATACCGCCAAACAATACATAAGTTGTCATCATCACGCCTACGATTAACACAGCAATCCAATATTCAATCCCGAATAAAAGTTTAATAAGAGCACCAGCACCTACTAGTTGAGCAATCATATAAAGAATAACGATAATAATTGTTCCTGAAGCTGCAACTCCACGGATACGTTTTTCATTAAAACGAGCAGTTAGCATATCAGCTAATGTATAACGACCTAAATTACGCATTGGCTCTGCAATTACATATAATAGAACTAAGTTTGCTACTACATAACCAACAGAGAAGAAAAAGCCATCAAAACCTGTTAAAGCAATTGCACCAGATACACCTAGAAATGCGGCTGCAGATAAATAGTCACCAGCAATCGCAAAACCATTTTGCCAGCCTTTAAGACCTCCTCCAGCAGTATAAAAATCCGCTGCAGATGACGTGCGCTTTGCAGCGATATAGGTAACAACAAGTGTTAAACCAACGATTGCTAAAAAGAAACCAACAGATACCAAGTTCATTTATTTTCCACCTTTCGCATGATATTCTGCTAGCACGGCTGCTGCAGCTTTATCGAATGAAGAAGCTTTTTTTACATATACTGTACAAAGTACGATTGTCATAATGAATAACCCTGCTGAATAAACCCAAACACCTGTAATATTTCCGACGAATTTTTGTTGTAGTACAGGCTGAAAAGCAAGGATTGGTAGCAAGATATAAAGAATTAAAAATGCTGCTGTAATCGAGAAAAGAAAGGTATTTTTCTTTTTCACGAACTTGTTGAACGATTCCATAGCTTCAATTGCACTATAATCAACTGATTCTACATTTTTGTTACCAGAAATGTTTGCCATTATTATTCCCCCTAAAGTGTTATATTTCTGTTTTAAACGGCATATTTCTTTCTTTATCGCCGTTATATTCACTTATTTTATGAGGTATATTCTTATAATGCAATACTAAATTTTGAGTTTTTATAATTTTTAGTCTCTTTGCGTTTATGGAAATAACATAGAAATAATAAGGATTTAATAGAAATATTCCGTACGAAAGAGAACCGAATTACCTACTAGAATAATATTATTGAAATAGTTTAGTGATAATAATTTTGAATGTAGGAGAATATTTAAACACGAAAGAGAATTTTAATGAATTTGTTATTGCGTTATCAAATAATGGAAGATTTAAAAAAGCAGAAAAACTTTGTTATATAACAATTATCTGATGCCTTGGGAAATAACCAAAATAGTAAAAAACGGCTTGAAAAAAATTTTTAAAAAATGAGAATTATCTGGAATATACAGGGTATTGTTATGGGAAAATCATACAAAATACAAAGATTGGACATATTAAATTGTAAGGTTTAGACCATAATCTTGTATTTAATGGGTAGAATTTATACAATAAAAATAGTGGTAAATTGAAGGGAAGTGGGCAAATAAATGAAAAAGAAAAATATAATGCTTGTATTGATACTAGCATTAAGTAGCATTTTAGCTGCTTGTGGTAGCTATAAATTCGAACCAGAAATGAATATAGAGGTACAGGATTTTTCAGTAACAAATCAACACAATGAAAAGGTGAATTTAGAGAATTATAAAGGTAAGCCATGGCTGGCGATGTTCATTTTTACAAACTGTAATACCATATGTCCACCAATGACGTTTAATATGACAGAAGTCCAAAAAGCGCTAAAGGATAAAGGCTTGGAAGACTATCAAATTGTAGCTTTTAGCGTTGATCCAGAAGTTGATAAACCAGATGTATTAACGAATTATTTAAAAACATACTCAGTCCCGGATGAAAGCAAATGGCAGCTATTAACTGGCTATGATCAAAAGTTTATTGAACAGTTTGCCATGAAATCGTTTAATTCACACGTTAAAAATGATCCAAATTCTGACCAAGTTATACATATGGGAAGATATTACTTAGTCAATGCAGACGGTACAGTTGTTAAAGATTATGATGGCACAACAGATGTACCAGTTGATACAATTGTGGCAGACATAAAAGCTCTATCAAAATAAATGGTTTATATTACAATTTAAAGATATGGATAACTTTGATGGGGCTGTCCCAAAAGAATTTTTATCCAAAAATGAATAAAAAGGTGAATGACAGAAACGTTGATAAATCAATGTTTCTGTCTTTTCAATTTCCTGTGATTTTACTCCAAAAGACTGTGAGACAGCACCGTATAATTTGAGATAGAGAATTACTATCTCATTGAAAGGGGAAGAGGTAATTTATATAGGGAGGTACCTGACATTACTTTAACCCCGTCCTAAATCTAGAACGGGGTATATTGTTTCAGCTTTTTATTAGTGAAATTAGGCATTTTCTCAAAATGTCAGCCTGTATTCTAAAGTCTGACATTAACCTCCGTACCATCCTTAGCTTTGACATCTACAAGCACGGTACCTTTATAATTTTTCAGTTCCTTAACAATAGGCATTAGCATTTTTTTGTCTATTTGTGGTAAGGTAAGGTCTATTTTTTTTCTTTCGGAGTATTCTTTGGTCCATCTATTGACATGCTGCTGAAAAAAATTAGAAGACAAAATAGAAAGAACAATGTTTAAAATAGCGTATGGAACTGGGATAGTAAACCGAATATCCTTTGCTTTTACTTTTACATGCATCATAAGCAACACTACTCAATAAAGACTGCAACGGAATCCCCGTTTGCCGATTTAATATCAACAATTTGTCCATCTAATTCGTTTTCGATTGCTTCAATAATAAGGTTTATGTCTATATCCTTCACATATTTTTCCGACTGTGGAATACTCGCTGCAATGCTATGTCCAGCCATTAATACTACCTTAACAAGTTTGATAGGCAAATTGACTGTGACGTTATCATTTTCTGCTGAGACAACACGGATTTTTAATGTTTTATCTAAATAGCTAGTAGTTTTTTCAAAAGACTTATTACTTGTTTCTTCTTTCTCTTGTAATGCTTGAATGAGTTCCGATCCTTTATCCGCATCAATTTTTCCTTCTTGAATCATTGTTAACACTCTTGTAATTTCCTCTTTCATGATAAATTCCTCCTTATTCTTTTAAAAGCTTAATGGCTTCTTCTGGTGTGATTTCACCATTTTCCAACATGGTTACAACTTTTTTCTCATCTACTTCATTTTTCTTCTTTTGTACATAGCCAAGGGAAGAAATGATGTCAGTTAGCTTACCTCGAACCGTTGGATACGAAATCCCTAGTTCCTTTTCAACATCTTTAATATTCCCTCTGCATGTTAAAAATACCTCCACAAAATGAAGCTGATCCTTTGACAAAGTTGCCAGCTTCGATAATTCAAACTCATTTTCAATCGTAGTGTGGCAATGGGAACACTGCAACTTTGTAATTTTCAATGTTTGACTGCAGACAGGACAATTTGTAATTACTTTATAAGCCATAATGAGATTCCTTTCTTTTGATTAATTTGATTATACAACAAGGAATAGAAAATTAAAATAATAATATTTAATTTTTTAAAACCAAAAACTCAATAATGTTAATAATGAAATTAATAATATTGAATTTTGTTACTCGGAATGTAGGATTCCAGATTTTGAGTTGCTAATTCAAATGAAGAACTAAAAAATAAAGAGAGGGAATAAAAGTATAGGGTTGAAAGCCTGATCCGAATACATTTCAGGTGAAATAAACGAAAAGAACGTGTTTGAAATAAGTTTTTTCAAACACGTTCGATAATATTATTTTTATTGTCGTAAAATTAGACTCGGAATTATACGAATATAAATTATTTCCCCTATAATTTCAACAATGGTTTGTGTGACAATAATGGCGGCTACCAATGTATTTAAATGATTCGGTAATGATAGGGCTAGGGGAAGAACAACAAGTGAATTACGTGTAGATCCGCTAAAAATTAATGCTCTACCAGATTCAATATTAAGTTTGAACCATTTCCCAATTAATTTAGAAATAAACGGCATAATAATCATAAAGGCAATATAAATGGGAATGACCCTTATAATCCAATCAACGGATGTAGATAATTTTCCTATTTGAGATGAAACAATAACAAAAAGAGTTAACGCCATAAAAGGAACAGGTAGCCACGCAGAAAGATTAATTATTTTATCCCCTGCAGATGATTTCTTTGCAAATAATTGGAGGGCAATAGCTAGTAGTAGTGGTATAATAATAAGTTCCAAAAATGCCTCTAAAAACGGCTGTGGTTCAACGATATTAGCTGCTTCATCACCAATGAATAACCATAAATAGAAAGGTAGTAATAGCATTTGAGTGATGAAGAGAATGGGTGTAGAAACAAGCATTGCTTTTTCGTTACCACGCCCGAGTGCCGTAAATACTATCACATAATCAATACATGGTGTAAGTAATACTAAATAGACACCAAGTAATAAAGGTGGATTGTCCGGTAATAGCATTGTTAACAGCCATACAATAATAGGGACAGCAATAAAGTTGACAGTTAGTAGAGCCCCAATAAAACGTCGGTTAGAAAATGATTCTTTTAAAGATGTAAAGGGGATTTGCGAAAACATACTATACATTAATATAGCAATTACAAATGAAATCGTAACGTCTAACTGCTTTCCTATAGTAGGTGTAAATAATCCTACTACTACTGCTAGCAATAAAACAATAACATACAGGAAAACTTGGTTATTTTCTAATTTTTCTCTTGCAATCATTGTTAGAATAACTCCTATTTTATTATCATTTAAGTAAGGGATTAAAATTATACTAAATTAGCCAAATTCCAATACAAGGGTACCATACCATATTAGTTAAAACTAGTTTGGAAATACAAGAGAAAAAAAGAAGTACAATTCAATAAAATTAGCACAAAATTAAATAGGCATGGCGGTAACTTTATCTACCATGCCTATTTTTTTAAAAAACAGAAGATTGGAAAAATAATAGGCTTTAAAAAACAAGTTAACCTTCATTGGGCTAAAAAGGAAGTGCTAATCATTTTTTTGAAAAGTACTTGGCATTACAACAAGAACTACTGTACCTCGAGCACATAGAGTATCTTGTGCGTAAACTTCGGTTTCAACCTTCCATCTTTTCGGATGAATTTCTTCAACAGTTCCAATAGCTCTTAATGGGACATGTTGTGGTGTTGGTTTTAGAAATTCTACATTAAGGTTAGCAGTTACAAATCGAGGTGGCACTGCTCCATCACCAATTTCATGTCCATTTTTACGATGCAAAGCAAGGGCTGCAGATCCTGATCCATGGCAATCAATTAATGATGCGATTAAACCACCGTAGATAAATCCAGGAATACCCATGTATTTTGATTCAGGTGTATAGATTGTAATAGTTTTTTCACCTTGCCAACCAGTTCGAAGATGATGACCATCATTATTCAGTCGGCCACATCCATAACACCAAGCGAAATCATCTGGATAAATATCTTGAATCGCTTTTTCTACTATTAAATCTTTCATTCTTTCCTCTCCCCAGTACTCTAGTATTTAATGTTTTCTAAACGATTGTTAATCATATAAGTATAAGTAATTATTTTCAATTCATCAATAAAAATCTAAATATTCTTTCTATTTAAAAGAGTGTTATTTAAATGAGGTAATGGCTTGGGGCTAATAATTCTCTTGTATAGAGTAAAGGGGGCTTTTGTTAAACCTAAAATCCAATTATGGTCAGTTGGGTATTTTCTTGGAGAAGCAAACTTGTATTTTTTAATCTATTTATTAGAAATTCTATTTACTCTAGGAACCCGAAACAATTGGCCCTCCCACAAAATTGCAAAAGTTTTATTTGTTGCGGATGGGAAGTTTGGTATCCAAAAGAAGGGGAACCAGTACAGCCTAGTAATTCATATATGTTTTTCTTTTTATTGTCAAATTTATTGTGCATTATTAAAGTAGTTAAGAATTATTTTATTAATTTTAGATTACTTGCTTCGAACCTTAATGGGAAATACTCTTATAAATATCAAGCATAAGTAAATTAGATATTTTAGAGTGGTAGCCATGTGTACTAGAAGATAGCCTTACTGCTAATGAGAAAGAAAGATACACTTGAATAAATTCGAAACAATTTTTTGTCAATTCTGTTTATTTGCAATATTGACAGAAATACACCAGCGTGGTTTAATTTAATTATTAAACAATTATTTAAATGTTTAAATATTATAGGAAAGGGAGATGATAATATGACGTTAAATCTTACATTCAAAGCGCTCTCCGACCCGACTAGACGTAAAATTCTTGATCTGCTTATGGATAAGGATTTAACGGCTGGGGAAATAGCCGATCATTTTCAGATGACAAAGCCTGCGATCTCTCATCATTTGGGCTTGCTTAAGCAAGGGGATTTGGTATGGGACGAAAGGCAAGGGCAGCATATTGTTTACTCAATTAATACTACTGTATTACAGGAAGTAATGAAGTGGTTTATGCAATTCAATAATAACAAGGGAAAGGGAGAGGAACAATTATGAAAAAGTTTTGGTTTCCGGTGTTGCTTTTCATTATATCTGTGTTAGCAAGTGGATGGAGCTACCCACAGCTTCCTGAAAACATTATTTCCGCTTCAAAGTATCAACATGATTCTACCGCTACTCCCAAAGAGTTTATTGTGAGCATGATTCCAGTAATGATCTTTTTTATGCTTGTCTGTATGGCATTGATCCAGAAGCTTGGATTGAATAAAAAAAACCCGCGCTCCGTTGGGCCGGTTAATGCGATTCTGAACGGCGTCATTCTTATCCTCCTGCCAGTTCACGGTCTGGTATTGGCCTATGGCATGGGTAATCCATTTAACGTGGATATCATTGCTCCTCTAGTTACAGGTGCTGTGTTCATTGTGATCGGTAATTTTATTCCGAGAGTGAGAGGGAATTTAGGATCCAGCCTGGCTACTTCCGTATACGATACCAATAATGGAATCGAAATTCGCAAGTCTCACCTTTTCATGGGTCGGGTATATGTATCAGGTGGCTTCATCATGCTAGTTAGTACACTCGTGCCTGGTGGAGCATCTTTACCAATCTTTATTACACTGCTGTTGCTTACTGTAATTATCTCAATTATTGGGTATTACACAAAGTTGCAACGGGTATAAGAAATCTGCCCTGAGATTATTAAAAAAATTCATGCCTTCAGTTATTTTAAAGTGTACCCTGTAGTGTAGACCCCTAAAAAAGTCTACCTTCAGGGTATATTTTTGTATTATTAAGAAACTCAACTAGAGAAATACATATAGCGTTTTCTTCGTTTGCGACTAGGTTTAGCTCTTTATCCGACTTAACATCTTTCTTTTAAGAAGAGGCTTAAAATGGAACAGAAGGATTTATACGAGGTATTAAAGATTTATTATAAAGAGAGAATCGATACAGGAATGGCTACCTTTCAAACAGAGGTGCCAAGTGAACGTTAATGGGACGAAGGACATCATGTAAAATTGCGTTTAGGCAGGGGTTTGGACACTCCAATACTTAATAATGGAAACAATTAAAAAGAAATAATTTCACCGTCTTCAGGAATCAATACTGAACCATTTATATCCTGTTCCTTAAGAAAATCGGATAGTTGCTTTCGGCTCAATTTACAGTGGTTAATAGTATCTATATGCACTGCAAGTAGCTTAGTTTTCGGAGATAGCTGAGCAATGCGAGCAATATCCTCGCGTGTCATTGTAATAATAGTTCCCCATATCATTTCTGCCTCTGAGGCATTCAAAAGAGCAACATCAGGCGATAAATCTCGAAAGGTTTTTTCAATATTTGGTGTTTAAATACAGTCACCTACTATATAAATAGAATCTTCCGACATCGTATTCAAGTAAAAACCAGAAACTGTCCCGAGTATCTTACCAGTAATGCCAGGAGCATGCGGTCCCTCAATTCTCCTCATTTGAATTCCTTCCCATTCATAATAGTCATTAATTGCTATTATTTTCTTGAATCCAGCTTTTTGAACAAAGCTTTGGTCCCTAAGGCTACAAAATACAAGAGTTTCCTTATTCAAGATGGATATAGATTTCGTATCCCAATGATCAAAATGACGATGTGTTAGAAGGATAGCATCTACATCTTCGAAAATGTGAAGTGAAACAGTCAATGAAGTCAATGGATTTCTGCGATAATTTCTAGTGAAAGGGACAGGTGAAAGTTTACCGGCTTCACTCAACATCGGAACAATCAGTAGTCGTTTTCCATTTATTGAGATAATTGATGTAGCATGTCGAATATGCTGTACTGAAATGGGCATAAAAGCATCTCCTCTAAACAATTTAGTGACTACAAAAATGAATTTGTATGTATCTTCCAAAAAATATTATTTGTTTTCTTTTCAAAAATATATGAACCCAGCGTTAAAACACAAGTGAAAATTGCAAGCCATCCAAACAGTTTTGGGGATCCGTTCAGCTTTGTTCAAAATGAGATTCATTTTTAGCAGTAAAATCAATTAAAGTATCGCTGCTTGTTTGATCAATTTTTTATTTAACTAACAAAAATACTTGCAACACCCATTGTAGTACTGTATAGTACTAATTATGACAAAGGTAAAATTAATGAATCAAAAACGTGTAATTGAAGTAGCTGCAACATTATTTTTAGAAAAAGGGTTTGCTTATACAAGCATGGATGAATTAGTTCGTGTAAGCAAAGTTTCAAAGTCTAATGTGTATTATCACTTCTCTAATAAGGAAGAATTGTTGGAAGGGGTCGTTGATTATTGGATTGAAATGTATCAATCTGCAATAGATGACTTACTATCTCAAAACCATTTATTAGTTGAAGATCGTATCAAACTGTTTTTAAAGCAAATAACACAAGGAGTTCAGACGAGAGAATATAAGGGGAGCTGTCCATTTATTACGCTTTATATTCAAAGTCCTACAAATGCCACAAAAGTAAAAGAAAAAATAGGTCTTTTTTTTAAAGGCTTACAAACGAAAGTTTCTTTATTCCTTAAACAAGGGGTAGAGAATGGTGAATTTAGAAAGACAATAAATATTGACGAGGTTGCATCTCTTTTTATTACAAATCTTGAAGGAGCGCTATTTATTTCAGAAACACTGGAGGATGCAACTGTAATCATGAAAACAGCAGATCATTTGTTTAACTTGCTTCGGTAAAAGAAGCATTTTTTTTACATCAAATTAGTACTATATAGTACTACTAGGGGGATTTTTATGAGAACAGTATTTTTAACGGGTGGAACAGGTTTTATTGGAAAGCAATTAGTGAATGAATTAGTCAAAGAGGATGTGAACATTCTTCTTTTAGTGAGGTCGAAAAGTAAAGCAACACAGATTTTTCAGGAAAGAGGCATCTTAAAAGAGGAAAATATGCACTTTATTGAAGGTGATTTAACGAAAATAGACTTAGGTCTAAGTGCTGAAAATAAGGAGTTGGTATTGAAAACGGATGTGATTATTCACGCAGGAGGCTCCATGGATATTCAAGCGACAAACAAAGAGGCAACTTCTGTATTTTTGAATGGCGCCAAACATATTAGTGAATTCGCTAAAAGTATTCATCAATTGAAGGGCTTGCAGCAATTTATTCATGTTGTAGGTTATATGAGTCCCTTTGATGATAATAATAGCAAGGTTGCGATAGATGTATTTAAAGAAGGAAACAAATTTTTAAAAATAAAAAACCCATATGAGAAAACAAAATTTTTAGCAGATCTTTATATCCGTCAACAGGCATCAGCTGTAGGTTATCCGCTGTCTGTCATTAATCCGCCAACTGTGGTTGGTAGTAGTAAAACAGGGAGTACAGAGCAGATAGCAGGATTAGGTTTGCTTGTGACAAGTTTGCGAAGAGGGCTCATGCCAGTGATTCCTGGAGGTAAGGGATATAGGTTGCCACTGATTTCAAACGATGAGTTTGCGAAGTTTATTGTGCAGGTTTTCAAATTGGAGCAGCCGGCTATTCAAACATATACACTTGTTGATGACAAAGAGAACGATCCGAACATTGCTGAATTATTAAGTGTTATGTCGGAAAGTATGAATATGAGGGCACCAAAAATCTCTGTTCCAATGCCGCTTATGAAAACAATAATGAAAAGTGGAGTAAGTAAAATAACAAACATTCCTTCTGATGGACTGAATTTTATCACAAAACGAACATTTTCAAATGGTTCGGTGAAAAACATGAGGGGGGGAGATTGGTTTAAGAAGATGAGTGTCATGAACTTTTTCCCTGCCGTAGTAGCTGATCTGGATTATCGATTGATGTATCAAAATGGTGAGCATCATCATTTATTTGAGCGAACATTATGCGATAACAATACCCTTTACCAATTACAAGGAGAGGGGAAACCGTTTATTTTATTACATGGTTTATTGAGTGATGGAGAGGATTTATTTCCTTTAGCGCATGAGCTTCATGAAAAAACGGGTCAACCTGTATGGATCTTGGATCTTCCAGGTTTGGGACGTTCTCCTTTTAAACGCGAGAAAAATCTTTTAAATATCTATTTGAATGTAGTAAAAAAGTTATTGGAGAAAGCTACTAACGGTGCCCATCTAATTGGCCATTCATTTGGTGCGTATATTCTTTTGGAAGCATTAGTACAAAAGTACATAGATAAGAAGTATACAATTACTTTACTTCAGCCACCTATTGCTAAAAAAAATGCTAAATCGATAAATGTTCCTCAATTTATGAACAAATGGACATTGAAATTGGCAACTACTAATTTGATAGAGCGATATTTATTAAGTAATGGTTTATTTGAAAGTATAGAGAGCATCCCTGAACATTATATTGAAAAACTAAGTAAAAGTTTTACTTCTCCTAGAATTTTAAATACTACCGTTCAGCTTAACAGTTTACTATCGAAAAACGTTCAAGGTGATTTCAATGAAGTAACAAAGTATAATCTTCACATTATTTGGGGGGATTCTGACAGAGGCTATTCTGCTCCTTCGCATCTGGGTAAGGTTGATTTTGTTCCATATGGTCATCATTTTCCTCTTAACCATCCGAGTGAAACGGCTAATTTGGTAATAAAAAATAGTAGTACTAGCAGATGAGAGTGTAGGATAAATAAAAAGCGTGTAGTAAAATCGTTGTGTCTTTGAAATAAAGTCGTACTGTTTGAAAAAAAAGATTGTCTACTTGAACGCTGGATATATTTACTTAAGAATCTAAAAGCTAATCAATTACAGCGTACATATGAGTATCCTGAGGTAGTAAAATGCGAATTGAACAAAGTATTGCTCCTTACGCATGGCATGTAATCACCTTGTGAAAGTGGAGAAGAATGCAATAAGATTTTGTATTATTTAAAAGTAAGCGCTAAATTCAACACACCTTCTACTAAAAGTCTGGGCATGAGTAAACTAGTCATTTTAGGACTTTTTTTAGCAGATAAGAAAGGAAGAAAGGACATCATTTCGCTCTAAAATGGGCGAGATGTGTCCTTTTAATCTTCTACATTACCGAACGGGCTAAATACATTAACATGTGGAACTTTTCATCCTTAACATGATAATCAAAAAAAGGTCCAGGATCTGTACAATAACCGATATTATCGCTTTGTGTTATTTGAAAGTCATTGACTAGTAAATTCTCCTCTATGTAATTTGGATATAAAATGTGTTGGTGAGAATCTGGATATATGGATGAAATATTTTTCAATGAATTGGACGAACTTTCGTAATAAGAGTAGCCCCCAACGATAATTGAATCGCTGTGGAAACGGTCTTTTAGAATAGGTATAGGAAACTGTGGATTGAGTAATGAAAAATCATTGGTTGTAAAACTGTCCACAAAAACATCAATACTAAGTGGTTTTAATGGCAGGTTTAAATCGGAATTCAAAATATAAAGTACGTTAAGTAAAGGATTGATACATTCAATCCTTTTTCTAACCTTCTTGAGCATCTCAAGTGAGTAGCCACTGAATACATAGGATGCACTCAAGTCAAAATTATCACTATATTTGGGAAGTGTCACAAAAGCATCGATGTTGGTTTCCACAATTAATTTGTTTTTCAAATCTATATTTTGCAGTGTTTTTTGAAACCAAAAGTTACTTTTTTCAAACAAATTTATCATCCCGTGATTCATCTCTTTAATTGTTTGTATGTCGTAAAAATAGGACGGGTATGGAGAAATCTCATACAAGTTAGCGGTGATGATAATACCTTCTTCAATAACTGCTTCGTAATCACAAGTACAAGTTAAATAACCTTTTTGAATGGAATTATTACTAATCGACACATCTTTCATTTCAAGTGGGATGTGGCACTTTGGACAATAGAGAATATTTACAAAGGATAGCGGGACACCTTTTAAATATTCCTTTTCGGACGCAGAATTTTTAGTGTGAATCGATTTATCAATTAGTTGGATTGCCTTTGATAACTCGTCTTTTTTCTGGATTAACTGGTCCTTTTTATCGATTAGCAAGGTATTGTAGTAGACGAGATCTTCAGGGTCCATGAAATTTGTAACACGCTGATACGATAGAATTTGTTGTATTTCTAGCAGTGAAAAATGGAGCTTTTTTAGCTTAGCAATAAAAATCATATCATCGTGGCTCGATTGATTCATTTGATATTGAGTGTTTTTTTTGTCTGGAAGTAACAAACCAAGTTCGATGTAATAACGAACAGTATCGATTGAAACATTGTAAATCTTTGCAAATGTACCGATTTTCATAGATTCCCCCCAGTAAAAAAGTGGAGTTACTCCACTTTTTTTTTGAAATGTGTCTAAAAAGTGAAAAAAAGACTATTGACCTTGAGTCAGCTCCAAATATTATGATAGCTCTAATAAGTTTAAATAATCAGAATATTGTTAGGGTAATTTTAACATATCAGTCAACAAAGGAGAATTACTATATGAATAAAATGGATCGAATGGATACGCTTTCATTGTGGAAAGCAACTGAAAACAGCTATAAAAAAGAGAATTCTCTTGAAGGAAATCAAGAGGCAGATGTCGTTATTATTGGCGCAGGATTTACAGGTCTTTCTTCTGCGTATCATTTACAAAAATTAGGGCGAAGCGTTATTGTGCTTGAACAAGAATCGATTGGATATGGTGCTAGCGGTCGTAACGGTGGAATGGTCTTACCAGGCTATAAACCAACAATGCAGGAGCTTTCTAAAAAATATGGGTCTGTCGAGGCGGAACAACTAAATAATCTTTCATTACTTAGTGTTGAGCTAGTAAAAGAAATTATAGAAGAGCATCAAATTAACTGTGATTTTAGAAGGACAGGTCATATTGTAACAGCTTTCAAGGCGAAACATTTTGAAGGATTGAAAGCTGAAAGCGAATACTTAAATAAAAATTTCGGATATGAATCAAGTGTACTTGATAAAAGTCAGTTACATGAAGAGATTGATTCTCCAATTTATCATGGTTGCTTAGTTGACAATTCAAGCTACTCATTCCATCCGTTGAACTATGCAATTGGTTTGGCAGAAGCCGCTAAATCAGTTGGTGCAAAAATCTTTGAGTTTTCGAAAGCGCTATCAATTGAATATGACCAATCAAGTGTGAAAGTTGTAACAGCAAATGGGGTTGTTATTGCGAGGGATATTATTGTGGCTACAGATGGATACTCCGGGAAAATCGTAAATGAGTTAAACAAAGGTGTACTCCCTATTTCAGCACGTATTATTGCTACAGAACAGCTTCCGGAAGCACTGTTAAATGCCGTTATTCCTAAAGATCGTATGGTTTTCGATACAAGCAATTTTTTATACTATTTCCGTCGTACACCTGATAATCGAATGATTTTTGGAGGGGGGGATATCCGACCCAACTTAGGAGATAGCGTCTACCAGAGTGTTTATAATGCTATGGTTACAACTATGCCAAAATTGGCTGGAAGCAAGATCGATTACCAATGGGGTGGATTTATTGGAGTAACTATGGACACTTTTCCGGTTATAGGTAGATCTAAAGAAGGTGCCTATTTTGCAACAGGTTATTCTGGACATGGAGCATCGCTTAGCACTTTGTTCGGTAAGTTATTGGCTCAATGGATTGTTACGGGAGATGCAGGAGGATATCGTTTTGAAAAGGAACGTTTAAAAACAATCCCATTTTATAATCAAAAAACGATGTTGGTAAACCTCGCACATATCGGATTCAAAGTGCTAGATAAAATTAGATAAGGGAGAGATACAAATGAAAATTGATATGTTTATTGATGGGAAATGGAGAGAATCGTTATCAGGTGGAAGAAAAGACATTTTAAATCCAGCAACTGGAGAGGTAATGGCTTCGGCTGCTAGTGGAACAGTAGAAGATACAAAATTGGCAATCAAGGCAGCTCGTGTAGCGTTTGATAGTGGCATCTGGTCAAATTTATCAGCAGATGAAAGAGCGAATTATCTTTATAAGATAGCAGATCGTCTTGAAGAAAAGGCGGCAGAAATAGCACTCTTGGAAACGGAAAATAACGGTAAGGTTATCCGTGCAACGACAAATGTGGATATTCCCGCTACTATTCAAATCTTCCGCTATTATGGAGACCAGATCAAACTTATTAAAGAGAAATCCTATA
>Ga0213828_1001129_pt1 | contig 22906 bp, 19 predicted proteins | sample MC6MC0897MG_FD_180664 | JGI IMG/M metagenome (GOLD analysis project Ga0213828, IMG submission 180664) | Enriched soil aggregate microbial communities from Iowa State University, Ames, United States - MC6-MC0897-MG | ecosystem: Environmental > Terrestrial > Soil > Unclassified | place: USA: Iowa... | reverse complement strand
GGCATCATGTTTGATGTCCAAAATTTTGTTTCGTTCACCAACTCAAGGTTAGCTACTTAAAACTTTATTGATTACGTTTTGCTTGTTCAGTTTTCAAGGTTCATTTCGTTGCCGTTTCATTTCAGCAACTTTTATATCATAACATTTCTTGTTTTTGTTGTCAACATCTTTTTTCAGAAGTTTTTTACTTCGTTTCAGAAGCGACAACTCTTATATAATATCATTCTCGGTTATCGATGTCAACATCTTTTTTAGATGTTTTTTCGAAGCCGTTTTTGTTCTTGCGTCGTCTTAACGACAAGTAATAATTTATCACGATTCCATTACATCCGCAAGTGTTTTTTTGCTATAAAATTATCTTTTTTGAAAAATAATTAGTTAGTAAGCTATTTTGTGTTTTTTCGAGTAATAAACAACTCTTGTAATCTTCTAGCTACTACTTTATTTGTTTTACTATACATCTCTTTCTCATAAATCTCAACAAGTTAAATCAATTATGCCTCAGCATAATCGCGTCCGGAATCGGCTTTGTGCTTAGGCCTGCCGATGTTTTTTGTGCGAAAGCGAAGCAACACGACGTTGATCACTCAGGCGTTTTCACAGGATGTGAAGCTCTTAGCCTGAGCCCCTCTATTTCAGCGGGTGTTTGGATATACGCCGAAAAGTGACTTAAAACCGCATTCATCTCACCATCTATAGCGGCGGGAGACTGCTGTACCTGTCGCTACGCTTTCGGTACAAAAAACATTTACTGAAAGAAGTTAAGCTCTAGTCCTTTTTAAACTACTCATTCTTCAGCCTTCCTCAATAATGCCTCAAAGTTGCCAGCTGGCTATTCCTACACATCTGGAACGCACCTACGTCATCTACACATTACCCTAACAAATACTCAATAGCGAAAACAGGAGCCAAAGTGCTTCTCCTGCACCTTGACTCCTGCTTATCATGTTTGTCCCTTATCAAATGAAACAATTCATTTTTCTTAAAGAAACTACTACATTAATCATTTTGTTTTTCAACTATACTTAGGCACCAAGAGAAATTATCCCACGCAGAATACCAGCCACTGAAAATTTCGGAAGAATCATCCCAACGGACGTCGAATTTTTTCTGACCGTCAACATCTACTAAATATAAAGTAAGGGTCGGATCTACCTTAGAAACCGCTAACTTCATACCGTTTTCAAGTTCTTCTTCAGTTAACACAACATCTGAAACTGAACGTACTTGTGCCTGTTCAAATACTTGTTTGTTAAAGATTTTGTAATTCATTACAAGCCCCCAATAAAACTTCTGTTACTATTTATTATTTTTTATCTGCAAAACATAGTACTCTAAAAGTATAACCTATATTCATTCATCTTTAAAAACACTTATTTAGTAATGTGGCGCATTGTTGGGAATAATAATACGTCACGGATTGAAGGTGAATTTGTAAGAAGCATGATTAAACGGTCGATACCAATACCTAACCCACCTGTTGGAGGCATACCGTATTCTAATGCTTCAATGAAATCATTGTCCATTTCATGCGCTTCGTCGTTACCAGCTGCTTTTTCAGCTAACTGAGCTTCAAAACGTTCACGTTGGTCGATAGGATCATTTAGTTCTGTAAAGGCATTTGCGTGCTCACGTCGAACGATAAATAGTTCGAAACGGTCAGTGAAACGCTCGTCCTCTGGATTTTTCTTTGCTAGAGGTGAGATTTCTACTGGATGACCATAAACAAACGTAGGCTGAACAAGCGTTTCCTCAATCTTTTGCTCGAAGAACTCGTTAATAATATGTCCTACCTCATGTGTTTCTCTAACCTCTACTCCATGTTCTTTAGCAAGAGCTTGAGCTTGTTCCTTAGTCATAGGCTGCCAGAAGTCTACACCTGTAGCTTCTTTTACTGCATCTACCATATGAACTCGTTTCCAACCTACAGCAAGGTTAATTTCATCTTCACCGTATTGAACTGTAGTTGTCCCGAGAACTTCTTGAGCTACATGGGCAATAAGGTTTTCTGTTAGAGACATAATATCTTTGTAGTCTGCATAAGCTTCATACAGCTCTATCATTGTGAATTCAGGGTTGTGGCGTGTTGAGATCCCTTCATTTCGGAAAACACGACCAATTTCATATACTTTTTCAAGCCCACCAACAATTAGACGTTTCAAATGCAGTTCAATAGCAATACGCATGTATAATTCCATATCAAGTGCATTGTGGTGTGTAATAAATGGACGAGCCGCTGCACCACCAGCAATTGTATGAAGCATTGGTGTTTCAACTTCTAAATAGCCTGTATTATCTAAGTAGTTGCGAATAGCACGGATAATTTTAGAACGTGTAATGAATGTAGTTTTACTATCCTCATTCGTCATTAAATCTAAATAACGTTGACGGTAACGTTGTTCAACATCTTGTAAGCCATGGAATTTTTCCGGCATAGGGCGTAGAGCTTTTGATAGGAATGTAAACTCTTCAGCCTTTACTGAAAGCTCTCCTACTTGTGTTCGGAAAACATTACCACGAATCCCTACGATATCACCAAGGTCAGCTTGTTTAAATAATTCATACGCTTCTTCGCCAACGTGATCCTGACGAACGTAAATTTGAATTTGGCCAGCTAGATCTTGAATATGTGCAAAGCCAGCTTTTCCTTTACCACGCTTCGTCATAATACGACCCGCGATAATCACTTCTTGTAGGTTTTCCTCTAGCTGCTCTTTTGATTGATCTGCAAATTGTTCACGTACTTCTGTTGATAAATGTGTACGTTCAAAACGACTACCAAATGGATCTTGACCATTTTCTCGAATAGCCGTCATTTTTTGGCGTCTCACCAAAAGCTGATCATTTAATTCTTCTATGTTTGACACTTGTTTCACTCCTTATTAAATTGTCCGCGTTTACGTCCATAATATTTCTATTGTACACAATTTTATTGCTGTAATCATCTGTTTCGGTTTAATTTCCATATAAGAAGAAATGATTAATAATTCTAAAAATTAAAGTTGACAGAAAAATCGACGCCTCTAAACGAACAGCGAGACGCCTCTTTAATATATTAAATAATTAATTCTTTTGCTTCTGGTACTATTAATTTAGATTCAAGTTCTTCATATTCTTGTACAAGTCCGTTTAATAATGCACGAAGCGCTGCCGCAGTTTCTGTTTGGTTAATCGCATTACGCGCTTTACCATTACCACGAATACCTTTTAAATACCACGAAGCATGTTTACGCATTTCACGTACTGCCACACCCTCTCCTTTTAATTGGATAAGGCGTTCAAAGTGAAGTAAACAAACATCAATTTTCTCACGTACACTTGGCTCTTCCTTTAGCTCACCAGTTTCAAGGTATTGAACGGTACGATAAATCATCCATGGATTACCTAAAGCAGCGCGTCCAATCATTACGGCATCCACCCCAGTAGTATCAAGCATACGTTTTGCATCTTGAGGAGTTTCCACATCACCATTACCAAGCACAGGGATTTTTACATTTTCCTTCACTTGGCGAATGATATCCCAATTCGCTTTTCCTTCGTACATTTGTACACGCGTACGTCCATGGACAGCTACTGCTGATGCACCAGCACGTTCTGCAGCTTGTGCGTTCTCAACAGCAAAGATATGCTCGTCATCCCAGCCAATACGCATTTTTACGCTGACAGGTTTTTTTACTGCGTCCACTACAGCCGCTACCATTTCATATAATTTATTCGGATCTAAAAGTAAACGAGCGCCCGCTTCGCATTTAATAATTTTATTAACCGGGCAGCCCATATTAATATCGATAATATCGGCAGTTGTGTTTTCATCTACATACTTGGCCGCTTCTACTAGTGTTGCCTTATCACCACCAAAAATTTGCAATGAAAGTGGATTTTCACGCTCATCGATATAAAGCATGCCTAGTGTTTTTTCGTTCTTCTGGACAATCCCTTTATCACTAATCATTTCTGCGTATACTAGCCCTGCTCCGAACTCCTTAACAGTTAAACGGAAAGCAGAGTTACAAATTCCAGCCATTGGCGCTAATACGACACGGTTGTCCATGACAATATCGCCAATTTGAAACGGCTTCTCAGTTGCCTGACTCAACGTTGTTTTCCTCCTTCTATAGGTTTTACCTATTCCTATATATATCTATCGTTAATGCTATGCAATTATAGGCAATCAATACACCAATAATCTTTGACCACTAGATTCGAAACTTAATTAACAGACTGCATAAATTTCAGCTCTGTTGATGCTTGCCATAAAGTTACGCCTTCCTCTTCACAATCGATCTGCTGCATTATATCATGTGCCTTTTTCAGCTGTTTTCCAATGGGTACAGGCGTAATTTCTATCAGTGGTACTAATACGAAAGCTCGCTCATACATTCTTGGATGTGGAACAATTAAGCTCTCTGTTTCGATATTTTCGTGATTGTAGAGCAAAATGTCAAGGTCAATGATCCGAGGGCCCCATCGAAACTCACGCACGCGCCCTAATTCATTTTCGACCCATTGGCAAATTTTCAGCATTTCGGAAGATGAATAACTCGTTTTAATATGAACTGCAATATTTAAAAAGTCGGCTTGGTCAGTGTAGCCTACAGCAGCCGTTTCATAAACTGAAGAAGTGTGTACAACATCAATTTCCGCTTTGTCCATTAAAAGTTTAACAGCGAGCTGGAGGTTTTCAAATCTGTCTCCCATATTTGTACCGATCGATAAATACACATCATTCATTCGTAATCACCTCTCGTTACCTCAACTGATACCTCTTTATAATAGCCATGTATTGGCGGGTCTGGTTTAATAAGCTCCACTCGAACGCCCTTAACCTTTTCTGAGTATGTTTCTAGGATACTATTTGCTATTTTCGATACAAGTGCTTCGATAAGCTTGAACGGCTCACCTTCCACGATATCACGACATAACGCATAAACCTCTGCATAGTTCACCGTATAATTTAAGTCATCAGTTTCCCCTGCCATTGTCATATCTACAGCAAGTGAAACATTAGTACGAAAGCGTTGACCGAGTGTAGTTTCCGCTGCTAAGACACCGTGATAGCCGTAAAACTGCATATCCTTTAAATGAATATAATCCATCACACTTCCTCCTTATAAATACGTTTACCTACTAATACATCAGCCATATAAGTAGCTCGCGCCATTTCCTTTACATCATGCACACGAATCATATGGCATCCCTTCTCAATACCATAAACAACTGTTGCGCCTGTACCTTCTACACGTTCCTCAACAGGTAGTTTTAAAACATTACCAATCATTGATTTACGGGAAGTTGCTAGCAAAACAGGATAACCCATTGCTACTAAGTCCTCTAAATGCTGCATCATTTCAATATTTTGGGCAGTTGTTTTGGCAAAGCCTATGCCTGGGTCCAAAATAATATGGTGATCTGGTATACCTGCATTATGAGCAATAGCAATACTCTTCTCTAAATCGGCCTTTGCCGTTACCCAAAAATCTGTTCCATAATCAGTGTTTTCTCGATTATGCATTAAAATAATCGGTACATTTAAATCTGCAGCAACTTGAGCGATCTCAGGGTCTGCTTTTGCTCCCCAAATGTCATTAATAATATGTGCACCAGCTTCAATAGCTGCTCGTGCGACGTTCGCTTTATACGTATCAACCGATATAATCACTGGTACTTCAGCCGCTAGCGCTTGTATAACAGGTACAATACGTGCAATTTCATCTTCATCTGAAATACGTTCATAACCTGGGCGTGTTGATTCTCCGCCAACATCAATAATTTTAGCACCCTCTGCTACCAGTTTTTTCGCTTGAGCTACAGCAGTTTCAACGCTATTGTACTTTCCTCCATCTGAAAATGAATCTGGCGTGACATTTAAAATACCCATCACGAAAGTTTCTACTGTATAGTCTAACGTGATACCGTTAATAGTTAATGGTGTTGTATATTTCTCTAGCATGTTAACGCTCCTTCTATTCTTGTTCCACTTCATTGACAAATGCTTCATGTAAACACGAATAAACAGGCCCTTCATTGCCTAGTAACTTCTTGTTTTCTAATTTACGAATTGGAACTAGTTCTTGTACAGAGTTGGTAATAAAGCATTCTAAACTTTGCTCCACATCTGCTTTAGTATAGAAACCTTCCATTACCTTAATCCCTAGAGATTGCGCTCGCTCAATTACCCACGCTCGGATAATTCCAGGTAAAACACCAGTCTCTAGAGAAGGCGTATATAGTATATCATTTTTCACCCAAAAGATATTTGATGTAATACCTTCAGCAACATAGCCATCTTCTGTTAAAAAGAAGCCTTCTTGTTGCGCCAAAGATGACATTTCAAAACGCCCAAGAACGTTATTGCCATAATGATGTGATTTCACTCGTAGTCCTTTTTCAGGAGTATTACGAGGTGTTACAAGCCACTGTGCGTTTTTTTCCATACCTCTAGGTGTATCATGTAATTCTTTGCGAAAAACAATAACATTCGGATGTCTATATTCAGTCGGCTGCAAACCGATACTATGTTCTCCAGCTGATACATTTAAACGGAAATAGCCATCCTGCCCATTCGCCTGTTCATTTAATTGCTGAACAACCTTTAGTAAATCATCTTCAGTATAAGGAAGACGAATACGATATTGAGAAAGCGCTGTTTGCAACCTCTCCATATGTGCTTCCCAGCAAAACACCTTTCCCTTATACGTTCGAAACGTTTCGAAAAAACCTAAACCATATAAAAATCCATGATCGAATGGCGAAATGCGCAAATCCTGCGCCGCTACGTAGTCACCGTTCATCCAACACAGCATTTACTTCGCTCCCTCTACATACAATTCTATAAACTTACGTAGAAGCTTTTTACCTTGCTCCGTCATAATCGATTCAGGATGGTATTGCACGCCCTCAATTGGATAGTCCTTATGACGAATACCCATAATCTCGCCTTCTTCTGTCCACGCCGTTACTTCAAAACATGCTGGTAATGTCTCTTTTTCAACAATCAAGGAGTGGTATCGAGTAGCTTCAAATGGATTTGGCATTTCCTTATGCAAACCTATTTCAGCATGTAACACAGGTGATGTTTTACCATGCATCAAACGCTCAGCTCGTATAACCTTCCCTCCGAAAACTTGAGCAATTGCTTGATGACCAAGACAAACTCCTAAAATCGGAATATTTCCCGCGAAATACTTAATAATGTTCAGGCTTTCACCTGCTTCATTTGGGCTACATGGTCCTGGAGAAATGACAATCATATCTGGTGCAAGTTGCTCAATATCTTTCAACGTCAATACATCATTTCTTTTCACCACTAATTCATGACCAAATTCTCCAAAATACTGCACTAGGTTATACGTAAATGAATCATAGTTATCAATCATTAAAATCATTTTGCTCGCTCCTCTGCCATTGCCTTTGCCTGCCACATTGCCTTCGCTTTATTTAGAGACTCTTGGTATTCTTTTTCCGGAACAGAATCAATAACAATGCCTGCCCCTGCCTGGATATGCGCTACTCCGTCTTTAACAAATGCTGTACGAATAACAATATTAAATTCCATATCACCCGTGTAGCCTAGCCAGCCAATTGAGCCAGTGTATAATCCCCTTCTTACAGGTTCTAACTCTTCGATAATTTCCATCGTACGGATTTTCGGAGCACCTGTTATCGTACCTCCTGGGAACATGGCACGGATCACGTCTGCATTCGTTTTTCCCTCAGCCATTTCTCCTCGTACATTCGAAACAATGTGCATCACATGGGAATAGCGTTCAATGACCATGAACTCATCCACTTCAACCGTTCCAAATGTAGATACTCGTCCTAAATCATTACGCTCTAAATCAACAAGCATTACATGTTCGGCACGTTCCTTGTCGTTATCAATCAATTCCTGCGCTAATGCTAAATCCTCCACCTCGGATTTCCCTCTTGGTCGTGTTCCAGCAATTGGTCGCGTAGACAATTCATTGCCGTGACGCTTCACCAAAAGCTCAGGTGATCCAGAAACGACAGCAAAATCCGGCGCTTCTATATAAGCCATATAAGGAGACGGGTTAAATGCACGTAATGCTTCATATACATCCATTGCAGTTGCATTTAATTTTTTGGATTGACGTACTGATAAATTCACCTGAAACACATCGCCCTGGGCTATATATGTTTGAATTTTACTTACTGCGTCTTCAAAGTCAGTTCCAGCAAACGATACTAACAATTCACTTTCGTCATTCACTATTTCTACAGCGTTTGTTTTTTCAAATTTGCGCGAAAGCAATCCTTCTTGCGCTGCCCCTTGCCACGCCTTAGCACGTTCTTCTAAATCTACGTCACAGTCTGTTAGCTTCATTAGCGTTACTTTATTTGTTTTGACATCATGTACTGCCCAGCAATCAAAGATATAAAAATAAATATCTGGTACATGTAAATCATCTACTGCAGTATTAGGTAGCATTTCAATTTTACGCGCATAATCGTATGTAACAAACCCTATAGCTCCACCTTGAAAAGCAGGAAGCTCAGCATTGTATGAAAGGTGATATTTCTCTAACAATCCCTCTAGCAAAGCAAGAGGCTCACCGTTTAAAACTTCGCTCTCACCATTTCTCCAATTTACAAGCAGACCATTCTCGACCGACTGCGCCGTAGCCAACGGATTCCAAGCGGCTATTGTAAAATTTCCTCCACGTCCACTTTCTAAAAATACATGTGCTTGCTCTGCTTCTGTTTGCTTCTTATAGCTATAAAAAAACGAATCTGCATCCATCGTTATTGTTTTCGTAAGTATCGTCTTCAAGTTGCTATTCCCCTTTAAGTCATTTGATGTGATTCCATCTTAACTTGAATATTGCCTAGAAGCGAATATTTTTAAATCGCTCTCTTTAATTTAATTACTTTGGGTTTCTACATTTAAAAATTTATAGTTAAACAAAAAAGAACTCCTCTTTGAAAGGAGCCCTTACGTACAAATATAATTAGATTAGTCTTCAAATTGATATAATGGTGTTGATAAATAACGTTCCCCATTAGAAGGTACAATTGCTAGAACATTTGCGCCCTTACCTAAACGTTTTGCTGCTTCAATAGCAGCATAGATAGCTGCACCCGATGAAATACCACATAAAATACCTTCTTCACGCGCTACTTTACGAGCTACCTCGAAAGCAATCTCATTTTCTACTGGAAATACAGAAGAATATACATCTGTATCTAACACTTCAGGTACGAAGCCGGCTCCGATACCTTGAATTTTATGAGGTCCTGGTTGACCGCCAGAAAGCACTGGTGAATCTTTTGGCTCAACAGCAATAATTTCGATATCAGGATATTTTTCTTTTAACACAGCACCTGCACCCGTAATTGTACCTCCTGTACCAACACCAGAAACAAATGCATCCAATTTCAAACCTTCAAATGCTTCTACAATCTCTGGACCAGTTGTTAAACGGTGAACAACAGCATTAGCTGGGTTTGTGAATTGTTGTGGTAAGAAGTAACCATGCTCAGCAGCTAATTCTTCCGCTTTAGCAATTGCACCTTTCATACCCGCTGGTCCAGGTGTTAATACAAGCTCTGCACCATATGCACGTAATAAGTTACGACGCTCCAAACTCATTGTTTCTGGCATCACTAAAATTGCTTTATAGCCCTTCGCCGCAGCGATCATCGCAAGACCAATACCAGTATTACCAGAAGTAGGCTCAATAATTGTACCACCTGGCTTCAATGTACCGTCTTTCTCAGCCGCTTCAATCATCGCTAAAGCTAAACGGTCCTTTACCGAGCTACCTGGGTTAAAATATTCTAATTTCACATAAACAGTACCTTCGTTTTCACCTGTTGCATGATTTAACTTTACAATTGGTGTTTTACCGACTAATTCAGCTACTGAGTTCGCTAATCTACTCATTTATCCATCCACTCCTAATTCCTACTATTTTCATAGGTTTTACTTATTTTGATTTTATCAATTTTTCCATTCGATTGTCAATCAATAAAACTTATATTTTCAGAATATTTATTGCCATCGAGCTAAACTAGGGTAAATAAAAAATCTGCTCAATATCCTAGAGTAGCCGTTACTCTGTTGACGCTAAACGTCTGCAGTGTTTTCCTGGCTCACTTTTCAAGCAGATATCTTGCAGATTCTTTAACTTCTTTCAGCAATTATTTTCTGTAGCGAAAGTGAAACGGCAGCTACAAATGTTTTATGTAACGTAAGTGAAACGGCAGTTACAATTATTTTCGGTAGCGAAAGCGAAGTGACAGATACAGAAGTCTCCCGCCTCTATAGATGGTGAGCCGAAATAGAGGAACTCAGTCTAAGAACGCCACGTCCTGTGGCAACGACTGAGTGACCAACATCGGTGCTGCTGACGCTGCGTTAGCACTACGCATTCGCGCAAAAAACATTTGTTGGCCTAAAGCCTCCGGCGGATGTCATTTCGGAGCAATCTGTTATTTACCTTTTTTTGCTTCTCCGTAATACCAAGTTGCATTGAATTCCGACCAAAATGCTTCTGGTGTAACAGATTGTGGCAATTGCTCTAGCGCAAGCTCACGTTCAATATGTTCTTTCACATCGTCATATGTAAAGGATTGTCCTTCTACTATTTCTTGAACTTGTACAATTCCGTAATGTCCGTTATCAAGCTTAAATGCTTTACTAACCTCACCTACTTTTAAAGCCTCCGCGGCTTTTAAAATGGCAGGATCAACATTTTCCTGTTTTTCTGTAAGGAAACCAATATCTCCTCCTAAACTAGCTGACGCGCTATCTACTGAGATTTCACGTGCTAGTACTGAAAAATCAGAGGTATTTTTTATTTCACTTAACGCTTCCTCAGCAGCTTTTTTAGAGTCCACCTCGATAAAATTAGTACGATAGCTTGTTTTCGTATTATACAGTGCCTGATTTTCCTCATAATATTTTTCAATACTGCCTTCTTTTATAACCACATCTTTTGTCAGTACCTTATCTAAAATAAGTTGTGAGCGGATTTTTTGTCGTAGCTGCTCCGCTGAAAGGTTTTTCATGGCTGTATCAAATTTATCTTGAGCAGAACGCATTAATGCTAGCTCTAAATCTATCTCTTCATCCGTAACTTTTATTTTATATTTCTTCGCTGCCTTTTCCATCACAGATTCATTCACTAAATTTTGTAGTGTCTCTTTACCATAGCGTTCTTCCATGGCAACCATCCACTCTTGACGTGTAATAATATCCCCGTCAATGGCAGCGACTTGTTCATCGCTACCAATTTCTTGAACTTCATTTGGGATTAACCAAGCAATAAGCCATAGAATATTTCCTAATAATAAAATTACAATAACTGTTAGAGCAGGTTTAGTTTTTAAACGGCGGTGCAATAAGGGCGTTTGGTTGGACGTTGTAGTTTTTAAAGGTCTTCGATTACGCGTTGAGCTCATCGATAAATCCTTCTAGCTCTTCTTTTGAGAAATGGTATGTTTCTAAACAGAAGTGACATTGTGCTTCCGCTTCGCCATCTTCATCAATCATTTCTCGAATTTCCTGTGTCCCTAACCCTAAAATTGCTGCACCAAATCGCTCTTTTGAACATTGACATTTAAATGCTACTGGCATGGAATCTAAAATTTGTAAATGACCCTTTCCTAATACAGCTTCTAAAATTTGCTCTGGTGTAAAGCCTTTTTCAATCATTTTTGAAACTGGCTCTATAGTAGCCAGATGCTGTTCGATTTCATCGATTGTTTCTTCTTCACAGCCTGGCATTAATTGAAGGATGAAGCCGCCTGCTGCGAGAATTGTGTTATCAGGATTTACTAAAACACCTAGACCAACTGATGAAGGTACTTGCTCTGATGTAGCAAAGTAGTAAGTAAAATCTTCAGCAATTTCACCTGATACGATAGGTGTTTGTCCAGAGAACATATCTCTTAAGCCGAGGTCTTTTACGATTGTTAATGCACCTTCTGTCCCTACACCTGCACGTACATCGAGCTTGCCTTGCTCGTTTAACTCAAAATGAACCTGAGGATTCGTTACAAAGCCACGTACTTCTCCTTTAGCGTTACTATCAACCACCATTGGACCAATTGGACCGTCTCCTTCAATTTTAATAGTGATTTTTTCTTCACCCTTTAACATAGCACCCATCATCGCAGCAGCAGTCATCGAACGACCAAGGGCTGCCGACACAACTGGCCATGTATTATGACGACGTTGCGCTTCTCCTACTGTTGCTGTTGTACAAGCTGCAAAAACACGAACCTGTCCGTTAAACCCTAAACCTCGTACTAAATAGTCTTTCATAAATGAAATGTCCCTCATTTCTTATTGATTACGTTTATATAGCTTATATAAGCCTTTTAATGTTAAAAACGGGTCGACTATATCAATAACTTGCGTCTCCCCAGCAATTAAATTTGCTAATCCTCCAGTAGCAATAACTAAAGGCTCTTCCTTACTTTGCGCTTTAATGCGATTAACAATTCCCTCTACTTGCCCAACAAAGCCATAAAAAATTCCGGCCTGCATCGCAGATACAGTTGTCTTTCCAACAATATGTGGAGAGCGCAATATTTCAATACGCGGCAATCTAGCTGCCTGTGTATAGAGCGCCTCCGTAGAAATCGAAATACCTGGAGCAATAGCACCGCCCATATAATCGCCCTTTTCGTTTAAGTAACAATATGTTGTGGCAGTACCAAAATCAACAATAATCAGCGGTGCTTTATAAGCTTCAAGAGCTGCAATAGCGTTAACTATGCGGTCTGAGCCAACTTCACGCGGGTTTTCATATTTAATATTCAATCCTGTTTTCACACCTGGTCCTACAACGAGCGGTTTTTTACGGAAATACTTTTGACACATCGCTTCTAAGGAAAACATAATTGGTGGTACAACTGAGGATATGATAATACCTTTAACTTGTTCAAATGAAATGCCTGCATGATTAAAGAAAGATAGTACTTGCATTGCGTATTCATCTTCTGTTTTATGAAGGTCTGTCACCATACGCCAATGGAAGGCTAATTGATCGTTGTCATCATAGACACCTAAAACGATATTCGAATTCCCTGCATCTAAAACTAAAATCATGGTTGATGCCTCCTATTTATTGCACCTCATCGTAATTGTACCTGTCACTATACGATTGATACAACTAAAACAATGCATACACATGCACAAAAATATCAATTTCGCCTTGGCGTAATTGCGTCCGGATTTTGAATTGTGCCCGCACAATTCATTCCTTTCAAAATCCGTGACATCCGCCGGAGGCTTTATCTTCATTCAGTAGGTGATTGGATTAAAAAAGAATCATATCTGCATTCATCTCACCACCTTCATAGGTGCTTCTGCTGAATGAAGATAAAGTTAAAACACTTTAGAAAATGATACCATACTTTTATTCCTATGAAACAGCATTCATGTTCACTTTAAAAAGGAGCTACACTCGTATTAAGTAGCTCCATTCATATAAAATTGAAATCTCATATTAAAAAGCGGGGTGATTTCCGTTCCAGGCTACTCGCTTTCCTGTGGGCGAGCGTCGAGCCGCTTCCTCCGCTAGTGTTGCTGCCGCTACGTTAGCACTCACGCTTTCGCACAGAAAACATCCGCTCCGTGCAGGGTCTCGTCTGTCTCGCTTTCCCACGGGAGTCGAGTAGCCTTCCACTCCAATCGGCGATAGCGTAAATTTTTATAAATTTTATTCATTTCAAAAGTGAGCAATATTGCGACTTATAACAGGGAAGTAATTGTACAACTGTTATTGCTAACGCTTCGCTTTCGCACACAGATAAACAATATTGCTGTAGTTTCGTTTTATAACTATAAATTATGCCATGCCAGAAAATACATCTTTGCGCATTGGTTGATTGAAGTGGAGACTGGGCGACTCCTCGGGGATCAGCGATAGAGGAACGAAGGCTAAAACCATCACGTCCTGTGATAACGCCTTCGTGACCTACATCGTGTCGGCCCAAGCGGCTCATCGGACGCCCCCAGGAAGCTCTGATCTGTGCGAAAGCGTAGCGTCAGCAACAACAAAGCGCCAGTCGGAACGGAAATCAACCTCTCATTTTGCCGAAGAGCCGTATTATGACAAAGGAGCCACCCTTATTAGGTAGCTCCTTTCATATTATTTAAAATTAAATTTTTCTGGGTCTGGACCACAACGTAATCCATCATTTAATGCATCTAACTGAGCCATTTCTTCTTCCGTTAATGCAAAGTCAAAGACAGCTAGATTTTCTGTCATACGTGTAGGAGTCATTGTTTTTGGAATTGTTACTACACCATGCTGAACATCATAGCGTAACACAATTTGCGCTGGTGTTTTTCTATATTTTGTAGCTAACTGCTGAATCAATGCTTCTTCCAACAAAGAACCATTCATTAGTGGTGACCACGCCTCTACCTGTACTCCCTTTTCCTTGCAATATGCACGTACTTCCTCTTGAATTAAGTGCGGATGAAATTCAATTTGATTTATAACAGGAATAATCGACGTTTCCTTTAATAAATTTTCTAGATGATGGACATGAAAATTACTAACACCAATTGAGCGTACACGTCCATCCTGATAGATCTTTTCAAGCGCTTTATAAACATCCACATAATTTGTATCAATGCCTGGCCAGTGAACTAAATATAAATCTAAGTAATCTAATCCTAATTTTTCTAAACTACTATCATAAGCTGTAAGTGTTTCTTCATAGGAAAGCCCATCATTCCAAACTTTTGATGTTACGAAAAGTTCTTCACGTGTTACTAAGCCCTCGTCAATTGCTGCGCGAATACCTCGTCCAACACTTTCCTCATTGCGATATACTTGCGCTGTATCAATGCTACGGTAACCTTTTGCAATAGCAGTTTTTACCGCTTCAGCCAAGTCATCCCCTTCAGGCACTCGAAAGACACCATAGCCTACTAACGGCATTTTTAGACCATTATTCAATGTTATGCTTCCCACTTTTTAACACTCCTATCCATATTGGCTATACATCCAATGTTCTGGTGTATTTGTACGGAACAAATATTAGAAACTCTATTACGCAGCTGCGTAAAATAATATCTCTATCCTAATATCTTATGCTGAAAAAAGGCAAAGAAAAAGACTGCTTACAAAAATCGTAAACAGTCTTTCCAATATTAATCACGTTTTTCATCGATACCTTTAGGTGTATCGTTTGGCTCTTGACCTTCTTTTGGTAGATCAGCCGTTGTTGGAGCTGGCTCATTGTTAAGCAATTCTTTTTTAACAACTGGTTCACCAACTACATCTAATGTTGGTTGAACTTCAACTTTAAGAGTTTTTTCTACAACCGTTTCAACCTCTGGCTCTGGTAAAACACCGTGGTCACGTAAATGCTCGATTTCTTGCGCATTCAATGTTTCTTTTTCCATCAATGTGTTAGCAATTAAATCAAGTAATCCTCGATTTTCAGTTAGGATTCGTTTCGTACGCTCATATTGCGTATCGATAATTTTTTGCATTTCTTTATCAATTTCATAAGCAACCGAATCAGAATAGTTTTGATCTGAATTAAAGTCACGACCAAGGAATACATTACCACCCTGACTTGAACCAAACTGCATAGCACCAAGATTTTCACTCATACCATATTCAGTAACCATGGCACGCGCAATACTTGTTACCTTTTGGAAGTCGTTATGTGCCCCAGTAGATACTTCACCAAGGACGATTTCCTCTGCCACACGACCACCAAGAAGCCCCGCGATACGGTCAAGTAGCTCTTGCTTTGTTGTGAAGAAGCGTTCTTCCTTCGGTAACATAATCGCATAACCTCCAGCTTGGCCACGAGGTACGATTGTTACTTTGTGTACTGTATCTGCTTCATCTAGCTCTAAACCAACAACTACGTGGCCAGCTTCATGGAAGGATACAAGTTTTTTCTCTTTTGCTGAGTATACGCGGCTAGCTTTCGCTGGACCAGCGATTACTCGGTCAGATGCCTCATCGATATCTGCCATATTAATTGTACGTTTACTTTTACGAGCAGCTACAAGTGCAGCTTCATTTAACAAGTTCTCTAAGTCGGCACCTGAGAATCCAGGTGTACGTTGTGCAACAGCTGCTAAATCCACTGAATCCGATAAAGGCTTGTTACGCGCATGTACTTTTAGAATCGCTTCACGACCTTTTACATCAGGGTGTCCTACTGTAATTTGACGGTCAAAACGACCAGGTCGTAATAACGCTTTATCTAAAATATCTGGGCGGTTTGTTGCAGCGATAATAATAATACCTTCGTTTGCTCCAAAACCATCCATTTCAACTAATAATTGGTTTAGTGTTTGTTCACGCTCATCATGGCCACCACCAAGACCTGCGCCACGTTGACGACCTACTGCATCAATCTCATCGATAAAGATGATACATGGTGCGTTTTTCTTTGCATTTTCAAATAAGTCACGAACACGTGATGCACCGACACCGACAAACATTTCTACGAAGTCAGAACCTGAAATCGAGAAGAATGGTACGCCTGCCTCACCCGCCACTGCTCGTGCAAGTAATGTTTTACCTGTACCTGGAGGACCTACAAGTAAGATACCTTTTGGAATACGTGCACCAATTTCAGTGAATTTGCGATGGTCTTTTAAGAAATCAACAACCTCTACAAGCTCCGCTTTCTCTTCATCAGCACCCGCTACATCTGTAAAACGAACTTTTTTCTTTTGATCATCATAAAGTTTAGCTTTACTTTTACCGAAGCTCATCACTTTATTACCGCCACCTTGAGATTGACTCATTAGGAAGAAGAATAAGAAAATGATAATGATGAAAGGAATAATCCCTGTAAAGAATTGAATCCATCCACTTGTTTCCGGCGCTGTTAAATATCTAATATTACTATTCTTATCCTTAGCAGCCTCATCGATGCGGTCCATTAAAGATTGGTTATCACGAGGGATATTTACTGTAAATTTTTGACCCTTTTCATAACCCTTCAGTGTACCTTCAACGATGTATACTGATTTATCAGGTTGAATTGTCGCACTTGTTATTTCTTTCTTATCTAGAGCTTCTTGAAACTCAGCATAAGTTAAATCTTTCGTTGGTGCATTGCCACCATTGAAAGTACCAAAAATACCGATAATCACTAGGAAAATCAGTAAATAGAATATGGTATATCGAAATATTCGATTCATCTCCAGCCTCCTCATTACAAACAGAAAAATTATAAGTAAAATCTTAACATATCATGATTTCATCATACAACGAAAAGCCCTACTTTAAAAAAGTTTCGTTCGATTTTTGTCGAAATCGAAACATATTCATGCATTTATCAAGTATACCTCGGCATAATTGTATCCCAGCTTAGTTGTACCTATTCCTTTATCTTGATACAGCTGAACAATATGCCTAAATTTTTGAATTACGCTTAAAAAAGTTCATCACCATAACGAGAGGTTAATTTTCGCTCTGACTGGGCGCTTTCCTGAGGGCGCTCTATTCCTCGCTTAGCGAAGCATGTATTTTATGCGTGAAAGCGACACGATGTTGGTCACGAAGGCGTTATCACAGGATGTGATGCTCTTAGCCTTCGTTCCTCTATCACTAATCCTCCAGGAGTCGCCCAACCTCCACTCAAATCAACTTATATACATGACGTACGTTTTAACAAATGTCATCCGTAACTTTTGGTGATGAACCTAAAAACAAAAATCCATGCCTTCGCTGGAGGCTCTCTCGTTTCATAGTTGGTGTACTTTCGTTAACCCCTACTTCTTAGAAAGAATAGACTTCTGGTTTTAAAATGCCGATATATGGTAAATTACGGTATCTTTCCGCATAATCTAAACCATACCCTACAACAAAACCGTCTGGTACTTCAAAACCAACATAATCAGCATCTAATTTTACTTTACGACCTGATGGTTTATCTAACAATGTAACGATTTTGATGGATTTTGCTTTACGGTATTTAAATAAGTCTACTAAATAGCTTAAAGTTAAGCCGCTATCAATGATATCCTCGATAATTAATACGTCACGACCCTCAACGCTTGTATTTAAATCCTTCAGAATTTTTACTTCGCCTGACGAAACTGTGGCATTGCCATAGCTAGAAACATCCATAAAGTCTAGCTCAATGAAAGAATCGAAACGTTTCATTAAGTCTGTCATAAAAGGCATTGCCCCTTTTAGAACACCAACAGCTAGCGGGAATGAATCTTTGTATTCCTCTGTCAATTGTGCTCCTAACTCAGCGATTCTTTCTTGTAATTGTTCTTCTGTAATCATAACTTTTTCGATGTCATTTTGTAACATATCGATTCCTCCTCGTGTGTATAAAAAAATTTTCAACCATTTTGGTGAAATTTTACAAAGACCTTAGTCTACGATGAGCACTGTATCATCGTTAGGTTGTGGAGTGGTTGAAAAAAACATTCCCATACGCACACCAATTACCGCTACTACCTCATCATATTGAGAAATCAGTAACGGCCAGCTATTTCGCTCATTTAAAGGAATCTTTTCATCTATAAAAAGGCGAGATAAACGTTTTGGCTGATCCATACCTTTTAACAGCATTCTGTCTCCTTCCTTACGCGCTCTAACATAGAGTGGAAGTTTGAGTTTGCTAGCGTTAAAATAAAAAAGTTTTGCAGTATCCGTCATCATTTCAGACGATAAATCAGACAACTTGACTACGCATAAATGTTCACCATTTGTCAGCGTTGCCCACCCATTAGCAGTTGAAATAACTTTTTTCTCAGGAGAAGTTTGCTCTTCTAATGGTTCTTTCTTCTGAATCGTTAATTTCCCGTAACGGCGAACTGCTATAAAATCTTCTGGCAAGTGAACTTCAGCATACCCGGCTATCGTATCACAAAGCTTTGAAATTGAAGTCAATAAAGCATAACTTTGTATCGTATTTGAATCTTTGTAAAGATAGTTTAATAGTATTAAAATGAGCCTCCTTTGTAAAGCAAGTGGTACCAATTGAAAAGCTTCAATTTCCATGCTATATGTATTTCCGCTTCTAATTTGTATCGTTCTAGAAAATACATCTTCCGCTAATGCCATTAAATAGGCATCATCTTCTTGCAATTGTTTTGTAAAATGGGTCACCTGCTCCGTTACTCGAGGATTTTCGGCTTCCAATAATGGCACCACATGATGTCTAAAACGATTGCGTACATAGGTGTCTTTAGAATTGCTAGCGTCTTCCCGATAATCTAAACCTTGTATAAGTAAATATTCCCTTATTTCGGACTTTGTAACCGTTAAAAACGGACGAATTAATGATTTTCCTTCAAAAAAGCGTTGTGAACGTATACCTTGCATACCATTTATCGTTGCATTTTTTGTCAGGGCCATTAATACTGACTCCAGTTGGTCGTCCGCATGATGTGCAGTTACAAGCTTGCTAGCGTTTGTTTTTTGCATGACCTCTTTAAAATATTGATACCGTTCTCTACGACAGATAAGCTGTGAATTTCCATTTTCTAAAGCCATGATTTCTGGTATTGGAATAGCTTTTGCATGTAAGTTTACACCATACTCATCACAATATTTTTGGACAAAAGCTCTATCCTCAGCAGATGCTTTACCTCTTAGCATATGATCAACATGTACGGCTTCTACCGTAATTCCCCATCGCTCTTTTGTTGTAACAAAATAATGGAGTAAAGCCATTGAATCTAATCCACCCGAAACGGCGACGAGAAGATGATCGCCTGGCTGTAATAATTGTTTTTTTTCAATAAATAATTTGACCTTTAATTCAAGTGACAAACGCTTCTCCTCCCCTTTTCGTTTTCTATTTTGTTGCTTTGCTCATAGAATGTTGAACTGGTCTAAACACAGCCCATGTAGGTACAACATGGGTAACTTCTAGCATCAATACAGTGCAATCGTCGTCAATGTTATAGAAAGATTGGAAAGATTGCATAATCGTTGTTAGTTTTTCCTGTATGGATTTAGTAGTGCCCGCTACCTGCTGCGCATACGCTAAAAATGTCTCCTCCTGCTCATCCCAATCATCCACACTTGAAAATAATCCATCGGAGTGCATTAAAATTACATCGCCCGCTTTCAGCTTTCTCTTTTCAGCCTCGACTGCTGAAATAGATAAAAATCCTACAGGTGCTGCATTACTTTCAACCTTCAGCACCTCTTTCCCACGTAAAATATACGTAGACATTCCCCCAGCCTTCCACGACCATAAATCACCGTGTTGTAAATCGACAAGGGCAAAATCTAGCGTTGCATACATATCATTTTGTTGCTTTAAAGACATGACATAATGCAACGTATGCATCGCAGTTTCTGGGTTCATATTGTAATTTAAGCATTCCCGCATTAAATGTATTAATTTTCTACTTTCATGCTGTGCTTCTTTACTCTGACCCATACCATCTGACAATAAAATTGCAAATAGTCCAGGATGCAATTGAAATAATGCATGGGAATCACCTGAATATAATGTTGCATCTTTAGACATGCTATATATATCATACTCTACTTCAAAGCTTATAGCTGATCTAAAGCTTACTTGAATGTGACGAAATGGTACATCACATGCTACTACTTTTTCAATTTCAAAGGGTTCTTCAAAAATATCGTATAAAATTGGCAGTATCATCCGTTCAGCTACTGTCGTGTCTTCCTCCCAATTGACACGTGCCGGTGCTAAGGCACATACAATTTTTCGTGCTCCAGGCTTATTGCTTATTACATCTAGTTGGAAACATTCAATATGTGCATCTTTTAATCGTTGAGTAATGTCCTTTTCCACACTGACGAAGGAGATAGCCTCTTCTTTCATCTCCGCTATTAATTGACTTAGATGATTGCTCATATCCCGCAGCTGAAGCGCAATCATTTTCTTACCATGAAAATACTGTCCATTAATGCGCTCTCTGTATAACTCTGTTTCTAATTCTTCAAAAATCTTCGTTGATTTTACACATTTTAAGCGTAGTTGTTCTTCGACACGGTGAAGAGCAGATTCCTTTCCAACGCCTTTCATATGGAACCAGTCCGTCATAAGCTTGTCCATTCCGTTATTTTGTGCTCCCCAACAGCGATCATACCGGAAGCAACTTAAACATGTATTCAGCGGTGATATTTCCTTTGCCTCTTCTATCGGGACCGTCATAAAGCGTTCAAACACAAGCTCCTTCATAAATTGTACAAAATGCTGAAAATGCTCTAGTTTATACGTAACATGCTCCGTTAGCCAATTTTGACGAGCGAGCAAGACCTCCTCACGTTGTGGAAACAACTTGTCCCGCACCTTATCAGAATATTTTTGGGGGATGGTTAGAAAAACAATACTCCCGATAGCAATCGATGTAAAATAAACACTATCTAACGGTAATGTTGCATCGTAAAATAAAAAAAACACACTTGGCAAAATGCTACTAATTGCTACACCAAACCTTCCAGCACGAGCCCCCATCCCTGCGCACAATCCCGTTAAAGTTGCTACAGAAAGCATACCTGAAAATGAAAGTTTTGCAACACCAATAAGGGTCCCGAGCACGGCTCCGATAACCGTTGCTAATGGTACACTTCCTACTAGCGCACCAAAACAAATTAATAGTTGTAATAGAAAAATGGGGAGTGAAAAATAGCTTATGACAATAGCTTGCATCCCTGTAAGCATAGCAGCAAATACAACTAATCCAGAACCTAGCTTCTCATATGTCCAATGACTCGTAAACCATTCATAAGAATTAACAAACAACACTTGCATAAACAACGTCATAATAAGGGCTAAAGCTGCTTCACAGCCTACATAAAATTGTACAAGCACCGGTGGTAAGCCTTGATACATAATCCCCTGCCACATGATCTGCACAAACAGTACCGCTAAAGAGACTGCAATACTTTGTGGCAGCTGCCAATAGCGAAAGCGCATAATACATTCATACATAACAATTTGCAACGCTAAAATAAAGACTTGTCCAAAACCAAGGAAAAAGCACCCTATTAAACCACCACACAAAACATATTTGGCATATTCCTTATACTTCGTTCGAATAATTGCCCAAAAAGGAACCGAGAAAGGTACAGCCGCTTCAAATACAACAGACTGAGCTAAAAAAAAGGATGTTAAAAAAAGTAGGGAGCCAATCATCAATTGCCTTTTTTTCGCTCCTAATTTCTGATTATCATCTACATTTGCTGTGTTATACCATTCAACACTCGTCATTTCACTATCCCCTTTCTGCACTTTTGGCTATTATAAAAAATTATGTGCGGAAAGATTGTCTGACGGTGACAGAAAAAAATATAAACATTTCGACGAATACATATACATAAATACGAGATATGGCAACAATTCCCACGAAAACTATAGCGTGTACAAAATCAAAATCAGCTAATCAATTATGCCTCGGCATAATTGCGTCCGGAATCGGCTTTGTACTTAGGCCTGCAGATGTTTTTTGTGCGAAAGCGAAGCGGCAGCAACAAGGTTTTATCTGCGCGAAAGCGAAGCGGCAGCGGCAAGGTTTTATCTGCGCGAAAGCGAAGCGGCAGCGGCAACAACATGATTTTAGGCTAACTTCCTTTAAAGAACTCCTTTCCGATTCCGTGACATCCGCCGGAGGTTTTAACCAATTTATAAATTTTTATATTGACCATATATTTTTATTATTTTTTTTAAGAAAACTACTTGACGTTAGTAACAAAGGCTTGTATTATTTAACTTGTCCTTAAAACAAATGCGGAAGTAGTTCAGTGGTAGAACACCACCTTGCCAAGGTGGGGGTCGCGAGTTCGAACCTCGTCTTCCGCTCCATAATATTAATGGCGGCCTAGCTCAGCTGGCTAGAGCGTACGGTTCATACCCGTAAGGTCGGGGGTTCGATCCCCTCGGCCGCCACCATAGTAGGCCCCTTGGTCAAGTGGTTAAGACACCGCCCTTTCACGGCGGT
>Ga0213828_1001128_pt1 | contig 22908 bp, 21 predicted proteins | sample MC6MC0897MG_FD_180664 | JGI IMG/M metagenome (GOLD analysis project Ga0213828, IMG submission 180664) | Enriched soil aggregate microbial communities from Iowa State University, Ames, United States - MC6-MC0897-MG | ecosystem: Environmental > Terrestrial > Soil > Unclassified | place: USA: Iowa... | reverse complement strand
ATTATGATAACTCATTTATAACAAGATGTCAACAACTTTTCATTTTTTCATTTTCAAGTTTGTTTCCTCTTGTTAAGGACAAGTAATAATATATAATATAGCATTTTAAAAATCAAGCATTTTTTTGTTAAAAATCTTTTTTATATCAATAACAAACAATAGAATACCTGCTAAGACAATAAGGCCACCCATGGTTTGCGTTACAATTAGATACTCATTAAAAATAATCAATGCTAAAATAGCTGCACCTACAGGCTCAAACAATATAGCAATAGAAATAACATTCGTGCTTACATACTTAATAGACCAATTAAACAAAGTATGACCAAATAAATTAGGTAGTAACGCTAATAAGAAAAACCATAACCAATCCATCGAAGAATATGGTCCAAATGACTCTCCTTTAACAATTACATAAATAAATAAAGTGAAGGTACTCACAACATAAACAACCATTGTATAAGTCATTAATGATAATCTCTTACGTACATCCTGTCCTAATAAAAAATAAGCTGTAGCGAGTGCACATGCTATGAGTGCTAGTACATCCCCATAAAATGCAGAACCACTGACTTTAAAATCACCCCAACTAATTAATATACTTCCAACAATAGCAATCGCTCCTGCAACGATCGTTTTCATCGTTATTTTTTCTTTAAAGAAAAAATACGTACCTACAAATGCAAACAATGGTTGTAACGTTACTAATACGGTTGAACTTGCTACTGAAGTATAGTTGAGTGATTCGAACCATAAAATAAAATGAAAAGCTAAAAAAATTCCTGCAAGTGAAGAAAAAAGCCAATCACGTCCCCTTAATGTCATTAACTCCTTTGTATACTTCCCTAAAAACAATGGTGCCATAATTAAAACGGAAAAGAGCATACGATAAAATGCAATGATGCCGGCTTCAGCAGATGCTAGTTTTACAAAAATAGCTGACATAGAAACAGAAATAACACCAATTACGATAGGGATGTATGGATGAATTTTAGGTCCCTCCATTAAATCCTACCTCCATAAAAAAATACTTATATTTCCTTACTTTCATGTTGTACAATACAAAAAAGTAATGCACATATAATAATGACAGTTTGCATATCTCTTAGCAATACGAAATATCTATGGAGGGTTGTGTATGGAAACGTTATTGGAAAATATGATTACATATGAAGTTGGCATAAAATTAGTTATAGCAGCCACATTAAGTTTAGTAATCGGAATTGAGAGGGAATTAAAGAAGAAACCAGTTGGATTAAAGACAAGTTTAGTCATTGCAACCTTCAGCTGTTTGCTAACGATTATCTCTATTGAAACAGCATACTCAACCCCTTCTAGAGAAGATATCAATATTACAATGGATCCTCTTCGTTTGGCAGCTCAGATTGTCAGTGGGATTGGTTTTCTTGGAGCAGGTGTTATTTTAAGACGCGGCAATGATAGCATCTCTGGTTTAACAACCGCAGCCATGATTTGGGGAGCCGCTGGCATCGGAATAGCTGTTGGTGCCGGGTTCTATATGGATGCGACACTAGCTGTAATTATTATTGTTTTCGGAATTGAGATTCTATCTCCTTTCCTAATGAAAATTGGACCAAAACGTATTCGTATGCGGGAGATTTTATTAAAAGTTCAAATTGACGATGACAAACATACTGAATCCTTTCTATTATTTCTGAAGAACAACAACATCATCATCGAAAATATTCGTATTAAAGATATACCTTTAAAAAATGATAATGTTTTACATGAGTTGGATTTACGTTTGTCCTTAATCGTCTCTGATAATTTACTGTCGTTTTATCGTTCATTACGGACATTATCTTATATAGAAAAAATCGAAATGGAAATTTTAAACTAGTTGGAGGATTTTATATGGCAGAACTATTTAAACTACTAAAGGATGGCAACAAACCATCCCTGTTGGCAGCTGGTGTAAATGCCTTTTTAGGTATTATTAAGGGCATAGCCTTTTTCTTAACAGGTAATGTGGCCATGTTCGCAGAAATGATGCATTCACTGGGAGATGCAGCAAACCAATTGTTCGTGTATATAGGCTCAGCTCTATCGAAAAAAGCACCTACAAAACAATTCCCTAGTGGCTTTGGTCGTATTGTCAATTTAGTATGCTTATTTGCAGTTATTATTGTAGCTATTCTTTCTTATGAAACAATCAAAGAAGGATGGCATCATTTTATTCACCCTACTGGAGAATCGAGCGGGGTACTCATTGCTCTTGGCGTATTATTCATAGGGATTGTTTTAGAGGGTACAGTCCTCGCAAAAGCAGCAGTAGAAGTACTACATGAAGCCGGGCAGGAAAAAGCAGGCATCTCAGCTATCCCAAAAGCTTTCACTTATTTAAATCGTGCAAAGCCTGCGACTAAATTAGTTTATATGGAAGATTTAGTCGCTACAAGCGGAAACATTTTGGCCTTTGTCGCTATTGTCATTGCTCATTTTACAGGTTGGACTAGAATAGAAGGTCTTGTTTCGATGATTATCGGGGCAATGATGTTTTATGTTGTTGGTAAAGTTTTCCTTGATAACGCGCGAGGTGTAATCGGTGAGACAGATGAAGAAATGTTAAATCATATTGCCCATCTTGTGATGGATGATGCGAATATTAAAGATATTGTACGTCTTGAAGTCATTAAAGAGGGGGAATTTTTACATGTTGAGTTAGTCGCTGAGGCCGACCCTCAACTATCTCTAGCTTTTTTAGATGACGTTCGAGATCATTTAACAGAAGTCATTCTAAGTCAAAAAGGCGTATCGAAAGTAGCTATTTTATTTGACGAAGATGACGGAAAAACCAAGTGGGTACATGTTGGCGAAAAGCCTGACAATTAAATATAGAAACCAAATAGCCAATTGCCTGTATAAGGCAGTTGGCTATTTGTTAAACCGATAGTAAGTGACCCCGATCAAAATTGGTTTCCCCTAAATTGTCTGGGATGGATTCGTAACTTACAAAGACTTGATTGGTAATCTTAAATGTAAGTGAATTATTACAAGTAATGGTCTTTCTTACACCTTTTTGTTGAATGGCTATTTTTGAAAACATTAAAGTAGCTTGGCGATTGGCTAAAGCATATTCATCTGCATTTAGAATGTCTCTACCATCCACATGGCAACCTAAAACAAAATGACCCGCAAAAGAATCCTTTAAAACGTTAGGGTGCATTGATCGATAGTGTACTTCTGAAATTGTATCTTCATGATTCATGAACTGATGGGCTACCAAATAATGCTTTAAAGCACCTTTTAAATCAATTGCGATAACTGTATCTGCTAAAATTGTTCGATAATAAACCGTAACAATTTCAACATCTCCTAAATATGGCTGAACCTCTACCACAATTTCCCCAGAAGGACGGACAAATAAATGTCCACTTGCTTTATTTACACCATCCGAAAAAGTAATGTTCGTTTGCCCAAAACGTAAACTCTTAAAATATATACTTTGATCACCTATGTAACCAGTGACAATGTTATCATTTTCAATTTGTAGCGAATTCGTTTCAATCCCCAAAACTTCTATACAATTTTGCATTTTGTAAACATGCTGCTGAAATGATATCTCTTTACAACTCATTGTAACAACACGGTCTTTAAGCAAATGTTTTAACATCGATCCCTCTCCTCTTTGTTTAATATTGTCATTATTTTAATAAAGGTGGCTGAACAATTTCTGAACAATCCTACACTAATGGTGCTATTACGACAAATCCCATCTTTCTCTAGACTCATGAAAGCCTAATTCTTAATTAAAACATCCAATATAAGTTAAATATTTTTATAAAAATCATGACTTTTTTCACTTCTTTAAATAAAACAAATAGTAATACACCTTTAAATATCTGACTATTTCATTATATTGTAGGACTTAAGAAACTTCTACGACAAAATTCAACATAATTCGTTAATTTTTCTTAACCTTCAATAAAAAAAGTGTGAGGCAATTTACACAGCAGCCTCACACTCATTCATTATTTTAAAGCGAATTTTGTAAAATTGTTCGGACATCTTCCTCTTGTAACTGATGGAAGTTTCCAAAAGGACCATTATGCATGGCATGCACTATAATCTGTTGGAATTTCGAATCATCGATATCATAATCAGCTAAACGATTTGGTGCCCCTAATGATGACCAAAATGCAGATAACTGATCGATACCTTCATAAGCAACCTCTTCTACCGTCTTACCTGTTGCATCCACCCCAAATACTCGAGTTGCAATACCTGCAAAACGTTCAGGATTCACCGGTACACTTAAGCGCATCCAATGTGGCTGGAGAATAGCTAAACCACCTGCGTGCGGAATATCATAAACAGCCGATACAGCATGCTCAATATTATGAGATGCCCAATCTCCACGAGAACCAATTGATAAGAATCCATTTAATCCAATTGTCCCTGCTAATAGAATCGTTTCACGTAACTGTGTATTCTCTAAATTCTCTAATAATTTCGGCGCTGTTGTAATGACCGTTCGCAATACACCTTCACACATTTCATCAGTTATCGGTGTATTCGTTGTATTATGGAAGTATTGTTCGAATACATGTGACATCATATCAACGATTCCATAAACCGTATGATTTTTAGGTACAGTCACTGTATACGTTGGATTTAATATTGAAAATTTCGGGAATGCCGCTGGACTACCCCAACTTAATTTTTCTTCTGTAGCGGCATTTGTAATCACGGATCCAGAGTTCATTTCAGAGCCTGTAGCAGCCAAGGTTAACACAGTTCCTAATGGTAAAGCCTGTTCTGCAAACACCTTGCGTTTAACGATATCCCAAGCATCCCCATCATACTTCGCACCAGCAACGATTAATTTGGCACAATCGATTACAGAACCCCCACCAACTGCAAGAACTAAGTCAATTCCTTCTGTTTTACAAATTTCAATACCACGTCTAGCTGTTTCCACACGCGGATTAGGTTCTACACCACCTAATTCAAAAATTGTTTTATCTGCTTGCTGTAATTTGTCGACAACAGCATTGTAAACACCATTCGTCTTGATGCTTCCGCCACCATATACAACCAATACTTTTTTTCCATACTGCTCTAATTCTTTCGGTAACTTTTCCAGTGCATCTTCACCAAAATGTAGTTTCACTGGGTTAAAAAATGTAAATGAATCCATTCAATTCGCCCCTTTCTAGTTGGATTTTCTCATATTTCTGCTGAAGAAAGCAAAGATTAACGTTTGATGTGGTATAAGTCGTGGCAGTTTGTTTAGACAGTCCAAATAGAACAAACGAGAATTCAATTAAAGGAATTTTTATATGCTAATTTTTATACTGATTTGCATGCTTATTATTGGTGGTATTTCTCTGCTTATATTTTTTCCAATTCGTAAAGCGACGCAAGATAAAAAGTAACTCCTAGAACAACGCCTCGTGTATCTTCTACAAATAAGCAAGAAAAAAAACGAGTCATCCCATTTAAATAGGAGTGACTCGTTTTATATTGAACTTATACTTAGACCCATCCACGGAAGCGTGAAGCTTCTGCAGTGCGGCGAACACCTACCATATAAGCAGCTAAGCGCATGTTAATGTTACGTGTTGTAGCTGTTGTGTATACATTATCAAATGCTTCAACCATTTTTTTGTAGAGACGCTCTTCAACTTCTTCTTCTGTCCAATAATAACCTTGGTTATTCTGTACCCATTCAAAGTAAGAAACAGTAACACCACCAGCAGAAGCTAATACGTCTGGTACAAGTAAAATGCCACGTTCTGTTAAGATTTTAGTTGCTTCAGCAGTTGTTGGACCATTTGCCGCTTCTACTACGATATTTGCTTTAATATTATGTGCATTGTCAGCAGTAATTTGGTTTTCAATCGCAGCTGGCACTAAAATATCACAATCAAGCTCTAATAATTCTTTGTTTGAAATCGTGTTTTCAAATAAAGTTGTTACTGTCCCGAAGCTATCGCGACGATCTAATAAGTATTCGATATCTAAACCTTCTGGATCATGAAGTGCACCATAAGCATCTGAAATACCGATTACTTTTGCACCTAAATCATGCATAAATTTCGCAAGGAAGCTACCAGCGTTACCAAATCCTTGAATAACAACGCGTGCACCTTTAATATCAATACCGCGTTTTTTTGCTGCTTCTTCGATTACAATTGTAACACCTTGTGCAGTCGCACGGTCACGACCTTGAGAACCACCTAGAACTAGTGGCTTACCTGTAATAAAGCCTGGTGAGTTGAATTCATCCATACGGCTATATTCATCCATCATCCATGCCATAATTTGTGCATTTGTAAATACGTCTGGCGCAGGGATATCTTTTGTTGGTCCTACGATTTGACTTACTGCACGTACGTATCCACGGCTTAAACGCTCGATTTCGCCCATAGACATTTGACGAGGATCACAGATGACACCGCCTTTACCACCACCATATGGTAGATCGACAATACCACATTTCAATGTCATCCACATTGAAAGCGCTTTAACTTCTTCCTCAGACACTTGTGGGTGGAAACGAACCCCACCTTTAGTTGGTCCTACAGCATCATTATGTTGTGCACGGTAACCAGTAAATACTTTTGTTGTACCATCATCCATTTTCACCGGAATGCGTACTTGTAGCATGCGAAGCGGTTCTTTTAGTAATTCATACATTGCTTCATCATAGCCAAGTTTATTTAGAGCATCTTGAATGACATCTTGAGTTGATGTGAAAAGATTTAAGTTTTCAGACATATTAAATCGCCTCTTTGTTTTTTTTAATGATAGTATATCGGCATCATTGTAACATACTTCCGAATTAAAATGTGAACATTTTGTTAAATTTTAAATACTTTTTCAATTTGTTCGATTGACCAATCTAAATCCTCTTGTGAAATAACAAGTGGTGGAGCAAAACGAATAACTGTATCGTGTGTTTCTTTACATAATAGACCTAATTCTTTTAGTTTTTCACAGTATGGACGAGCAGCCTCTGTTAATTCCATACCAATAAATAAACCACGACCACGTACTTCTTTAATAACTGGATTGTTAATTTCTTTTAATTTACCTTTGAAATATTCACCAAGTTCGTGTGAACGCTCTGCTAATTTTTCATCTAATAACACTTTAATAGATGCAATTGAAACTGCACAAGCTAAAGGATTCCCACCGAAAGTTGAACCATGTGAACCTGGGTTGAATACACCTAAGATACTACGGTTTGCAGCCACACAAGAAATAGGGAATACGCCGCCACCTAGTGCTTTACCTAAGATGTACATATCTGGTTCTACATCTTCCCAATCACAAGCAAACATTTTACCAGTACGTGCTAGACCTGCTTGAATCTCGTCAGCAATGAATAATACGTTGTTTTCACGGCAAAGTTCACGAGCTGCTTTTAAGAAGCCTTCCGTTGGAATGACAATACCAGCTTCACCTTGAATTGGTTCGATTAAGAATGCTGCAGTGTTAGGTGTAATAGCCGCTTTTAAAGCTTCAAGATTACCGTAGTCTACTAATTTAACGTTTGGTAGCATTGGACCGAAGCCACGACGATATTCTTCGTCAGAAGATAAAGATACAGCAAGCATTGTACGACCATGGAAGTTACCATTACATGCAATAATCTCAGCCTTGCCATCTTCTACGCCTTTTACATCATATGCCCAACGACGAGCTGCTTTAAATGCAGTCTCTACTGCTTCAGCACCTGTATTCATTGGTAATACCATTTCTTTATTTGTTAATTTACCTACTAGCTCATACCATTCACCAAGGTTTTCGCTGTAGAATGCACGTGAAGTTAACGTTACTTTATCAGCTTGTTCTTTTAAAGCAGCGATAATTTTTGGATGACGGTGTCCTTGGTTTACAGCTGAATACGCTGATAACATATCTAAATATTTGTTTCCTTCTGGATCTTGAACCCAAGCACCCTCAGCATCTGAAATTACGATTGGCAGTGGATGATAGTTTGCTGCACCATAATTTTGTGTTTGTTCAATAACTTGTTGAGTTTTTGTCATATCCTATTCTCTCCTTATTAAATCATAATGAAAAAATCTATAGAAGAAAGGGACTATGTATCTGTAAGTAGTATAATTAAGAATTTAGCAACAATTCAAATCATAAATTTGCTAACTCCCCACAAGTAAACCACCTTGTTATAAGTGTCTACGGTTTTAGCCAGGGGCAGTGTTACCTGGAGAGTTTCGCAAATTCTGTCACAATGCTTCAATTTCTACTTATTAGAATAGCCCTAACGCCAATGTTAAAATTAAAGCATTTCTGAAGTTGTTTTCGCTTGCATGTGAAGTTGTAGGTAGTCTGGGCCACCAGCTTTTGAGTCTGTACCTGACATGTTGAAACCACCAAATGGTTGGTAGCCTACGATGGCACCTGTACAGCCACGGTTGAAGTAAAGGTTTCCAACATGGAATTCTTCACGTGCTTTTTCTAAGTTCATACGGTTTGTCGTAATTACGGCACCTGTTAAACCATATTCTGTATCGTTCGCAATTTCAATAGCGTGATCGAAATCTTTTGCTTTTGCGATCGCTACCACTGGTCCGAAGATTTCTTCTTTCATAATACGTGCTGAAGGCTCTACGTCAGCGAATACTGTTGGGTGTACGAAGTAACCTACTGAATCATCTGCTGTACCACCAGATACTAGACGACCTTCGCCTTTACCGATTTCGATGTATTCCGTAATTTTGTTGAATGCTGCTTGGTCAATAACCGTTGCCATGAAGTTGCTGAAATCTGTTGGATCACCAACTGTTAAAGCGTTTGTTAGCTCTTCTACACGATTCACGACTTGGTCATACACATCTTCTACGATGACAGCACGAGAACATGCTGAACATTTTTGACCAGAGAAACCAAATGCTGATTTCACGATGGATTGTGCAGCTAGCTCTAAATCTGCTTCTTTATCGACAACGATTGTATCTTTACCGCCCATTTCAGCGATGACACGTTTGATCCAAATTTGACCATCATTTAAGACAGAAGCACGTTGGTTGATACGTAAACCAACATCACGTGAACCTGTGAAGCTGATGAAGCGTGTTTTTGGATGATCTACTAAGTAGTCGCCTACTTCAGCACCAGAACCTGGTACAAAGTTAACAGCTCCTGCTGGAAGACCTGCTTCTTCTAATACTTCGATAAATTTATACGCCACTACTGGTGTTGTAGAAGCTGGTTTTAATAACACTGTGTTCCCTGTTACTAAAGCAGCTACTGTTGTACCAGCCATGATGGCAAATGGGAAGTTCCAAGGAGAAATCACGATACCGATTCCTAGTGGAATGTAGTCATAACGGTTGTATTCGCCTGGACGGCTTTCTACTGGTTGACCGTTTTTAATACGTAGCATTTGGCGACCATAGTACTCCAAGAAGTCGATTGCTTCAGCTGTATCTGCATCTGCCTCCGCCCATGGTTTCCCTGCTTCTTTTGTTAATAATGCAGAGAATTCATGTTTACGACGACGAATAATGGCAGCTGCTTTGAAAAGAACGTCTGCACGAATCGCAGGATCTACTTTTTTCCATGTTTTAAATGTTTCATCTGCTGCTTGCATAGCTTTTTCTGCTAAGTCTTTGCTTGCTTTTGACACACGGCCAATAACTTCTGTTTTCTTTGCAGGGTTATACGAAACGATTTTATCTTCAGTTGTAATGCGCTCGCCACCAATAATAAGTGGGTAGTCTTGACCTAAATAACCTTCAACTTTATTTAAAGCCTCTACATAAGCATTGTAGTTTGCCTCTTGTGAAAAATCTGTGAATGGTTCGTGTTTGTATGGAATCATACTTAATCCTCCCTTGTGAGATCTATTTGGGTATGCAAAAAACATTGACGCAAAATATTTTTGCGTATAAAATATTCTTACACTTATTATAATGCAAAATTTCGTTGCATATTTCAAGTAAAAAATTTTCGAGGTGCACATTTTTATGAAAAATTCTGAACCTTTACTACCTTTTTATGAGTTTATTGCAACAAATGTATCCGTTGGTATTCATGCAGTAGACCTATCTGGCAAGACGATTATTTACAATACAAAAATGAAAGAAATTGAAGGATTCCATTTTGATGAACTTGCGGATCGTTCCATTATTGAAATGTTTTCATTCCGTCAGCATGAAAGTACATTGATGCGAGTTTTACAAACAGGAAAAAAGGAAATTAACGTAAAACAATCCTATTGGAATAAAAGTGGCCATGAAATTACAACAATTAATGATACTTTTCCACTTTTTGTTGAAGGTAAACTCATTGGTGCAATAGAATTTGCGCGTGATATTACATCATTAGAAAAGCTTGTTTATCAACCCCTTCGTCGTTACGATGAACCCTTAACATTCGATATGATTAAAGCCGAATCTGAAGCAATGAAGCAGGTCATCGAAAACGCTAAGAAAGCAGCCGCTGTAAAATTACCTGTATTATTAATTGGAGAATCTGGCACTGGCAAGGATTTAGTAGCTGAAGGCATTCACCACGCAGCTTCCCCAGATCCTGAAGCTTTTATGACACTGGTTAGTCGACGTTCGGCTCAATCAGTGCTTGATAAATTGACTGCACTCTTAGAAGAAGATAAAGACTATACCTTTTTCTTTGAGCGCATTGATTTTTTGAGCTTAGCTATTCAAGAGCAACTATTAGATATACTACAATCTCTTCCGCAGTCCAAATATATGATGATTGGCAGTGTAGGAAGCGATCCTATTACTTTAATTGCCGAAAAGAAGCTGTCAAAATCACTTTACTATTTCTTTGCTACAATGGCTATTTCGGTTCCCAATTTAACTGATCGGAAAGAAGATATTCTCCCATTTGTGGATGATTATTTTAGCCGACATCGTGAACGATTTGCTTCACAAGTTACAGAACTTGCACCAGATGTACAGGAATTATTCTTACAATATGATTGGCCCGGCAATTTAAAGGAACTAGAGCTACTTTTGGATGAAATTGTTTCATTTATGACGATAGAGTCAACTGTAACCTCAGATTTATTGCCACTGCATTTCCGCTTCAAGGTACAGCAGCAAGACACCAACAATCGCGAACCAGAGTTCTTTATGTTTCATCAAAATCATGATGTCATGCCACTTGATGCTTATTTGCGTGAAGCCGAATCATATTATGTGCAAAATGTCTTAAATTTATATGAGGGCAATATAACAAAGGCAGCGAATGCACTTGGGATGAGTCGACAAAACCTACAATACCGAATCCGAAAAATAAAAAAGCAATAACATAAAAACGAGGATACCTTCATTCCGAAAGCATCCTCGTCTTTTTATTGCCCTGATTGTTCAATCCAGTCCTGTAATTTATCTTTTAAGGAATTAAAACCATTTGCATCCGATTCATCTACACGGTCCTGCAATGATTTTCGTGGTGGTGCATCTTTTTTTCTTACTGTTGTTGGGCGATCCTGTAGCGCTCTCATCGATAAACTAATTTTTTCGGCCTCTTCATCGATTTCAAGAATCTTAACTTCTACTTCTTGCCCAACAGCTAGGAATTCACTAACATCCTTCACAAAGCCGTATGTTATTTCCGAAATATGCACAAGGCCTTGCGTATTGTCATCTAGTGCAACAAATGCACCATATGGTTGAATACCTGTAACTTTTCCGGTCAACACGTCTCCTAATTCATATTTTTTTACCATAACCTTTGCCCACTTTCTTTTGGTTTGCTACGTATATATCGGTTAAATTATAACATACGTGTAAAATAGGGGCAAAAAATCTCCTTACTCAGAAATGGCTGTAATGATGCAACGTTTTTCACCTTTTCCTGTAGTCGCTGTACCTAACTGGAAGGTTAAATGCTGACCAATCAGTTGAACTGATTCTGGCTTAACACCCGCTTTAATGGTTGTTTGAGAAGCATCTGTTGCATAAAGAATTGTAAAATGTTCCATACCCTCAAATTGAACCATTTTACTCAAATCTACTTCTTGAGACAATAACCGTTTAGCTGTTTCTTGATCACCTTTTCCGTGTGCATATAAGAATAGGCTCACAACATTCATTGGGTTTAATGAATCTAGGATGGTATCATCTTTACTTGACGTATATGCATTGTATAAACCTTCCGTTTGGATAATCCAGCGGGTATCAATTTGTAAACCTGTTGAACCATCATATATTTCTATATAAACTTCATTACTTAAATATGAAAGCTCTATCCCAATATCCTGTCTTGTTAGTTTGTCTATGGTTTTGGATGTTCCTTCTCTCTTAAATTCTTCGAGGATGAATTGTGCGGTCAAACGCATCGATTCCCCATACTTCCCATTTGCCGTATCATTTAATAGCTTTATATGCTCGGGTGAGTATCTAATTTTATCATCAATACCTTTTAATAATACAAGCCATCCATTTTCAAACTCTTTCTTTAAATTGCGTAATTGGAGATCGAGGTATGAATTTGATAGATCATTGACTAATGTTCTTTCGTATAATTTTAAAATACGAGCAGATTCTTCTGCAGAAAAACGTAAATCCTCACCATTGAATAAAGAGCCCGTAGCCAAATATTTAAAATAGCCTAATACATCAGGATGAAGACGGTCAATAGATACTGGTGCATCTTTCATAAAAATTGGATTTGTTCTAAAACTATAGTTTTGCCCATCATAAGACAACTCGAAATATTGTTTTTTGGCCGTTGCAATTAATTGATTTAGTTCTTTAGGATAATCTTTCTTTTTTTGTGACAGTACCTTATTATATTGGGAAAGTTCATTTGTATAATATTGCAAAACTTCTTTCATTGGGTGGTAATATATGCTAAAGAAATATCTAGACTCGCCAAATGACATCGGGTTTTCGTACGTTTCAATTCGCTCAATCAGTTCTCGAGGTGTATGCAAACTGTCTAGTATCTCTTGCTCTAACTGTGTTAAATATTTAGGATCATAAGCCAATTTATTTAGTACTATTTTTTTATTTTTAGCTTTATCATTGTATTTATATTCAGCAGATTCAACAAACGAGAGTTTTTTAAAGTATTCCTCAGGTATGTTTAGTTCAATACGTGTTTTTTCACGTTTCTCTTGATACTTTTTTTGTAAACTAGATAACCAATCTTCATAGGTACTTTCTATCTTTTCTTCATCTGACTGAACGAATGCTGAAGGAGGGAACATGTAAGACGAAATTAAAATACCTACCAAAAGCACACTGGCAATGCTAGCGATCCATACAGCCAATTTTTGCCATTTTGCAGAAGGCTTTCGAACCATATTGATGCTTTCTAAAGATTCCCTTGTTTCATCTTCGACTTCAATTTGCTGAAGAACTCGTTGTGGATCCAGCTGTGATTCCATTCTCTCATAGGATTTTTTTAATAGCGCCATATGTTTATCAAATTGCTTATCATCCATTTTCAACACTCCCTTCTTGTATTAATGATGCCTTCAGCTGTTCTTTCGCACGTAATAAACGCACCTTGACCGTTGATAATGAAATATTTAATACCTCTGCAATTTCTTCGTATTTTAATTCGTGGAAGTAAAATAGGATGAGCGGGTGCCGGTATTTTTCATCAAGGACTTGAATGGCACTATGTAAAAGTCTATCCTCTTCAAACAAGAGAACATCGTCTTCTGCAGAGGGAAAAATAATTTGCTGTTGCTTATTAAGCCTGCCCTCTTTTTCCTTTTGTCGTTGTTCTTTGCGATAATAATCACGTGTTGCATTCAATGTAATTTTATAGAGCCACGTCGTAAATCGATCTTGCTTAAATTGATGTAAAAAACGATATAGCTTAACAAATACCTCCTGTGAAACATCTGCTAAATCATTGCTATGTACACCACACTGAAAAGCAAACTTTTCAACTGTTTGTTGATGAATTCGAATAAGTTCGATATAGGCCTCTTTGTCTCCTTGCTGTGCCTTTGCTATTAACTCAGCCTCCTCCAAAACGATCCCCTCCTTTTATTTATGGAACGATAGAACCTTCCTAATTGTTACATAATTTAGTTGTTATTTACTCAAAAGGGAAGGACTTTACTAAAGTGTCACCACTCTATATTAAAATTGGTCCCTCAAGTAGAAATATCACCAATCAATATTCAGATATTTGCTTGTGTTATGAAAATATTGGGGTAAAATAAAACTTTAGTATAAGGAGGCTTTATTTTCGTGTCATCGAGAGATCAATTTACATCTAAAATTGGGTTTATTTTAGATGCTGCCGGAAGTGCTATAGGGCTAGGAGCCATTTAGAAATTCCTCTATATGGCAGGTACGAATGGTGGGAGTGTCTTTATTTTATTATTTGTTTTATGTACATTCTTTATCGGCTTACCTGTGCTCATTGCAGAGTTTATGATTGGTCGTCGTGGACAAAAAGATGCTGTCACTTCCTTTAAAGAACAAGCGCCAGGAAAGCCATGGGATTTGATTGGCTGGGGTGGGATGGTCATTGCAGGCCTTATTCTATCTTTCTATAGTGTTGTAGGATTACCTTTAAGCTAACGAATGCTGGTTCTGACATCAACTATGCAGATTTCATTGCATTAGTCATTCGATCTTTAACGTTGGATGGAGCAATGGAAGGCGTTAAATTTATGTTTGTACCTGATTGGTCTTACTTGAATGCTGAAACATTTTTGATGGCATTAGGACAAGCATTTTTCTCACTAAGTGTCGGTATAGCTGTCATGATTACTTATGCTTCCTATCTATCGAAAACAGAGAAGATTGGTAATTCGGCAATCAATGTTGCATCCATGAACATAATTATCTCTTTACTTGCTGGCCTTGTTATTTTTCCTGCAGTGTTTGCACTTGGCTATACGCCTGATCAAGGGCCTAGCCTCGTATTCATTATTTTGCCAGCTGTATTCGAGCAATTACCTCTTGGTGGTCTATTCTTAACCATCTTCTTTACCCTGTTACTATTTGCGACAGTTACATCTTCCATTTCAATGTTAGTAATCGTCGTGGCAATTGCTATCGGAGATAAACCAGAAAAACGTAAAAAAATTGCATGGATTGGTGGGATCATTATCTTTATCGTTGGTATCCCTAGTGCGCTGTCATTTGGTATACTATCAGATGTAAAAATTTTAGATCGATCTATTTTTGATTTTGTTGATTTTATGACTAACAATATCGGAAATGCCTATAGGAGCTCTTCTGATTTCTATTTTTGCAGGTTATTATTATACAAAAAATATTTCACGTAAAGAGCTAGCCGCATCCAGTTGGATGTTTACAATATGGTATATGTTCATTCGCTATGTGGCCCCAATTTCTATACTTACTATTTTCATTCAGGGGATCCTACCATTATTTTAAATAAGAATATAGAACCTCAAACATCATGATGCAAAAAAGAGGTTGTCGCATGACAACCCCTTTTTTTATAGGAAATATGCAAAATATTTTAAATAATACATTTTGCTTCAAATTTAATAGCAATCAGTTTGTAAGAGATGGCTACACAATCTTCAAAAGGAATCCATTGCTCAAACGAATGCTCATATGTTTCTTGAATTACTTTTGCAAGCGTCGATGGATCATCGATTCCTTGCAATGCTGCTACAACATCTGCTGTTTCTGTATCGTAATGGTCTGGACCTAAGTGGAATGGATCCCACTCCTCTAGCAAATGGACAGCTGCTTGATTCATTTTTACATTTTCCAAAATACTCACCTATTATCCTTTGATCATAATCGTATGATACCATAGTAAATAAAAAAGAAAAGAGTGATTTACTTGTCTATTTTTGATCAAACTATCAAACGTCGTTGTACAAACTCCGTAAAATGGGACGCAATGAAAATGGTTTATGGACTTAACGATGCGTCCGATATCTTGCCAATGTGGGTAGCTGATATGGATTTTGCTGCTCCAACAGCCGTTTCAAAAGCATTGCAGGAACATGCTGAACGCACTATTTTTGGTTATAGCTTTATTAGCGAGGAAGCGATACAGTCAATCGTGGACTGGCAAAATACTCGTCATGATTGGCACATTGACAAGGATTCCATCGTATTCTGTAATGGTGTTGTAGCTGCCTTAGCAAATAGCATTGTAGCCTTTACTAATCCAGGAGATAAAGTCCTTATTTCCACACCTGTTTATCCACCATTTTTTAACATCCCAAAAAGCAATGGGCGCGAAGTGGTAAGCTGCCAACTAGTTGAAAAAAATGATGGTAAATTTATCGTTGATTTTGAAGCTTTTGAACAGGCACTAGCTCAAAATGTGAAAGCCTACATATTATGCAATCCTCACAATCCTGGAGGTTATGTATGGGATGAAGCTACTTTAAAGGAAATTGTACGACTCTGTGCTCAATACGATGTCCTTATTATTTCAGATGAAATTCATGCTGATTTAATGATAAATGGAGAAAAACATATTCCTATTGCCAAAGTAGCAGGCGATGAAATCAATCGGATCGTAACGTGTATGGCTCCTACTAAAACATTTAATCTAGCGGGTATTCAGGTTTCCTATATGATTGTGCCAGATAAGAAAAAACGTTTACAGCTTGAAGCCGTGAATATGGCAAGTGGACAAGGCTCATTAAATACTTTTGCCTCTGTAGCATTGCAGGCTGCGTATATGGAAGGCTCCCCTTGGCTAGATGAATTGCTGCCGTATGTTTCAGCAAATATGGATTATGTCAAAGCGGAGTTAGAGCAGATTCCAGGCATTCGCATCATTAAACCACAATCCACTTATTTAATATGGATTGATTATAGAGAACTTAAGCTTGAAGAAAAAGATATTATGAACCGACTATTAGAAATTGGTAAACTGGCATTAGAGCCAGGGACAAAATACGGTGAAGAGGGTCAAGGCTTCTTACGTATGAATGTAGCCTGTTCGTTTGAAACGGTACGAGACGGAGTAGAGCGCTTTAAAAAGGCGTTTGAACAATAAAAAAACAAAAGAAGGAATCTCAACTATTTGAGATTTCTTCTTTTTATATGTTTAGAATCCTTATTATGTGGAAAAGTTTCTTATCAATTGGATGGAAAAAGGGGGATTTTCAATGGACTTAGTTCCTTTAACGATTCAACGTGCCTATATGACATTCTTGTTTCCCTTCGCCTATCACACAAAAGACCGACAAAAGATTGGTAATGTCCTCTTACATGAAGGGTTTTCATTTTTTGATTTGAACAACATAGCTCTTGAAAATGCCTTTTATGGAGACATAACAATCATACACGAGGAGCTTGCCCAGTTTTTCTATCCCTTTCTTGAGGATAAATTATTTCCAAAGGGATTGGACAGCCCAGACTTTCTTCGGTTCTCAAAAGCTTTCTATACACAAGGGGCTTTACATCATCAAGAAAGCAGTATTAACTACGAAATCATGAGTATTGATGTGACACTATGTCCTTTCGGCAATGGCATCGTGACAGTTCGAACAAACATTACAGATATGCCTCATGACATTAGTGATATTTTGAATTTCATCCACTACTTTAGGGTGCTGGAGGCAAAGCTGCGAGAGGAAAAAGGTGCAAGTCATCATTTTTCATTTGGTCATTGTGGTTCAACTAGTGAGCTATTATTCAACTATTTTATCCCCTACTTAAAGCCTTTTCTACAGCACCACCAAGACCATAGCAACGAAGGCTTACCTTTTTTTGAGGATGAACGAATGTTCTCCTCCGCATATTTAATTTGTGATGAAAAAGCAGAACTATTACCTGAACATCTTTTTCGATTGGGGCAGGTAGATGGACGAACACCTGATGGCAAGTCCTTTATTTCCAGTACAAACCCTCAATATATCTCAAATTATGTGCAGGAACATACTCATACACGCTGGGCACCCAATAGTTATATTATCTCTTCAGCACAGGCACAAATGACACTAACAAATAGAACATTTAAGAAATGCACACATAGCATTCAGGAGTTTATGGGTACTCACTATTATAATCTGTTCATCCATTACTTTTATAAAATGATGCTCTTAAAACTTTCTTATGAATACAGTGAAATAAAGTGGGGAATGGATAAGCAGGTTGTCAATGAGTTAATCGAGCTGATTACAAAGTTTTCAGCACGTTATTATTTTGAAGAGGTTATTGTTCGAACTGAAGGTAGAGAAATTGCTCAAATGCTACGAAAGCATTTTCGTATAAATGAACATTATGTAGAAACAAAAGCAACATTGAACAGTTTGTATCGAACACAAGAAGATCAGTCTGATAATCGAAGCAATAATTTACTGTTTATATTAACCGTATTTACAGTTATATCTGGTATTTACGGCATGAACTTAGTCATTGAAGAATGGAAGGACAGTAGTGATTTAGATAGCGTTTGGAGCTATACACCATTCGAATGGCTTGCCTTCATCACCGCATTGAGCGGGATTGGCCTATCCATTGTACTCGTTTGCTTGAATGCCTTCAAAACGCTACAAAATATGGTGCGCCGTGCTAGAAGAAAAATTTAAATAAAAGAATCTGTCCCCACGTGGAGGCAGATTCTTTTTAATTAGACATTTTGTTGGTTATTTGTATTTTTCTTATCTGCTAGAATTCGTGCTTCAATTTCCTTTGATTTAATTTCTTGTTTCTTAGAAATTTTACGGAAAAGCGTAAACACGATAACACATAAAATAAGCATGATTAAAAATTCAAATGCTGCTGGAATATATCCTGATTTATCTTCAGGGAAATATAAAAATTGGTACATTAAGTTTTCCATGCTCTACACGTCCTTATAATTATTATTCAAAGACTGTAATTGACTCAATTTTCACATCTTCTAATGGTTTATCACGGGGATCTTTTTCTACGTCCGCAATTTTATCCACAATGTCCATTCCTTCTACAACATGACCGAATACAGTATGTTTATGGTCTAACCAAGGAGTACCACCATTTTGTGCATAAGCTTCGATGATTTCCTCTGGGAAGCCTGCTCCTTGTAATTGACGTAGCATATCACTTGGAAGATGTTTCATTTGTACAAGAAAGAATTGAGAACCATTTGTGTTTGGACCAGCATTAGCCATTGATAGCGCACCGCGTAGGTTAAACAATTTATCTGAGAATTCATCTTCAAAAGAATCACCCCAAATTGACTCGCCGCCCATACCTGTTCCAGTTGGGTCACCACCTTGAATCATAAAGTCTTGAATAACACGGTGGAAAATGATGCCGTTATAATAACCTGATTTAGCATGACCCAAAAAGTTTTCAACAGTTTTTGGTGCAAACTCTGGGAACAGCTTAATTTTGATGGCACCTAATGTTGTGTTCATTTCTACAAGCACTTCGCCTGCTTGTACGTCAGTTGTTAATTGTGGAAACATGGAAGTCTCTCCTTTAATGATAAATTTCAGTTTCAATGAAAAGGATGACAATTCATCCTTCTTGACCTCATTTTAGTCTAACATACTTCCCTTTGGTTTTCTTCATCAAAGTATTGACGATTTATGCACTTTTAACTCCCCCTCTAAAAACGAAGGAAATAGGTCTGACCGAGTATTTGGAATCAATCCAAAATATGTTATTCTGTTGAAGGATTCATAGAAAGAGTGGAGGCACACATGAAAAAGGCTTTTGGTTTTTTTATTATACTTCTTTCCCTACCTGTTCTTTGGTGGATTAGCACAAACATACGAACAGAAATCAATACAGCTCAAGCACATGAGGAACAAATTACACAGGCTATTTATTTGCCCGAAGTGCAACCTCAGCTTCCAGTAACACTTAAAGATCAAAATGGGCAAACATTTAGTGAAGAATATGTCGAATGGCGGCAGCCACTAACATTACAAGAAATTCCACAAATTGCCCAGGAAATATTCATTATTAGTGAAGATGCCGACTTTTACGAACACATCGGCTTTGATTTAAGTGCTATCCTTCGTGCAGTGGTCGCCAATTCAAATACGAGTACTAGCTCTCAAGGTGGCAGTACGATTACACAGCAGCTTGTTCGGATGCGTTATTTATCTGACGAAAAAACATATGAACGAAAATTAACCGAACTTTTTTATGCTTATGAATTAGAAAAAGAATTCGATAAAGAAACAATTTTAACCATGTATCTTAATGAATCCTATTTTAGCAATCAAGTTTATGGCATTGGTGGAGCAGCAACTTATTATTTTCAAAAACCTCTCCAACAATTATCTATAGCTGAAATTGCTTTCATCGCAGCGATTCCCAATAACCCGTCCCTTTACAATCCTTTAAAAAATTTCGATCAAACCAAGGCACGTCAGGAGCGCTTATTAGATACGCTTTCCGCTAAAGGTAGTATTACAAAGGAAGAGGCAACAACGTATAAGGCTGAAACCATTACATTGCAAATTAAAGATAAAATTCAAAGCTATCCGATGTACAGCACTTATGTTCTTCAAGAGTTAAAATGGTTAGTCGCAGAAAAAGAAGGCTATGCAGATCGACTTAACAACACAGATAATGAGGAAGAAAAGAAAAAAATTAAAGCACAATTAGACGATCAACTTGATACGCTATTTCAAAATGGACTCATGATTTACACAGCATTAGATCCTCATAAACAGCAGCATGATGAGGAAAAAATGACGGCTACTTTAGGTGCAGGTCCGTTGCAAGCAGCAGGAGCTGTCATTCAAAACCAATCAAGAGAAATAATTAGCTTGTATGCAGGAAAAAACTATGAAAAATTTAATTATCATCGCGCATTTCAAGGAACACGCCAGCCAGGTTCTGCCTTTAAGCCACTGGCAGTCTACGCCCCTTTCTTTGAAACAACAGCCCATACACCTGATTCGATTGTAAATGGCGGCAGTTATTGTGTTGGATCATTTTGCCCCCAAAACTATGGGGGTTATAAGTATGGCGATGTGTCCATACGTACAGCGTTTAGACATAGCTATAATACATCCGCTTTGCGACTCTTTCATACAGTCGGCGTTGAAACAGCATTTCATTACTTAGATCGTTTCCACTTCCGTTCTATTGTAGAAAAAGATCGTAATTATGCCACTTCTTTAGGTGGACTTACCTATGGTGTAACAGCGTTAGAGCTAGCAGATGCCTATACAAGCTTTATTGATGGATCTTATGTTCTTGCTCATAGTATTCGTAAAGTCACAGCATTAGATGGAACAGAACTCTATAATTGGAATACACAGCGTGATCAAATCTGGTCTCCTAAAACAGTAAAATACATGCGCGAACTCCTTGCCGATGTTGTGGCGAATGGAACCGGACAAGGTGTTTACAGTAACAGTAGCTACGTTGGTGCCAAAACAGGTACAACTAATGACTATCGAGACTACTGGCTTGCTGGACTCAATGATAACTATACAGCTGCCGTATGGATTGGTTATGATAAGCCTCAATCCATGCAAAAATTAGAAGAATACAAAATTCATCATCAATTATTTAATGTTTTACTTGAGTAAGATTAATACCGATTCAAGACCTGCAACATAACCTTTTGGTGCTAGTTGAGTCTCTTTGCTCAACTGCACCTCTTACATATAGATCTTCAATAAAAACCTTCCCTATTCAAATCAGAAAGCTATTTTTGACCTTATTCTTATTTGGAGTTTTAATAGGTGGATGTACGAAGATAGAGGATGCAGGTAAGTATGTGAAATACTTAAAAAAGGCAGCAGAAATTACTTTTCTGCTGCCTTTTTAATAGTGAAACTATAGAGCAATGTGTATTTATTGAGCAAATGGTAAACTTGCCAAAATACCATTATATAGTTTCAATACAACATAAACGACTAATGTTAATAGAATAGACCACATAAAAAGTTCAAAGATTAATAGACCGATTGTGCCACCCATTGTCATAAAATGACTCATTTTGTAGATCAGATAAATGAAATAAGTAAACACAGTTATGACAAAGATTCCTATTAAAACATAAATAAATTGGATCGCAAATGCTGAACACATGGCACCGATAAACAAGATAATATAGCCGCCTCGCGCTTGACTAACGGTTGCCCCATCATTATCTTTTGAAAAAAAGAGCATTCCTAACTCATGTATGGTTTCTCCTACTAATTTGAGTGCTGAAAATAGCATAAAAAAAACAATAGCAAAAATAATGAGTAAAAATACACGTAATTCCACATCAGATAAAAATTCTCGCATACCTGAATATACACCGATTGCTCGAAAAATCTGTAAAGATTCTCCAACAGCATACATACCAAATGTCAAACTAAACAATAAAATTGTAATTAATGGTAGATAACCATAGATATATGGATTCTTCATAAAATTTTTTTTCCTCGATTTTTATTGATAACTTCCTATTTATAATATAACGAAAATTCTTCCACTACCGCAAGCTAAATCCCAATAGTGCAAATGCATTCCCAATTAAAGTACGTTATAATTGATTTACTTACCTGCATAAAGGAGGGTTATTTTTTTGTTACAAGTACTTTATATTTTCATTCCAATGCTTGCTGCGATATTAGTACCATTTTTATATAGAAGCATAAAAAATATTCATACTGGCTGGTTTGTTCTTGCTGTTCCAGCTACGCTCGTAGTTATCTATGCATCCTATATTACACAAGTAGCTAAAAGCGAAATATTTACTGGTGAACTTCCATGGATTCCATCCCTTGATATTTCCATCGTCTCCTATTTGGATGGCCTTAGCTTATTATTCTCACTATTAATTACTGGGATCGGTTCATTAGTTGTTCTATACTCCATTTTTTACTTAGATAAACATAAAGAAAAATTACATAATTTTTATGTTTACTTACTGTTATTTATGTCAGCCATGCTTGGAGTAGTACAGTCAGATCACTTAATTACATTGTATTTCTTTTGGGAATTAACATCGATTTCCTCATTTTTACTCATTGGTTATTGGTATAACCGTGATGCATCACGCTTTGGCGCGCTGAAGTCA
>Ga0213828_1001125_pt1 | contig 22959 bp, 30 predicted proteins | sample MC6MC0897MG_FD_180664 | JGI IMG/M metagenome (GOLD analysis project Ga0213828, IMG submission 180664) | Enriched soil aggregate microbial communities from Iowa State University, Ames, United States - MC6-MC0897-MG | ecosystem: Environmental > Terrestrial > Soil > Unclassified | place: USA: Iowa... | reverse complement strand
GTAATAACGATAATAGAATGAGAAGGTTCAAATTTCTTTAAAATTTATATTACCATTATTTCCTTATCTGTGTACAATTAGAGAAGATTTTGAAGAAGTGGGGTAGAGATATGAAGAACTATAGAGTAATATTATTTGATTTAGACGGCACCTTGTCTGATCCTAAAATCGGTATAACAAAATCGGTTCAGTATGCTTTAGAAAAGATGGAGATTATCGAGGAGGATTTGGATAGGCTTGAGACATTTATCGGTCCACCATTGCAAGTATCTCTTGCTGAACAATATGGGATGGATGAGGCACAAATCCATCAAGCAATTGCTTATTATCGTGAACGATTTTCGAAAAAGGGCATGTATGAAAATAAACTCTATCCACAAGTAACCACCTTATTAGCGAATTTGAAGGAGCAAGGCTATCAATTAGCAGTGGCTACGTCTAAGCCAACCATTTTTGCGGAACAAATTTTAAGCTATTTTAACCTTGAGCAGTTCTTTGACCTTGTGGTGGGAAGTCATTTAGATGGCACACGATCCGCAAAAGGTGAGATCATTGCGTTTGTTCTAGAAAGCTTTAGCGAGGTTCCTCGTCAGCATTTTATTATGATAGGAGATCGAAAATACGATATTGCTGGCGCACAAGAAAATCAAATTGATGCTATTGGAGTAACATACGGCTTCGGATCATTGGAGGAACTACAGCATGCACAAGCAACGTATATTGTGAGTAGTGTCCAAGAGCTTCAGGAAATTTTTAATAAATAAAAAACTGCATTGCTAAAAATGCAGTTTCGTTTCTTTAAAGTGAAAAGGGTTGATTGAACAGGGTTATTTTGCCAGCCCATTTTGAAAGGCATAGACAACTGCCTGTGTGCGATCTTGGACATCAAGCTTTGCTAAAATATTGCTGACATGGGTTTTCACGGTTTTTAAGGCAATATATAAGTCATCCGCAATTTCTTGATTCGCCTTACCTTGAGCCATTAACAGCAGCACTTCCATCTCACGATCTGTTAATTGCTCATAAAGTGGGGTGCTATTGCCATGGCGCATACGGTGCATCATTTTAGATGTCACCTCAGGCTCTAACACCGTTTCGCCCCCCATTGTTTTACGAATAGCGTCTGCAATCTGCTTTGCATTGGATGTTTTTAAAATATAGCTGACGGCTCCTGCCTCTAGTGCAGGATAGACCTTGTCGTCATCTAAAAAGCTTGTGACCATCATTATTTTTGCCTCTGGCCATGCCGTTAAAATTTCAGCCGTTGCCTCTGCCCCTGTCATAATTGGCATAACGTTGTCCATTAAAATAATATCGGGGCGAAGGGCAAGGGCACGCTCGACCGCCACCTTGCCATTCTCAGCTTCACCTACAACTGTGATATCTGGCTGTGCTGACAAGTAGGCAGAAACACCAATCCGTACCATTTCGTGGTCATCCACTATTAACACTTGAATCATTTACTTCAACCTCCTTCTGTAGTGGAATCTTTACCTCTACGATTGTACCTTCCCCAGGCACTGATACAATTTTATACGTACAGCCAATCTCCACAGCTCGTTCGGCAATATTTTGCAGGCCATAGGAAGTAGATTTATCCATTTCAACATCAAAGCCAAGACCATTGTCCTGAATGCGTAAAATGGCTAAATCATCTCGGGCAACAAGCATTAATTCGACCTCGCTCGCCTTTGCATGACGTAACGTATTGGATAAGGCCTCCTGTGCAATACGGAATAAATGATCCTCTTCTGCTTTCGATAAAGACATTTCCTCCAGCTCATATTCAATATGAAAAAATACTTTTTGCTGAAGCTCGATAATGAGCTCCTCTAGACCTTGTGCAAGTGTTTTATTATGCAATGCAACAGGGCGTAAATGTAATAATAACGCTCGCATTTCTAGCTGTGCCTGTTGAACAATTTTTTCAACCTGCTTTAAGCTTGTGGCATTTTCATCGTTCTCCGTTAAAGCGGACAATAGCATGGAGGCTGCAAATAATTGCTGTGAAACAGAATCATGTAGTTCTCTGGCAAGGCGCTGACGTTCAGCAATAATGCGCTCTTGTATGATTTTATCATTAGCTTCTGCACGTTCATTCGATAATCGCTGCAAGCTTTTTCGTTGGGTATCGATTAATTCGCTTGTTTGCACGATCGCTTTTTTCAGCGGCTTTGGCAATGGCTGCTTTTTGGGTAAGACAAAATCTGGTTCAATTAATTGTTTGACAATGCGCGTTGCCTGCGCCTCTCTAGCACGAGCCGTCATACTAATCCAGCCCGCTATTAGTAGACTGATACCAAAGATGCTGAGAATAATAATTCCACCTAATGGCATATTGCCGTATTGTTGCTGCCAGAGAGGTTCCCAGGTTTTCTCCTTTGGTTCACCCCAAACAGCTACGAGGAGACCGAAAGCCGCACTTGTTATAATGAAAAATAGCGTAAAGATTCTTGAGATAAAGGCAATCATTTACGTAGCACCTCCAAGTCTCCAAGCCATGTTGCAACATGTATAACAAGTGTACGCTTTGCATCTTCAGGATTGCCATCTGAGAAGCATACACTTTCATTTAGTAGGCGTTGTGGCCCAATATTTAAGCAAGTTATATCGCCAAATAGTGTTGTATAGTGTAAACGGAATGGAACTTCATAAGGTATATAAATTTGCACCTTACCAATGCCTTGACGAATCGTAATAAGACTTGTGCCAGCAGGTAAAATGGTTTGTGTTGTATCAATTGTAATATCACCAGCAAGTCTTTGAATTTGGACATCTTGCCATTTATAGGCATCTATAGGTGCAGGCAGCGTACCGAATATTTCATTTTTTGTAGCAGGAAGTTTATCAAATAGCTCTGAGCCGACCACCTTTGCTTCATTTTCTCTTTGTAAATATTGATAAAGCATGTAGAGCAATATGATAACTATAAACAGGCGCAGGCTCCACATCGTAAAGAGGGCAATGGCAATAAAGAAAATTCCTGTCCATTTAAAGAAACGAATTTTTTTCGAGAAACTTAAGTAAAGAAGTCCAGCTCCAATCAATAGACTAAAGGCGCCGCCATTATTAAAAATTGTAAGCTCTACAAAGACGAGTAAAAAGAAGCATAGTACCCAAAATGTAAGCTTATTAGTTGTGAAATTTTGCAAGAGGGTCACCCTTCTTTCTAGTTATTGATGAGAGAAGCCGAACTTCTCTAAAAATCAAAGTTAATGTTTTTCTAGCATTTTTTTAATTGTGTCATTTATGATTGGTGAATCGAGCTGATTTGGGTAATGGGCAGAGTGCTCCAATGTAATAAATTCCTTACCACTTGGCACATCTAAAAGCTCGTAATATTGTTTTGCCAATTCATAATTTGCCTGTTTATCATATTTACCATGAATGATGTAAACGGGTACATCTATTCTTTTTATCGTATCAAAAAAATTTGTATGGATAATTTCTTCTTTTAATGACTTGCTTTTAACAAGACTAAATTGAGGCCCAGAGATAAATGCCTTATAAAGATCCCGTAAAGAGTAATCTGGTGAAGTAAAAGCTCCTTTTATTAAATCAAAAAGGTTAACCTTTTCTATCGTCTCATCAAAATAATTCATTCCTTTAAATCGATTAATTAGGTCACTAAATCGATCCTCATCCTCTGCTAGATAAGGCCCTTTTCCTAAATCCTCTAAAATGCGCAGTGTTTTCTCATCGTCATTTGCTTGGGCCTCATTTTTTAACCAGCTATAACCGAGTTCCTGCCCTTTAATAATATCAGTTATTTGAGCAATTCCTAAATAGGCATGGAATTTCTCGGGATATTTAGACACTAATTGAGTTCCAATCACCGTACCAAATGACAAACCAATGATAAAGATTTTTTCTTGTCGATAATGTTCTCTAATATAATCAATTATTATAGTAGCATCTTCAGTAAATTGAGAAAGATTCATTGTATCAATTGATAATTTCTTGTTAAAGCTTTTACCTGAACCTCTTTGATCATAATAAACTGCTACACATTTCTCGGTTATTTCAGGATATAATGTTCGAGCACTTATACCATAGGGGAATGGTGACCCTGGTCCACCATGTAGAAATAAACAAAAAGGTTTCTCCTTATCTTGTCCTTCCACTAATATATATTGTTTATCTCCATTTACATGTATTTCTTTTAGCTCACTAATACCGCCATTTTCAATCATTTCAGCACTTTTCTGTTTGATCTGTTGCTGTACTATAAAGCGATAACTTAATAACAGGATGATAAATAATAAAAGAATAAAAAAAACAAAAAGGAAAATTTTGGACATAACAGTCAACCACCTTCTATTTATTATTTTCATTTTACCATCTCCTTTTGGTCACCTCCAATAAGAGGGGAAAGTTTTTTCTTCAAAGAAATGGGATGCTTCAATAATTGAGGCATCCCTTATTTCTTATTTGTTTTCAATTAGCAGTGGTGAGCTATCTTCTACTGCTTTTTTTTCTAATTCTGCCAGTCTTGCCTCAAAAGTTGTGAGCTCATGATCTTTATCGATTTGATAAGCTAATTTATCGATATAGGCTTCTAAATCCTCAAAGTTCGTTTTATTGTTTTTAGCAAGCATACCATCCATTTGATGGTGGGCACGTGTTACGTTTTCCTTGCCCATCAGCTGTAATTGACGCACTTTCATATCTTTAATTTTGTGCTTCATCGTTTCAAATTTACGCTCAAGCTCGAAGTACTCACGTGTACTTGCTTCAATACTACCTTGTAATGTATTGTTTCGTGCCGTGTAAGCAGCAACTTCATCAGTAGCAAAGTCGATTAAATCCTGTTCACCGCTAGTAGTAGCCAATTTTAGTTGCGCTTCACGTTTAGAAAGTAGCTCAGCGTTTTGTTTTAGCTCCTGCTCCAATTTTTCCTTTAGCTGGCCTTGACGCGCTAATAATGTTCCAGTTTGCTCTGTTTGTTTTTCTGCCTCGCGAATATATTGATTTAGCATGGCAATTGGATTTTTTTGTTCCTTTTTATCAAATGCCTGATGTAAGTCAGCCTCTATTGTATATTTAAAGCGTTGAAATAAGTTCATATAATCTCTCTCCTTTTATTTTGTTAAGTTTGACCATTCTTTTTCAAAGTTTGTAAACGGATCTTCTTCTTTTGCTTCAATTGTTGGAATTTTAACATCTTCGTTATTCCATTTTTTATAGATCACGTAGATGATAGCGATCGCCGCTAATCCGATCATTGCTGGGATATTAGATACCGCTGAAAGAACACCAATCAGACCCACTGTGAACCAAATGATTTTGCCAAATGTTGATTTGCTTGCAATGTAGAAGTGCATACCAAGTGCTACAAATAACCCCGAAAATAGTAACCCTGCTAGTGGTCCGATTAAGGCAAGTGCTACACATGCTGCAATGATGCCTCCTGTTAATAGAAGAAATTTTCTCATATGTTTTAGCTCCTTTCGTTTGTACCTTTATAGTACCTTTCCTAAAGCTCTTCTAAAACGGACTGGAAATTGATTTTACTCTAGGTCTTGAGGCTGAGGACAATCTAAGCTCCTGCTATAAAGGCTTTTATAATCAATGATTGCGAAAAAAATAAGCTAGTTTCACAGGTATATGGCAACTTATTCATGCTAAAAATTTCTTTGCACTGTGTTTTGTCATAATGTCATTGATAGGTCCGAAACTAGAAGGTTTTCGACAAAAATAGAAGATGAATACCTCCTTCGTTTGACAAATTAAGGAGGTTGCTTGAGCTATACTTATGAAAAAGAAACTTGAACGAAGGAGGATTTCTGGTGAGAACCTATTCCATATATAAAATAAAAGAAGAGCATTTAACATTTATTTTCGGTAGAGAACGAAAGTTATTAGAGATGATGCAGGGCTGCGAAGATGCTAACGAGAAATCCTTAAAAGAGCTTGCCTATATATGTGAATCTGTTCGCTTCGATGAAATTGCTGCGATGCTAGAGGTGCAACTAGATTCCAAATATGCACATTTAGAAAGAGCTCGTAATGCCTTATTTTTAGAACATCCAATAAAGGGGAAAATGGCTATCTATTTGGTGGAACGTAAAATTTGTGTCTACTGTGAAGGATCCAGAATGCTCGATTTAGATCTTTTCCAGATGCTTGCGAAGATGAGTGAGCGTTTTATTGCCTTCAATAAACAGGATAATGAGTGTGGATGGCTAAAGCCTATGAAGTATACAATGCACTAGCAAAATTCGCTACAATATATAGTAACACGCTATCATTTGGTGTATAATGGAGCGTGGAGAGTTTTTTCTCGGTATATTGTAGTGGAGGAGGTTGGTTGTATGCCTACATGGGGCTGGATTATTATCGTAATTATCGCATTAGCAGCGGGAGCGGCACTTGGTTTCTATTTCGCTCGTCAAGCTATGATGAAATATTTAAAAGAAAACCCACCTATTAATGAGCAAATGATTCGTATGATGATGGCGCAGATGGGTCGTACGCCGTCTGAAAAGCAAGTACGTCAAATGATGGCACAAATGAATAAGTTCCAAAAATAAGTAGCATTTAATAAAGAGCAACTAGTCCAAGCCTGGCTAGTTGTTTTTTCATTTTTTAAGCCAGAGTTCTTATTTGCTATATATTTTCAATAATTCATAAAAATCATACAATTCTATCGGAAAACTAGTTATAATGGATTTAATCTATTTAAAGGAGTTGTGTGCATTGCAGAAAGAAAAAACAAATGTTGAGAGTTTTGATTTAGATCATACGAAGGTAAAAGCACCGTATGTTCGTTTAGCTGGTGTTAAATCAGGAAAAAATGGCGATGAAGTGTATAAATACGATATTCGCTTGAAGCAGCCTAATAAAGAGCATATGGAAATGCCTGCATTACATTCCTTAGAGCATTTATCGGCTGATATTATTCGCAATTATTCAGATCAAATTGTTGATTTTAGCCCAATGGGTTGTCAAACAGGCTTTTATGTATCATTGATTAATCATAATGATTACGAGGATTTATTAGATATATTAGAAAAGACATTTACGGATGTAACAAATGCAACTGCGGTTCCTGCATGTAATGAGGTGCAATGTGGCTGGGCAGCAAGCCATAGCTTGGAAGGAGCACAAGCATTAGCTAAAGAATTTTTAGCAAAACGTGATGACTGGCATATCGTTTTTGCTGAATAAAAAATAAACCTTGTGTGAAATTTATCACGCAAGGTTTTCCATTTTTAAAAGTGAAATGGAATAACATTTGAGGAGGAAGATTCACGATTCATTTTCTGATAAATGAAGCTTTCTAAAAAATCATGAATTAAATCCTCATATTCAGCCATATTTTCATTAAAGGATTGAGCATGGGCTCCTGTATCAAATAGCTTTAATTTCTTAGGACCAGTCTTTTTATTGTATAAGTCCAGTGACATAGAAGCAGGAATGAATGTATCAGGAATACTATGGATAAAGAGTATGGGCTTTTTAATATTTGTGACTGCTTCAGCTGGTGTCACACTTTTAAAGGAATAGCCGTCACGCAATCGAATAAAAAAATCTGCAAAGCGAATGGGAATAATAGAGCCGTACTTAAATTCTGTTTTGGCAATTTGTCGAAGGAGCATGGAAAAATCAGAAAAGGCACAATCTGAAATATAGAAATCTGCACCATCCTCTATTGTTCCTGCATAAAGGAGCATTGTTGCAGCACCCATTGATTCCCCATGAATACCAAGAATCGCATTTTCTCCAATCATCGCTTTGACCGTTTTCACCACGGCATCCAAGTCATTTTTCTCATAATAGCCATAGCTAGTTGTTTTACCTCCGGACTCCCCATGGCGACGATGATCAAAAATGACAGAATTGTATCCGAGTCGTTCAAAAAGTCGAGCATATTTGACAGAGTTGATTTTATTTTCTGTTACGCCATGGCAAATAATGATGGTGTTATCGGTTTCTAATGGCTGAAACATAATACCTCGAATTGTATAGCCATTAGGTGAATCAATATTTAATTCACATTTTAAATTTTTATTGTACCAAGCTTCGTCAAAGCGTTTAGCTGTAGTTTCCCGTTCACGTACAAACTCGGGATCTTTTTGTTGAATGTACATCAATTTATTTGAAAGCGCAAAGCCGAACAGTCCTGTTGCTGCAGCGGCAAGCGTCGTTGTAATACCTGACAATAATAGCATTTTCTTCTTCATGATTAGCACCTCCACGTCCTATTTCTACTTGTAATGTTCCCAACTAAGATTGTTTAAAACACGTCAACATTTTACAATAACTTCGGCAAAACTGCGATTATTTCTATTATCGAAAATCGTCAAAACATTTGTTAAAATATACATATCTGCTAGTAGCATATGCAGCAGTGTTGATTTTTGAACGGGGAAAAGGGGAGAATGGATATGGCAAACGAGGTAGTAATCGTAAGTGCTGTACGTACAGCGATTGGCTCTTTTCAAGGAGCATTAAAGGACATACCAGCGACAACTTTAGGCAGTATTGTCATTAAAGAAGCATTGACGCGTGCTGGGGTAGCAGGCGAACAAGTCGACGAGGTTATTATGGGGAATGTTTTATCGGCAGGACTTGGTCAAAATCCAGCTCGCCAAGCAGCCATTGCAGCAGGGTTACCACATGAGGTATCTGCGTTAACGATTAATAAGGTGTGTGGCTCTGGCTTAAAAGCGGTGCATTTAGCGACACAGGCCATTTTAGCAGGAGATGCAGATATTATCGTGGCAGGTGGCTTTGAAAATATGAGCCAAGCACCATATGTCTTAAAAAATGCACGCGAAGGCTTCCGTATGGGAGATCAGAAGGTTGTCGATACAATGGTTCATGACGGTCTATGGTGTGCATTTAATGATTACCATATGGGCATTACCGCAGAAAATTTATGTGATGCCTATGAGATTTCTCGAGAAGAGCAAGATGCTTTTGCGGCACGTTCACAACAGCGTGCAGAAGCAGCTATTGAGGCAGGGAAATTTAATGATGAAATCGTCGCTGTGGAAATACCTCAGCGTAAGGGAGAGTCAATTGTTTTTGATAAAGATGAATTCCCTCGTAAAGGTGTGACAGCAGAGTCTCTATCCAAATTACGTCCTGCCTTTAAGAAGGATGGATCAGTAACAGCAGCCAATGCATCTGGCATTAATGATGGCGCAGCAGCAGTTGTTGTTATGTCAAAAGAAAAAGCAGAAGCGTTAGGCATTCAACCAATGGCATTAATTGCCGCAAATGCAAGTGCAGGTGTTGACCCAGCCATTATGGGAACTGGACCTGTCACAGCCGTAAAGAAAGCATTGGCAAAGGCTGATGTTTCTTTAGAAGCAATTGATTTAATTGAAGCTAATGAAGCATTTGCAGCACAATCTATAGCTGTCGATCGCGAATTAGGCTTTAATCATGATAAACTAAATGTCAATGGGGGAGCAATTGCCCTTGGTCACCCAATTGGTGCAAGTGGTGCACGTATTTTAGTAACACTTTTACATGAGATGGAAAAGACTAATGCCAAAACAGGTCTTGCTACACTCTGTATCGGTGGGGGTCAAGGTGTAGCAACAATTGTTAAACGCCCTTGATGACAGTAAGAAGGTGAAAGTAATGGGTAAAAAACGAAAACAGCAACAGCAACGTATGGATGGTAGTTTGACAGCTACCTTACCAAAGCAGGAGGCCATGACCTTAGCGGATCAGCTTGGTGGAGATGTGCTTGCTAAGTTAAAGGCAGCTAAACAGGATTTAGCAGCGAAGGAGCAGGCGGCTGAAGAAGAGCGCCAAGCCAAACTAGCCTTTGAGCGTAAGCAGCGTGAAAAGAACAAATCGTTTGAAGAACTTCTAAACGAATACGGGGACAAAGGCTCAAAATTTTAAAAGAAAACAGTGAATCCACATGCGGGTTCACTGTTTTTGTTTATAAATGAGCTTTTGAGTTTTATAGTAACATTTGGTTCAATTGTTTAGATAAATTCAATAGTATTTAAAAAGGTTTTCTAGAAGTTTTGTATCGGTAACAGATTGAATCATAGCTTTTAAATAAGTATCTTGATCTATATCTGTAAAATTCCAGTTAACACCTTTAGATAAAGCATATGCTTGTAAAAAAATACGAATGGTACGCCCCTTTCCCTCTCTGAAAGGATGTAGCATATTCAATTCGGATTTGTAATAAGCTAATCTATTTGCAGCTTATTAATGGAACTCCAAATTGGTTCATTATTTTTTTATAGAAACAATTCACTTACATAGGAGTTATTGATATTGGCAAAATCGGGTAGAACCTTTCATTAATTGAACATCTCTAAAGTGTCCAGCGAACGAATAAAATAGATGTGCGTGTAAACGTTGGAAGTCACGAAGATAGAATGAGTTGATTTTGTATGTTCCTTTTTCAATTTGTGTAGCTCTGAGTGAAAACACAAAAGCTTCTTCTAATTCAAGATTTTTATAATCAGAAATACCTAGAAGGTTTGTTTTTAGAAGGAAATCATCATTAAATTTCTCATTATACTTCCCCATTTTTTAAAGCTTCCTTAATAATAGTTGGCGAAATTTGCTCACCAGAATTAATGATTTCAAGCACTTTTTTTTGAAGTGTGGGAGTTAGTGATAAATTTTCAAATTGAAAATTTTTCAGTACACAATTAAATTCAGGTGAGTTTAATTGTATTTTTTTCATTCAAATTGCTCCCTTCTAATAATTATTAGAAGGGAATGTAACCTTTTACAAACCATCATTTTTTCTTTACTTTTTTTGGAATAGCAGATTTACATTAAATAGAATGCTCTACTTTCTTAATTTCCTAACAAATACAACAATACCTACAAAAAAAATGGCGCCAGCTGTATCGACAAGGACATCCTGCCCACTCATCATTCGTCCTGGTGTAAAGCTTTGACGAAACTCATCAAGTATGGCAATGATAGCTGTTCCTACAATTGCGACTAATGCCGGAAATCGACGTTTGCCCCATGCAAAGTAAATACCAAGTGCAATGCAACCAAATCCCATAAAATGCGTTAGTTTTCGAATTAAAAACTCTACAAATTTAAAATAACCACGCTCTTCCACAGAAACGACCGTATCCCAATAGGGAATGTGTAATAAAGATAATTGTTTCTCAAAGGGTTTATTTACTAAGATATCCTCTAATTCTGGAAGTATGCTTTGCTGCTCATAGGTCATGCTAGATGAAATAATAAGCACCAACAAAAATACTACCAAGACAAGCCATTTCTTCATCGGTGTTCTAAATAGAGTTCCGCTTTTGTTAGCTCGTTGGCTACTGTAAAGTCAGTGATGGAATCTATTTTTTCATAGGCAGCTAGAGTTTGTGCTAGCTGTTCCTGAAAGCTTGCACCAATCACAGTTGAGGCAATAGCAGATTCCTTTAGATTAAAGGCAATGGCTAGTGCATGTAAATCATGATAATGTGAGGCTAAGTTTGTTAGTGTTGTTGTTAATTCCTCAGCTGTGTATGTGTTAAAGCTGCTACCGTGCTGCAAACGCTCTTGCCAGCTATTCGTTAGTAAACCCTTTGCAACAGTGCCACGAGTTACAACAGAAGCACCTTCTTTAGCGATAAAATCGAGCCATTCCTCTGGACGACGATCCAAGGCACTATATTGCATCATCACACTTTTCGCTGAGCTTGCTGGTAAAAAACGTTTAAGTACATTTGGTCGAATAGAAGAAATACCATATTCTCTGATTAGACCATCCGTTTTTAAATCTTCAAAAGTCTCTATGATTCCATCCCAATCATCCTCAAAGGTACCACCATGTAGCTGATAAACATCTATATAATCAGTACCAAGTCGTTTCAAGCTAGCTCGCACAGCTTCCTTTATATAGGAAGGTGATGCATCCCAATGCCATCCTTCTTTGCCTTCCGTCCATCGATTACCTACCTTCGTAGCTACGATAACATCCTGACGACGTTTCCCTAAAATTGTGCCAATCATTTCCTCATTTGCCCCAAAATCATATAAATCGGCTGTATCGACATAATTAATGCCGGCATCCAGAGCCATATCGATAATACCAGTAGCCTTTTTCTTATCTGTCGAAAGAGACATACCTCCTAAACTGATTTCAGAAATAAATAATTCACTAGAACCAAGCTGTCTTTTTTTCATGTGAATGACCTCCTTCGATTTCTCTATCTGTAATGGTACAATGAACATATCTGAAGAACAAGCGAGGTAATCGTCAATGAAAAAGTTTGAGGAAAAAACAATAAAGACTACAGCTATTTATGACGGAAAAATTGTGAAGCTACAAATTGATGATGTCACATTACCAAATGGACAGGTGGCGAAACGTGAAATTATTAAGCATCCAGGAGCCGTAGCGGTGATTGCTGTTACTGCTGAGGGTAAATTAGTGTTAGTAGAGCAGTATCGTAAAGCACTTGAACGGTCAATTATTGAAATTCCAGCTGGGAAGCTTGAACCTGGTGAGGAGCCAATAGTGACAGCACGTCGTGAGTTAGAGGAGGAAACGGGCTACGGTGCTCAAAGCTTTACCTTTTTACAAACATTCGCAACTTCTCCAGGCTTTGCAGATGAGGTGATTCATCTTTTTATTGCAAAAGATTTATATAAAATTGACAATAAAGCAGATTTAGATGAAGATGAGTTTGTCGAATTATTAGAAGTTTCGTTGGAAGAAGCCCAACAGATGATTGTAGATGAGCGTATATATGATGCTAAAACAGCGTTTGCAGTACTTTGGCTTGCGACACAATAAGAAAATAATCTTTAGCATAATAGAGACGGACGAGCATAAGCTGTACAAACCTTGATAGAAAAGGAGCATGTTTATGTCTCGTACGGTGTCTATATTTTATCACTCTTCCATTATAGCTGTGAGCTTTGTTTGTGGCGTTATCTTCTTTCATATTATCGGTGGACCGAATGCGGAGCCTTTTATATTATTTATAGAACCTCGTTTAGCAGATGGGGACAGGCATTCTATATTTCGATTAGTACTACCAGTTGCCGTTTCAATAGCTCTTGTATTATTGCTGGCTACCCATAGTGTCTTAAAGGTGTTAGTACGTGTAACAGTGGCGATACGTGCAACCTTTTTTGGCTTTAGTTCTGTTTTTTTATTACAAAAACTTGAAGCTTTTTGGGTTTATACGATTTGGTGGTTTCCATTTCAGCTCATCTATTGTATATTGTTGCTAATCCTATGCAATTTACTTGTACCTGCTTGGTCAAAGCGAAAAATCGGGAAAATGGTACCTGGTCGGACAATTTTGTTGAATTTTGTTGCGTTTTTCATCATAATAGTGGCTGAGTTTATTGTTATTTCATATGTATTAAAATAATAGGTTCACATTCACAAAGTTAGCATGATGTAAAAACTTGCAAAAGCATATTTGAAATCTATTCACTATCTTGTAATAGGATTTACTCCTTTGGTATAATGGAAAGAGTTTAGGGGGGCGTCACATGGAGAGCCGAATTGACCGAATAAAAAAACAGTTGCATAGTGCAAGTTACAAGCTGACGCCGCAGCGAGAAGCAACAGTTGCTGTACTGCTTGAGCACGAAGAAGACCACTTAAGTGCAGAAGATGTGTATCTTTTAGTAAAAGAAAAGGCACCTGAGATTGGTCTAGCCACTGTCTATAGAACGTTAGAATTACTAACTGAGCTCAAAATTGTCGACAAAATCAACTTTGGCGATGGCGTATCACGCTATGATTTACGCCAAGAAGGTGCTGCGCATTTCCACCATCATCTGGTTTGTATCGAATGTGGTGCAGTAGATGAAATTCAAGAAGATTTACTTGAAGATGTGGAAGCTGTTGTTGAAAAGCGTTGGAACTTTATCATTAAGGATCACCGACTAACTTTCCACGGCATTTGCTGGCGCTGTCATGATAAAAACGACGAATCGAATGAAGAAAAATAACGAGAAACTGTCTGTTTTAATCTTAAGTTCTAGATTGAATCGGGCAGTTTTTTGTTTTTTGCCTACATAGCCACTCCATGAGAGATGGATGAATGGTTCAGGTGGGCATTTAAGCACAATTTTTGGATGCGTGCTAAAATAGAGAATAATTGACAGTTAGAGGGGGCGTTGTGATGAATGAATTTCAATATGCAATAGAGGATTACATCCATTTTATCCAAGTCGAACGGCAGTTATCTGACAATACTTTAGCATCCTATCGCCGAGATTTAGAAACGTATGTGAACTTTTTGCAGGAAGTAGAGGCAATGTCAGATTTCCGCAAGGTGGAGAGAACAAGCATTTTACGTCATTTGGAGCAATTACGGATGCAGGGGAAGACAAGTCGTACCGTAGCCCGCCATATCTCCTCTATCCGTAGCTTCCACCAATTTTTACTGCGAGAAAAGCGTGCTGAAACAGACCCAACAGTGCATTTAGAAATGCCAACAATTGAGCAAAAGCTACCAAATATCCTTTCTATTGAAGAAATTGAAGCATTATTAATGGCACCTAATCGCAGCAAGCCCCAGGGTGTGCGTGATGTGGCTATGCTGGAATTGTTATATGGCTCAGGGATGCGAATTAGTGAGCTAATTGCATTGGACTTATCAGATATTCATCTAACAATGGGCTTTGTCCGTGTTTTCGGTAAGGGAGGAAAGGAGCGTATTATCCCCCTTGGAAAAAGCGCTCTTTCTGCATTAAATCACTATTTAAATAGTGCTCGTGGTCAATTACAAGGAAAATACCCAAAAACCGATGCTTTTTTTATCAATCAACGAGGGAAACGTTTAACAAGACAGGGTTGTTGGAAATTAATGAAGGAGCATGCTTTAAAGGCAGGCATCCAACATGAATTAACGCCACACACATTGCGTCATTCATTTGCAACGCACTTAGTAGAAAACGGTGCGGATTTACGGGCCGTGCAGGAGATGCTTGGTCATGCGGATATTTCCACAACACAAATCTATACACATATTAGTAAAACAAGGCTATCAGAAGTTTATAAGCAGTTTCATCCACGAGCTTAAGAATGTAAATTGTATGTTAGTCGGATGTCTGACCTTTATTTTTCGCTTTTTTTTGGTAAAATAGAGTCATGAGATTAGGAGGCAACAATTATGAATAAACCATTTAATAAAATTCATGTAGTAGTTTTGGACTCAGTGGGAATAGGTGAAGCTCCAGACGCAGCAAACTTTGGTGATGTTGGTGCACATACACTTGGTCATATCGCTGAAAAAATGAATGGGCTTACAATGCCACATATGGAGGCTTTGGGCTTAGCAAATATTGAACCACTACAAGGTATGCAGGCAACAGTAGAACCAAAAGCATACTATGGAAAAATGCAGGAAGCCTCAGTTGGTAAAGATACAATGACAGGTCATTGGGAAATCATGGGGCTAAATATTGATAAACCCTTTAAAGTGTATCCGGAAGGGTTCCCTGCAGAATTAATTGCAGAGCTCGAAAAACGCACAGGCCGTAAAGTACTGTGCAACAAACCTGCAAGTGGTACACAAGTCATCGAGGACTTTGGTAAGGAGCATATGGAGACAGGTGCCATAATTGTTTATACCTCAGCAGACCCAGTTCTACAAATTGCTGCACATGAAGAAATTATTCCTGTGGAGGAGCTCTATAAAATTTGTGAAATTGCACGTGAGCTAACGCTTCAACCAGAATATTTAGTTGGTCGTGTTATAGCCCGTCCATTTATCGGTACGCCTGGGAACTTCACACGTACATCTAATCGTCATGACTACGCGTTAAAGCCTTTTGGTCGTACAACGATGAATGTATTAAAGGATGCAGGCTTTGATGTAATTGCTATCGGCAAAATCTCTGATATTTTCAACGGTGAAGGTGTCACAGATGCAGTTCGTACGAAAAATAATATGGATGGTATGGATAAATTTGCGGAGGTTGTGCGCCGTAATTTCCACGGGATCAGCTTCTTAAACTTAGTAGACTTTGATGCCAATTTTGGACATCGACGTGATCCATTAGGCTATGGAAATGCATTACAGGAATTCGATGCACGATTACCAGAAATTACTGAGGCAATGACAGAGGATGATTTGCTAATTATTACAGCCGACCACGGAAATGATCCAACATTCCATGGTACAGATCATACACGTGAATTTGTACCATTAATTATCTATTCACCACGTTTTAATGGTGGACGTGAGCTTGCTCTGCGCGAAACGTTTGCAGATATTGCAGCTACAATTGCTGAAAACTTCAACGTTGAAGCACCAGCATTCGGTAAAAGTTTCTTAAATGAACTGAAATAGGGGGTTTTCGTATGAATATGGCACAGCTGTTTGAAAAGAAAAAACAAGGCAAGGAGCTATCACAGGCTGAAATTCAGTATTTCGTTGAAGGCTATACTACTGGTTCAATCCCTGACTATCAAGCAAGCTCTTTATTAATGGCAATTCGTTTATTGGGTATGACGGATGATGAAACATTTTATTTAACAAAGGCAATGATAGATTCCGGTGATGTAATTGATTTAACATCTATTGAAGGCTTTAAAATAGACAAACACTCAACTGGTGGAGTAGGTGATAAAGTTACACTTATTGTCACACCAATAATTGCTGCATTAGGTATTCCAGTAGCAAAATTTAGTGGTAAGGGTCTGGGGATCACTGGGGGAACGATCGATAAATTAGAATCTATTCGTGGGCTTAAGACGGAGCTTTCCTCACAGGAATTTATCGACAATGTCAATAAACATAAAATTGCGGTGGCTGGTCAGACAGGTAATCTTGTCCCTGCTGACAAAAAGCTATATGCGTTGCGAGATGTGACAGGTACTGTCGATTCCATTCCGTTAATTGCAGCATCAATTATGAGTAAGAAAATTGCAAGTGGTGCGGACGGCATTGTATTAGATGTTAAATGCGGTTCAGGAGCATTTATGAAGACGGAACAGGAAGCTCAAGTTTTAGCTTACACGATGACTGCAATTGGTGAAAAGCTAGGACGAAAAGTTGTTGCTCATATAAGCGATATGGATAATCCGTTAGGTAAAATGATTGGAAATAAGCTAGAAGTAGTTGAGGCTTATGCGTTACTTAAAGGTCATATGGATGAGACACATGAGGATCTACTTGAGGAATGTATAATCATCTCCTCATTAATGTATCAGGTTGCAGCTGGTGTAAATGAACCAGAGGCAACAGCAGCCGTGAAGCGTGTGTTAGAGGACGGTTCAGCAGCGGCAAAATTTGAAGAATTTATTGTGGCACAGGGCGGCGATTTGGGAGATATTGTGCAAAAAGATACAATGCATAAAGTAGCTGTCAAAGCGCCTGCTGAAGGCACTATAGCAACAATTAATGCCCTGTTAATCGGTGAAGCTAGTGTTTCCCTTGGTGCGGGTCGATTAACGAAGGAATCAGAGCTTGATTACGATGCGGGTATCCAATTGCTTGCCAAAAAAGGTGATCATGTAAGTAAGGGCGAGGCGATTGCTTATTTATATTCAAATCGCGAAATTGATGTGGAAGCAATGGATAAAGTACAGAAAGCTTTTACAATTGCATAAATAATATGAAGCGAGAACTCTCTTTAGGAAGGGGGGTTCTCGCTTTTTATTATGTTAGAAGGGCTAAAGTGGCGGATAGACTCAATGAATCAATGGATAGATTAAATAAACAGATGGATAGAAGAGCCAAAATGACGGATAGACTCACTCATTCAAGAATTAAACGTCGATTGCGTTTAAAAATTGTTGATTTATCCCATACTGCACTTAACCTAAAAAGCTATCAGTATGTCGATTTGACACTATTTCGGAAGACTTTGCACTAGTTCTGTCAGCCGCAAGGAATCACCACGTCAAATGTGGAATTGCACGAGGAGGAGGCGATGTTCATGCATTTTCAATTAGAGATGGTAACAAAAGAGACTGTGGTAATACGGTTATTTGGGGAGCTCGATCATCATGCGGTAGAGCAAATTCGAGCAAAAATTTCTACAGCCATTTTTCAAGGAGCTGTATCGACAATTATTTGGAACCTAGAGGGACTTTCCTTTATGGATAGCTCAGGTGTAGGTTTAGTACTTGGTCGGATGCGTGAGTTAGAAGCAGTGGCTGGTCGAACAATTTTATTAAATCCATCGCCGACAATGCGAAAAGTATTTCAATTTTCAGGTCTAGGACCATGGATGATGGATGCAACAGAAGAAGAAGCGATTGAACGAGTTAGGGGGATTGTAAATGGATAATGAAATGACATTAACTTTTTTAGCAATTAGTGAAAATGAAGCTTTGGCACGTGTAGCTGTAACGGGCTTTATCGCACAATTAGATCCAACAATTGATGAGCTATCTGAATTTAAAACAGTTGTTTCAGAGGCTGTTTCCAATGCGATTATTCATGGCTATGAAGAGGATGGAAAAGGCGTTGTTACAGTTCATGCAAAGCGTGAGGATGATATTGTTACTGTGTCTGTTATGGATAAAGGTACTGGTATAGAAGATGTGAGCCGTGCAATGGAGCCGTTATTTACCACGAAAAGCGCATTAGAGCGTTCAGGTATGGGCTTCACAATCATGGATAGTTTTTCTGATCAATTAACAGTAATGTCTAAATGGCAAGAGGGCACAACGGTTACATTTACCAAGAAATTTTACTCGGTTCGCACACCGGTAATGTGAGGTAGGGGTTGTGAAGCCGTTAGAACAGTCGTCCGATAAGCTATTGTCACAGGAAGAAATGCGTGATTTAATTGCACGTGCGCAGCAGGGCGATCATGAGGCTCGTAAACGTATGATAGAAGGAAATACGAGACTTGTGTGGTCCATCGTACAACGCTTTACGACTAGAGGCGTGGAGCTTGAGGATTTATTTCAAATTGGCTGTATAGGTCTTATGAAATCCGTGGATAAATTCGATTTAACGTATGATGTGAAATTTTCGACTTATGCAGTACCGATGATTATCGGTGAAATCCAGCGCTTTCTAAGGGATGATGGGATGGTGAAGGTGAGTCGCTCAATTCGGGAATTAAATTTTAAAATTCGTCACGCTACAGATGAGTTCATTAAAAACAATGAGCACCCACCTACCATTCATGAATTAGCTCAGGTACTTGGTGTCACGGCTGAGGAGATTATTACAGCTTCAGATGCTCTGAGAGATCCTGCTTCCTTACATGAACAATTGTATGAAAGTGAAGGAGATTCCATTACATTAATGGATCAAATGAAGGATGAAAAATCTGAACAGCCTTTTGATTATATTCCGCTTAAAGAGGTATTAACGAGACTTGATCCACGAGAGCAATCGATCATCTATTTGCGCTATTTCTCGGATTGTACCCAAACAGAGATTGCCAATAGGTTGGGTATATCACAAGTGCAGGTATCACGTTTAGAGAAAAAGATTCTTGCCCAATTAAAAACCTGGATGGCCACAAGTGCCACTATAGAAGAGGAAGAACTATAAAAAGACAACTAAGAAAATGGTGACAGCATGACAGATAAAGATAAACTTTTTAACAGCTTAGAAGAAGCCGAAAATTTTCTTAATGAGCAATTTGGTGACGGCGAATCATTTGACGTTTCAATCAAGCATGTATTTGTCAAAGATTTGCCGGTTCTTTGTGCATATATAAGTGGACTTGTTGATGGAATAGTGTTAACACAATTACTTTCAAATATGTTGCCTGAAGAGGATGTTGACATTGAGGATGAAAAGGAATATTTTGAAGCCTATTTCAATTACCAAGGCCGTTCAGAGGAAACAAAACGTGAAGCTATTTTATTAGCCATATTAAGTGGACAAGTAGTCTTTATAACTAAAAGTGGTTATGGCTATGTTGCAGAGATTCGAAGCTATCCAGGACGTACACCTGAGGAGCCTGACAATGAAAAAGTGATTCGGGGATCTAGGGATGGTTTTATTGAAGGTATTTCACAAAATGCCGCTTTGATTCGTCGGCGAATTCGCAATAGCAATTTACGTTTCGAGCTACATAAAATATCCGAAATCGGTCAAACCGATGTCGCACTAGTGTTTATAAAGGGTATTGCGAATGATGAAACGCTCGATAAATTGCGACAGCGCATAGGACAAATTCATCATGATGGCTTGACGATGACTGATAAATCCCTAGAAGAATGGTTGTTTAAACAAAAGTTTCATCCAATTCCTTTTGTCCGTTATACGGAACGACCAGATATTACTGCAGCGCATTTACTTGAGGGCCATATCGCCATTATTGTCGATACGTCTCCTTCTGTAATTATTGTACCTGCAACAGTTTTTCATTTACTACAGCATGCAGAAGAGTATAGACAGGCTCCATTGATTGGAACGTTTGTTCGTTTTATGAGGTATTTTGGGGCAATAATGGGCTTACTTTTATTACCTTTATGGTATGTATTTGCAACGAATCCATCTTTATTACCCGATGCATTATCCTTTTTAGGTGCAAAGGAAAAATCCCATATCCCACTTTTACTACAAGTACTTATTGGAGATATAGGGATAGAATTTTTGAGGATGGCCGCCATTCATACCCCATCACCATTATCCACTGCGATGGGGTTAGTTGCGGGTGTAATTATCGGTCAGATTGCAATTGATGTTGGGCTTTTCTCGTCAGAGGTAGTGTTATATACAGCCGTTTCCGCTATTCTAACTTTTATTATTCCATCATATGAGCTCGGTATCTCCATTAAACTCTTTAGACTAGTGTTGATAATAATGACTGGAATCTGGGGTGTGAATGGGTTATTCATAGGTATTTTTCTATTATTTACGTATTTATGTTCATTACGTCCGATGCAAGCGCCCTATTTATGGCCGCTTATTCCGTTCTTTCCAAAGGCCATGCTTCGCGTGCTTGTCCGTTTCCCAATGACAGAAGATGCCTTAAGACCTTATGTAGTCGATTCCAAGCAGCGAAAAAGATCATAGGAGCCGTTGCACTCGTTTTTTTCATGTGATAAAGTTCACATATAGTATTTTGTGATTTTTGCAAAAATTATCTTCATACAACAAATGGTTTATCTTCATTCAGTAAATGTTTTTTGTATCGAAAGTAAAGCGGCAAAGGTTTTATGCGCATAAGCGTAGCGGCAGATATAGAAGACTCCCACCTCTACAGTAGAGAGATGATGGTTCCTTTTCAGTGGATGTCCAAACACCACTGAATGAAGATAAAGCTCGGCGAATGTCACGGATTTTCAAAGGAATGAATTGTACAGGTACAATTCAAAATCCAGACGCAATTACGCCAAGGCGAAATTGATTTATTCAATATAAATTTGTGAACGGAGATAAACATGAAGGATTGTTTGAAAGCTTTAAAAGTATTGAAGCATTCAAACAAACGAAATAAAATTATACTCAAGTATAATTTTAAAATGTTCATGTGATGTATCACAGGATGGAACGATGTGAAAAGGGAGAGATGCACATGCATTTATATGGGACACAAGCAATTTCTGAAAAAGGTCATTTAACAATAGGACAGGTAGATACACTAGAGCTTGCAAAAGAATATGGCACACCTTTATTTGTATACGATACTGCGCTTATTCGTAAGCGTGCACGCGGCTTTATTGATACATTTAAAAAACTAGGCGTTAAAGCAGAAGTAGCTTATGCTTCAAAGGCCTTTGCATGTGTAGCTGTCTACCAATTAGCGGCTGAGGAAAATTTATCGTTAGATGTAGTTTCAGGAGGGGAATTATTTACTGCGTTAAAAGCTGGATTCCCTGTTGAGCGTATTCATTTCCATGGTAATAATAAAAGCATGGCTGAGTTAGAGCTAGCCTTTGATGCCAAAATTGGTTGTATTGTCGTCGATAATTTCTATGAAATTCAGTTATTAAAAGAAATTTCAGAGCGCCGCCAACAAAAAATGCGTATTTTACTGCGTGTCACTCCGGGTGTCGAGGCACATACGCATGATTTTATTACGACTGGTCAAGCGGATTCTAAATTTGGCTTCGATTTAAATAATGGTCAAGCAGATGAAGCGTTCCAACAAACTTTTAACCATCAATATTTAGAACTTCTAGGTTTACACTGCCATATTGGCTCACAAATTTTTGACACAGCAGGCTTTGGCCTAGCGGGGGAAAAATTAATCGATAAAATTTCGGATTGGCACAAGGTTCACGATTTTACATGTACTGTGTTAAACTTAGGAGGAGGCTTCGGAATTCGTTATACAGAAGAAGATGCACCTCTTGAGCCACAAGTATATGTTGAAGATATGATTACAGTCGTCAAAAATAAAGCGACTGTACTTGGACTTAAAATGCCAGAAATTTGGATTGAACCAGGTCGCTCACTTGTAGGTGATGCAGGTACATCTCTTTATACAATTGGTTCACAAAAAACAGTGCCAGATGTTCGTAAATATATTGCTGTAGATGGAGGTATGAGTGATAATATCCGTCCAGCACTATATGAAGCGAAATATGAGGCTGTTATTGCAAGTAAAGCAAGTGAACCAAAAAGTGAAACTTATACAGTGGCTGGGAAGCTTTGCGAATCCGGTGATAAATTAATTATCGATGCAAAACTTCAGGAGGCAGCTTCTGAAGATGTATTAGCAATCTTCTGTACTGGCGCGTATGGATATTCTATGGCAAGTAACTACAATCGTGTTCCACGTCCAGCTGTAGTGTTCGTAGAAGATGGTAAACATCAATTAGCAATTCGACGTGAAAGTTATGAAGATATTGTACAAAACGATCTCCCGCTTACGTTAAAAAAGGGTGAGTAAATTTGAGGAAAAATAAATGGGTTTTACTAGCGTCCATTTCAATTTTTATCTTATTGTGGGGCGTGCTTTATTGGGTGTTGGCGTCTAAAGGAATACTTGGACCTGGTTCGTAAGACAGAAATTGGCTTGCGGTAAAAGTACAAATCGTGTAGGATAGTCAAAGATTATGTACAGCTAGAAAAAGAGGGAATAGACAAATATGTTAATTCGATATAAAAAAGCTTT
>Ga0213828_1001119_pt1 | contig 23020 bp, 20 predicted proteins | sample MC6MC0897MG_FD_180664 | JGI IMG/M metagenome (GOLD analysis project Ga0213828, IMG submission 180664) | Enriched soil aggregate microbial communities from Iowa State University, Ames, United States - MC6-MC0897-MG | ecosystem: Environmental > Terrestrial > Soil > Unclassified | place: USA: Iowa... | reverse complement strand
TTTCGAAGCCCGTGAAGGCCGCGCCAGCGCCGACGGCGACCGCGTCACCCTCGACTTCGCCGGCACCATCGACGGCGTGCCGTTCGAAGGCGGCAAGGCCGAAGACTTCCCGTTCGTGCTTGGCCAAGGCCGCATGCTGCCGGAATTCGAAGAAGCCGCCCGCGGCCTGAAGGCTGGCGAAACCAAGGTTTTCCAGCTCAAGTTCCCGGATGACTACCAAGGCGTCGAAGTCGCCGGCAAGACCGCTGAATTCACCATCACCATCAAGGAAGTGGCTGAAGGCGTCCTGCCCGAACTGAACGGCGAATTCGCCAAGTCGCTCGGCCAAGCCGAAGGCGACGTCGAAAAGCTCAAGGCCGACATCCGCAGCAACATCGAGCGCGAAGTCAAGGTCCGTTCGCAAGGCCGCACCAAGGCCAGCGTCATGGACGCCCTGGTCGAAGCCGGCAAGTTCGACGTGCCGAAGGCCCTGATCGACAACGACGTGCAAGGCCGTATCGCCGCTGCCCGCGAAGAACTGAAGCAGCGCGGCGTGCCCAACGCCGAATCCGTGCCGATCCCGGCCGAGGCTTTCTCGACCGAATCCGAGCGCCGCGTCCGCCTGGGCCTGCTGGTGTCCGAACTGGTCAAGCAAGCTCAGCTGCAAGCCAAGCCGGAACAGGTGCGTGCACGCATCGAAGAATTCGCCCAGAACTACGAACAACCCGCCCAGGTTGTCAGCTATTACCTGGCAGACCGCCAGCGTCGTGCTGAAATCGAGGCTATCGTGCTCGAAGACAACGTCGTCGCGCATGTTCTGGAAAAGGCCAAGGTCACCGACGAAAAGGTGGCTTTCGATCAGTTGATGGGGATGGCGTAACACTATGCAGAGATTCACCGATTTCTATGCGGCAATGAATGGCGGGTCTTCGGTGACCCCCACCGGCCTGGGCTACATTCCCATGGTGATCGAGCAGTCGGGGCGCGGCGAGCGCGCCTACGACATCTATTCGCGTCTGCTCCGCGAACGGCTCATTTTCCTGGTGGGTCCGGTGAACGACGCCACGGCCAACCTGGTCGTGGCTCAGTTGCTGTTCCTGGAATCGGAGAATCCTGACAAGGACATTTCCCTGTACATCAACTCGCCCGGCGGGTCGGTGTACGCGGGAATGGCCATTTTTGACACCATGCAGTTCGTCAAGCCGGACGTGTCCACCCTGTGCACCGGCCTCGCGGCCAGCATGGGCGCGTTCCTGCTGGCGGCTGGCAAGAAGGGCAAGCGTTTCACCCTGCCCAACTCGCGCATCATGATTCACCAGCCCTCGGGCGGCGCCCAGGGCCAGGCTTCCGACATCCAGATCCAGGCCCGCGAAATCCTGGACCTGCGCGAGCGCCTCAACCGCATCCTGTCCAACAACACCGGACAGAGCATGGAGCGCATCGAGCTGGACACGGAACGTGACAACTTCATGTCGGCCGAAGATGCGGTATCGTATGGCCTGGTGGACAAGGTCATGGCCTCCCGGTCCGAAGGCTGACTTCCCGGTTGAACCAGACCCGCTGCCATCATGTTTGAGTAAGCGCATGCGCTAGGCCATTTACCCGGCCTGGCGCATCTTTACCTGAGATACGAAAGAAATATGCCTGAAAAAAAGGGATCGGCAGACGCTAAGGTGCTGCATTGCTCGTTTTGCAATAAAAGCCAGCACGAAGTCCGCAAGCTGATCGCGGGTCCGTCGGTATTCATCTGCGATGAATGCATAGATCTGTGCAACGACATCATCCGCGAAGAGGCGCAGGCCACCGCGCGCGCGGCGATTCGTTCCGAGCTGCCCACTCCGGCTGAAATCAAGACTTTCCTCGACCAGTACGTCATTGGGCAATCGTCACCCAAGCGCATGCTGGCCGTGGCCGTCTACAACCACTACAAGCGCATTCGCCACGGCGAAATCAAGGGCGACGAAGTTGAGCTCTCCAAGAGCAACATCATGCTGATCGGGCCCACCGGCTCCGGCAAGACGCTTCTGGCCCAGACGCTGGCTCGCATGCTGAACGTGCCCTTCGTCATGGCCGACGCCACCACGCTGACCGAAGCCGGTTATGTGGGTGAAGACGTCGAAAACATCATTCAGAAGTTGCTGCAGAACTGCAACTATGAAGTCGAAAAAGCCCAGCGCGCCATCATCTACATCGACGAGATCGACAAGATTTCGCGCAAGTCCGACAACCCGTCCATCACCCGCGACGTGTCGGGCGAGGGCGTGCAGCAGGCCTTGCTGAAGCTGATCGAAGGCACGGTGGCGTCGGTACCTCCGCAGGGCGGCCGCAAGCACCCCAATCAGGATTTCGTGCAGGTCGACACGACCAACATCCTGTTCATCGTGGGCGGCGCCTTCGACGGACTGGAAAAGGTCATCCGCGACCGCACTGAAAAGTCCGGTATCGGCTTCTCGGCGTCCGTGCGCGCCAAGTCCGAGCGCGGCGTCGGTGAACTGTTCTCCGAAGTCGAGCCCGAAGATCTCATCAAGTTCGGTCTCATCCCCGAATTGGTCGGCCGTCTGCCTGTGGTCGCCACGCTGGACGAGCTGGACGAAGCCGCGCTGGTCCAGATTCTGACCGAGCCCAAGAACGCCCTGCTCAAGCAATTCCAGAAGCTGTTCGCCATGGAAGGCGCCGAGCTCGACGTGCGGCCCGCTGCGCTTAAGGCCATCGCCCGCAAGGCGCTGCGCCGCAAGACGGGTGCTCGCGGTCTGCGCTCCATCATCGAACAGGCGCTGCTCGACACCATGTACGACCTGCCCTCGCAGGGCAACGTCAAGCGTGTGGTGCTCGACGAAAACGCCATCGAAGGCGAGGGCAAGCCCTTGCTGATCTACGCGGATGAAAACGCCGCGCCAGAGAAGCCGGAGCGCGGAGAAGTCCGCGACGCCGCCGCCTGATATTTCAAAAAAGCCCGTTCTCGTAACGGGTTTTTTTGCCTAGGGCGCTTCTCCATCCACGATCACGCTTTTCAGCCGGCCGCCATGGCCGCATACTGAAGACGGTTCCAGGGCCTTTTTGGGGCCTTTTGGTGATCCAGGCGGCCGAGATCTTGAATTTTCGGCTATTGTTCCCATAACAGACGTAATTGACGAGTTTGCTCGGGTATTACCCGGGTGTCCCGTCCCCATACGCCGAGTCATACCGAGGAACCTCATATGTCTGCCAGCCAGACCCTGCCTTCCGACCCGATCGACCTTCCCCTGCTGCCGCTGCGCGATGTCGTAGTGTTCCCGCATATGGTCATCCCGCTGTTCGTCGGCCGTCCGCGCTCCATCCGCGCGCTCGAGGTCGCGATGGAAGCGGGCAAAAGCATCATGCTGGTGGCTCAAAAGTCCGCCGGCAAAGATGACCCCACGCCTGAAGACGTATACGAAATTGGCTGCGTCGCCGGCATCCTGCAAATGCTCAAGCTGCCCGACGGCACCGTGAAGGTGCTGGTTGAAGGCACGCAACGCGCGCGCATCAACACCATCGAAGACGCCGATTCGCACTTCACCTGCCAGGTGTCGCCTATCGAACCGGACGCCATGCAGGGCTCCGAAACCGAAGCCTTGCGCCGCGCCATCGTTGCGCAGTTCGAGCAGTACGTGAAGCTCAACAAGAAGATCCCGCCCGAGATCCTCACCTCGCTGGCTGGCATCGACGATGCAGGCCGCCTGGCCGACACGATCGCCGCGCATCTTCCCCTGAAGCTCGAGCAGAAGCAGAAGATGCTCGAGATCACCGGCACCTCCGAACGCCTCGAAGGCTTGCTCACGCAACTCGAAACCGAAATCGACATTCTCCAGGTCGAGAAGCGCATTCGTGGCCGCGTGAAGAAGCAGATGGAAAAGAGCCAGCGCGACTACTACCTGAATGAGCAGGTCAAGGCCATTCAGAAGGAGTTGGGCGAAGGCGAAGAGGGCGCGGACATCGAAGAGCTTGAAAAGAAGATCATCGCTGCCCACATGCCCAAAGAGGCACGCAAGAAGGCCGATGCCGAGCTCAAGAAGCTCAAGCTCATGTCGCCCATGTCGGCCGAAGCCACCGTGGTGCGCAACTACATCGACACGCTCATCAATCTCCCCTGGAGAAAGAAGAGCAAGATCAACAACTCGATCAGCAACGCCGAGACGGTGCTGGACAACGACCACTACGGTCTCGAAAAGGTCAAGGAACGGATCCTCGAATATCTTGCCGTGCAACAGCGCGTGGACAAGGTGAAGGCGCCGATCCTGTGCTTGGTCGGCCCTCCGGGCGTTGGCAAGACTTCGCTTGGCCAGTCGATCGCCAAGGCCACGAACCGCAAGTTCGTGCGTATGGCCCTGGGCGGCGTGCGCGACGAAGCCGAGATCCGCGGTCACCGTCGTACGTACATCGGCTCGATGCCCGGCAAGATCGTGCAGAACATGTCGAAGGTTGGCGTGCGCAATCCGCTGTTCCTGCTTGATGAAATCGACAAGCTGGGCATGGATTTCCGCGGCGATCCCTCGTCGGCCCTGCTCGAAGTGCTGGACCCGGAACAGAACCACACATTCCAGGACCACTACATCGAGGTCGACTTCGATCTCTCCGACGTCATGTTCGTGGCGACCAGCAACACGCTGAACATTCCGCCGGCCCTGCTGGATCGTATGGAAGTGATCCGCCTGTCGGGTTACACCGAGGAAGAAAAGATCCACATCGCCCGCGACCATCTGCTGCCCAAGCTGATGAAGAACAACGGCGTGAAGGATACCGAGCTGACGGTCGACGACAGCGCGCTGCGCGATATCGTGCGTTACTACACCCGCGAAGCCGGTGTCCGGGCGCTCGAACGCGAAGTGGGCAAGATCTGCCGCAAGGTCATCAAGCAATTGCTGACCCAAAGCGATCGCGCCAAGGCTGAGGGCAAGACGCTCGAGGTCAAGGCGGTCAACGTCACGGCCGACAACCTCAGCGATTACCTCGGTGTGCGCCGCTACGCGTTTGGCATGGCCGAAAAGGAAAACCAGATCGGTCAGGTGACCGGGCTGGCGTGGACGGAAGTCGGCGGCGACCTGCTGACGATCGAAGTCGCGGACATGCCCGGCAAGGGCGTCATCCAGCGTACGGGTTCGCTCGGCGACGTGATGAAGGAATCGGTCGAAGCGGCGCGCACCGTCGTGCGTTCGCGGGCTCGCCGCCTGGGCTTTGCCGACAGCGTCTTCGAAAAGCACGACATGCACGTGCACGTGCCGGAAGGTGCGACGCCCAAGGACGGTCCGTCCGCGGGTATCGCGATCACCACGGCCATGGTGTCGGCCCTGTCGCGCATCCCGGTGCGCGCCGATGTCGCCATGACGGGCGAGATCACGCTGCGCGGCGAAGTGCTGCCGATCGGCGGCCTGAAAGAAAAGCTGCTCGCGGCTCACCGTGGTGGTATCAAGACGGTTCTGATTCCGGAAGAAAACGTCAAGGATTTGGCGGAGATCCCTGACAACGTCAAGAACCACCTCGAGATCGTGCCGGTGCGTTGGATCGACAAGGTGCTGGAACTGGCCTTGGAGCGTCTGCCGGAGCCGTTGGCCGAGGAAGAAGCCGTCAAGGAGCCCCTGGTTGCCAAGCCGGCTGAACCCGGCTCTACCGACCCGGTCATGAAGCACTGATGGCGTCTTGAACGCCAGGGCGCTCTCGAAAGAGGGCGTCCGAAGCCCAAGGGTGTTTAAAGTCTTACGGACCGCCCCAAAGCAAAAAACCCCGCTCGGTGAGCGGGGTTTTCTTTTGGATGTGGCGTACCGGTGGCGAGGTATGGCGTAGGCGGCGCACGCCGCCCGCAGGGCTTGGCTATGAGCAGGACTAGGTCCCGGCCTAGTGCAGCGCTTGCGTGCGGATAAGACCTACCGCAATGCCTTCCAGCGCAAATTCCTGATCCGCCTTGACCACGATGGTTTCGAAGTCGGGATTTTCAGGCAGGAGCTCGATATGGCCGTTCTGGCGTTGAAGGCGCTTGACCGTGACATCGTCGCCGATACGAGCCACCACGATCTGGCCATTGCGGGCTTCAGATGCCTTTTTGACAGCCAGCAGATCGCCTTCAAGGATGCCGGCGTCGCGCATGCTCATGCCGCGGACTTTGAGCAGATAGTCGGGCGCCTGGGCAAAGAGGCTGGGGTCTACGCCGACTTCGCGTTCGACATGCTCGGCCGCAAGAATCGGGCTACCTGCCGCAACACGGCCGACCAGCGGCAAGAGAAGCTGGGCGAGGGCAGGGATGGGGAGTGAGGCCTGGGCGGGCGCGGTGGCGGCGTCCTTCAAGCGGATGCCCCGCGAGGCGCCGGCCGTGAGCTCGATGGCGCCCTTGCGTGCCAACGCCTTAAGGTGGTCTTCGGCGGCGTTGGGAGAGCGAAAACCCAGGGCCTGGGCGATCTCGGCACGCGTCGGCGGAAAGCCGGTGCGCGTGACCGTTTGCCTGATGAGGTCCAGGATTTGTTGTTGGCGATCCGTGAGTTTGCTGGCCATGGCGATGATCCGGTGCGAGCGGACTGTACATATATACAGCGCCATTCTGGGGGACGCAGCGCAAAAAAGCAAGCCGGTCTCGAATGCAGCAAAAACGGGACCCGCAGGTCCCGTTTCTGGCTGAAGACGGCTTGGGCCGCCTGGTGATTTACAGCACAGCTGCGATTCCGGCTGCCACCTTGTCGATGTTGCCGCTGTTCAGCGCGGCCACGCAGATGCGTCCGCTGGACACGGCGTAGACGCCATGTTCTTCACGCAGACGGTCCACCTGAGCGGCGGAGAGGCCCGAGTACGAGAACATGCCGCGCTGCTTCAGCACGAAGCTGAAGTCCTGCTTGCCGCCGTGCTCTTTGATCTTGTCGACCAGTTGCGCGCGCATCAGGCGGATGCGATCACGCATGCCGGCCAGTTCTTCTTCCCAGAGGGCGAACAGCTCGGGCGTGTTCAGCACCGTGGAGACCACCGTGCCTCCGTGCGTGGGCGGGTTGGAGTAGTTGGTGCGGATGACACGCTTGAGCTGGCTCAGCACGCGCGTGGCTTCGTCCTTGCTGCCGGCCACGACGGTCAGCGCGCCGACGCGCTCGCCGTACAGCGAGAACGACTTCGAGAACGACGAGCTGATGAACATGGTCATGTCCAGGTCCGCGAACAGGCGCACGACCGAGGCGTCTTCCGTCAGGCCGTCGCCAAACCCTTGGTAGGCGATGTCCAGGAACGGGACCAGGTTGTTTTCCTTGACGACAGCGGCGATCTGCTTCCACTGGTCGGGGGTGGGATCCGCGCCCGTGGGGTTGTGGCAGCACGCATGCAGCACGACGACGGTCTTGGCGGGCGCGGCCTTCAGGTCGGCCAGCATGGCTTCGAAGTTCAGGCCGCGGGTGGTGGCGTCGTAGTAGGCATAGGTGCCGACTTCAAAACCGGCGCGTTCGAACAGGGCGCGGTGGTTTTCCCAGCTGGGATCGCTGATCAGGACCTTGGAGCCCGGCAGCAATTGGCGCAGGAAATCGGCGCCGATCTTCAGGGCGCCAGTGCCGCCCAGTGCTTGCGTGGTCAGCACGCGACCAGCGGCAGCCAGCGCGGAATCCTTGCCCAGCAGCAGCGCCTGAGCACCGGCGTTGTAGCCGGCGATGCCTTCGATAGGCAGATAGCCGCGAGCGGCGGCGGCTTCGATGCGGGCGGTTTCGGCCTTGCGCACTGCGCCCAGGAGCGGGATCCGTCCCTGATCATCGTAATACACGCCCACGCCCAGGTTCACTTTACCGGGGCGGGTGTCCGCGTTGTATTGTTCGTTCAGGCCAAGAATGGGGTCGCGCGGCGCGAGCTCGACGGAATCGAATAGGGTGCTCATGGGACTCTGATGAGGTGGGTGGACGCAGTACGAAGTGCTGTGGATAATGGGGGGTTTACCCTGGAACAGTCTAGCATGCCTAAGAGCGCAATAGACCCGAGCGCGGGGGCTCCCGCCGCAGGTCCGGGATTCGTCGATTTCCCTGACAGCCCGTTTCACCTCTATCAACCCTATCCGCCTGCGGGGGACCAGCCCACGGCTATCGCAGGGCTGACGCAGGGTGTCGAAGACGGCCTCATGTACCAGACGCTGCTGGGCGTGACCGGGTCAGGCAAAACCTACACCATGGCCAACGTGATCGCGCGCATGGGCCGCCCGGCGCTGGTCCTTGCGCCCAACAAGACATTGGCCGCGCAGCTCTACGCCGAAATGCGCGAGTTCTTCCCGAAGAACGCGGTGGAGTATTTCGTCTCTTACTACGATTACTACCAGCCCGAGGCCTATGTGCCGACGCGCGACCTGTTCATTGAAAAAGACTCGTCCATCAACGAACACATCGAGCAGATGCGGCTGTCGGCCACCAAAAGCCTGCTCGAACGGCGCGACACGATCATCGTGGGCACGGTGTCGTGCATCTACGGTATCGGCAACCCGGGCGACTATCACGCGATGGTGTTGATCCTTCGCGCGGGCGACCAGATCGCCCGCCGCGAGATCCTCGCGCGCCTGGTCGCCATGCAGTACACCCGTAATGACGCCGAGTTCACGCGTGGGGTCTTCCGCGTGCGTGGCGAGACCATCGACATCTTCCCGGCAGAAAGCGCCGAGCTCGCGTTGCGCGTGACGTTGTTCGATGACGAAATCGAAACGCTCGAACTGTTCGATCCTCTGACGGGTCGCATCCGCCAGAAGCTGCCGCGCTTCACCGTCTATCCCGGCTCGCATTACGTGACGCCGCGCGACACCGTGCTGCGCGCCATCGAAACCATCAAGGAAGAGCTGCGGGAACGCGTCAAGCGGTTCGTCGACGATGGTCACCTGGTCGAGGCTCAGCGTCTTGAGCAACGCACCCGCTTCGATCTGGAAATGCTGCAGGAGCTTGGGTTCTGCAAGGGCATCGAGAACTACTCGCGTCATTTGTCAGGCGCCGCGCCGGGCGACCCGCCACCGACCCTGATTGATTATTTGCCGTCCGACGCGCTGATGTTCATTGACGAGAGCCACGTCACGATCGGCCAGCTCAGCGCTATGTACCGCGGCGACCGGTCCCGCAAGGAAACGCTGGTGCAGTACGGTTTTCGCCTGCCGTCGGCGCTGGACAATCGTCCGCTCAAGCTCGAGGAGTTCGAGACGCGGATGCGCCAGTGCGTATTTGTTTCGGCAACGCCTGCTGCATACGAACAGGAGCACGCGGACAACGTCGTGGAGCAGGTGGTGCGTCCCACAGGCCTTGTCGACCCTATCGTCCAGGTGTTGCCCGCTCGCACGCAGGTGGACGACCTGCTGGGCCAGATCAAGGCGCGTGTTTCTCAAGGCGACCGCGTGCTGGTCACGACGCTGACCAAGCGGATGGCCGAAGACCTGACGGACTTCCTGAGCGAGCATGGCGTGAAGGTGCGCTACCTGCACTCGGACATTGACACGGTCGAGCGCGTCGAAATCCTGCGGGACCTGCGCCTGGGCACGTTCGACGTCCTGGTGGGGATTAACCTGCTACGCGAGGGTCTGGATATTCCGGAGGTGTCGCTGGTGGCCATCCTGGATGCCGACAAGGAGGGCTTCCTGCGCTCAGAGCGCAGCCTCATTCAGACCATCGGCCGCGCGGCCCGCAACCTGAACGGTCACGCGATTCTCTATGCCGACCGGATCACGGATTCGATGAAACGCGCCATGGACGAGACTGCCCGCCGGCGCACGAAGCAGCTTCAATTCAACGTCGACAACGGCATCACTGCGCGCGGCGTCCACAAAGCGGTGCGCGAGTTGATCGACGGTATCGTGGCGCCTGCCCAACACGACACGCTGGAAGCGGCAGTTCCCGCGGAATTGTTGAAGGACGAGAAGGCCCTGGCGCGCGAGATCAAGCGACTGGAAAAGCTGATGATGGACCACGCCCGCAATCTCGAATTCGAACAGGCTGCTGCCGCCCGAGACTCGCTCAATGCCCTCAAGCAGCGTGTGCTGCTGGACGGGGCAGTGTAGGGCAAGGCCGAACGTTTCAATTCATGTCTGTTCGCTTACGGCAAGCTGAAAAAGCTCAAAAAGTGGTGCGCTGCCATCATGGTGTAACCATTCCGGAATTTTGCGCGCGCTGCGTCTCATGGGTTACCTGAATACAAGCTTGCAACCCCATGATTTCTCTAGGATTATGAGCCCTATTAATTTGCGCTACGTCAATTGCGCAGGTGCAAAAAAAGCTTGCCTTATCTCGGGTTTTCCCGCACACTTGCTCCCATGATGACCAAGGTACTTTTCGTTTGCATGGGCAATATCTGTCGCTCGCCGAGCGCAGAGGGCGTGTTTCGCCATTTGGTGAATGACGCGGGTTTGGGCGATGTTGTGCGCATCGACTCCGCGGGCACGCACGCGTTTCATATCGGCGAGGCGCCTGATGCCCGGGCGCAGGCTGCGGCACGTAAGCGCGGCTACGAGATCACTCACTGCGAGGCGCGTCAGGTCACCGCGGAAGACTTCCGTGACTTCGATCTTATCCTCGCCATGGACTGGGACAATCTGTCCGCCATGCAGCAGCAATGCCCCAAGGCGTACCAGCACAAGCTGATGCTCCTGATGCGCTTTGCCAATGAATTCGAAGAAGCCACCGTGCCCGATCCGTACTACGGTGGCGCCGACGGTTTCGGCAAAGTCCTTGACTACCTCGAAGATGCCTGTCAGGGTGTTCTCGAACTGGTCCGCAAGCGCGCTACCCAGTACCAGGCTGCCTGATCGGCCGGTTGCAGAGTCGCTCGCAGAGCGGCTCTCAGGGCAGAAGGCAGTAAAAAACCGCGCAGATGCGCGGTTTTTTGTAGCCGGGAGCCATACCAAATTAGTCGGGAATAGGCTATACTTGAGCCAATTACTCGGGTATTGACCGCTGGATTCGCTGGCGGCCACTGCCGGAATCACAGGGAATTCACCATGCGGCTAACTACCAAAGGGCGTTTCGCCGTGACTGCCATGATCGACTTGGCTATGCGGCAGCATAGCGGCCCGGTCACTCTTGCGGCCATCAGCCAGCGTCAGAACATTTCGCTTTCGTATCTGGAACAGCTCTTCGGAAAACTCCGTCGTCACGAGCTCGTGGACAGCGTCCGCGGCCCGGGCGGCGGTTATTCGCTTGCGCGCCTGGCGCGCAACGTGACTGTTGCAGACATCATCTTCGCCGTCGACGAACCGCTGGACGCCACGAGCTGTGGCGGCAAGCGGGACTGTACGAGCGGCAACGACGGCAAGCCCGGCAAGTGCATGACGCATGAACTCTGGGCTACGTTGAATCGCAAGATGGTGGATTACCTGGATTCGGTGTCCCTGCAGGATCTCGTCGACCAGCAGCGTGTGCGCCAATTGCAGGAAGCGACCAATCAAGCGCAGGCCTGCGCAGTGCGCGTGAACCGGGTGGGAGGCGCTACCGCCGCCAACGCCCCGACCACCACTGTTGCTGCCAACGCCACCGTATAAGAAGTAGGAGTTGTAGAAATGACCACCCGTCCGATCTATCTGGATTATTCGGCCACGACGCCTGTCGATCCCCGCGTTGTTGATGCCATGGTGCCGTGGCTGTACGAAAACTTCGGCAACCCGGCGTCGCGCAGTCATGCGTTTGGCTGGGAGTCCGAAGAGGCCGTCGAACGCGCCCGCGAACAAGTCGCCAAGCTGGTCAATGCCGACCCGCGCGAAATCGTCTGGACCTCCGGCGCCACCGAATCCAACAACCTCGCCATCAAGGGCGCGGCAAACTTCTATGCCGAGCGCGGCAAGCACATCATCACGGTCAAGACCGAACACAAGGCGGTTCTGGACACCTGTCGTGAGCTGGAGCGCCAGGGCTTCGAAGTCACCTATCTGAACGTCAAGGACAACGGCCTGATCGACCTGGATGTCTTCAAGGCTGCACTGCGTCCCGACACCGTGCTGGTGTCCGTGATGATGGTGAACAACGAAATCGGCGTGATCCAGGACGTGGAAACGCTGGGTGAAATCTGCCGCGAAAAGGGCATCATTTTCCACGTCGACGCCGCTCAGGCGACCGGCAAGGTGGAAATCGACCTGCAAAAGCTCAAGGTCGACCTGATGTCGTTCTCCGCCCACAAGACTTACGGCCCCAAGGGCATTGGTGCGTTGTACGTGCGCCGCAAGCCGCGTATCCGTATCGAAGCGCAGATGCATGGCGGCGGTCATGAGCGCGGTTTCCGCTCGGGCACGCTGGCCACGCACCAGATCGTCGGCATGGGCGAAGCCTTCCGCCTGGCGCGCGAAGAAATGGGCACCGAGAACGAGCGCATCCGCATGCTGCGTGATCGCCTGTGGAATGGCCTGTCGGAGATCGAAGAGGTCTACCTGAACGGCGACATGGACCAGCGCGTGCCGCACAACCTGAACGTGAGCTTCAACTACGTCGAAGGCGAGTCCCTGATCATGGCGATCAAGGAGCTTGCGGTTTCCAGCGGTTCGGCCTGCACCTCGGCCAGCCTGGAGCCTTCGTACGTGCTGCGCGCCCTGGGCCGCAACGATGAACTGGCGCACAGCTCGATCCGCTTCACGCTGGGTCGTTTCACGACCGAGAAGGAAGTGGACTTTGCGGTCGAACTGATCAAGAGCCGGGTTGGCAAGCTGCGCGATATGTCGCCGCTTTGGGAAATGGCCAAGGAAGGCATCGACTTGAACACCGTGCAGTGGGCCGCGCACTAAGCGCCCGCGCCTTGATATACGTGGAGAATTAACATGTCTTACAGCACCAAAGTTCTGGATCACTACGAAAACCCCCGCAACGTCGGTTCGTTCGACAAGTCGGACGACTCGGTGGGCACCGGCATGGTCGGCGCGCCGGCCTGTGGCGACGTGATGAAGCTGCAGATCAAGGTGAACGAAGCTGGCGTTATTGAAGACGCGCGCTTCAAGACCTACGGCTGTGGCTCGGCCATCGCCTCCAGCTCGCTCGTGACCGAATGGGTCAAGGGCAAGACGCTGGACCAAGCCATGAACATCCGCAACACGCAGATCGCCGAAGAACTGGCGCTGCCGCCGGTGAAGGTGCACTGTTCCATCCTGGCCGAAGACGCGATCAAGGCCGCGGTGCAGAACTACAAAGAAAAGCATTCGGCCACCGCCGAAGCTGTGGCGGGCTGATCATGTCCGTTACCCTGACCCAACAGGCTGCCACCCACATCGGCCGCTACTTGCAGAAGCGCGGAAAGGGTATCGGCTTGCGGCTCGGCGTTAGGACGACGGGCTGCTCCGGCATGGCCTACAAGTTGGAGTATGTCGACGCGGTCGAAGCGGAAGATGTCGTCTTCGAGAGCTTTGGCGTGAAGGTCTTCATTGACCCCAAGAGCCTGTCGTATCTCGATGGCACGGAGCTGGACTACGCCCGCGAGGGCCTGAACGAAGGCTTCAAGTTCCGCAACCCCAACGAGAAGGCGACCTGCGGCTGCGGCGAGTCGTTCACGGTGTAAGTCTTGGCTGGTGACGATCACTTCAGCCTGTTTGGCTTGCCGGCACGATTCGACCTGGACGGCCAGGCGCTTGAGCACGCCTGGCGCACCGTCGCCGCGAAGGTGCACCCCGACCGCTTTGCCACGGCCAGCCCCGCGGAACGCCGCGTGGCGATGCAATGGGCGGCACGGGCCAACGAGGCCTATCGCGAATTGAAGGATCCGCTGCTGCGGGCCCGCTACCTGTGCGAACAGGCGGGCGTGGACCTGCAGACCGAAAGCAACACGTCCATGGACGGCGCTTTCCTGATGCAGCAGATGACCTGGCGCGAGATGCTGGATGACGGGCGCGACGACGCCAGCGTTCTGAACGCGTTGCAAGCCGAACTGGACGAGGCGCGTGCCGAGATGCGCGCCACGCTGACGCGCCTTCTGGATGACGAACGCGATTACGCGGCGGCCGGGCGCAAGGTGCGGGAATGGATGTTCGTGGAAAAGCTGGCTCAGGAGCTGGCCCACGTGCAGCCCGCGGGATAGCCAACGGCGCGCTGGGGCGTTCCCGTCATGGGCGCCTGTCCGGCGCGGCCTACTGACCAGAAAAACAGAATCATGGCCTTATTGCAGATTTCCGAGCCCGGTGAATCGCCCGCGCCGCACCAGCGCAAGCTGGCGGTCGGGATTGACCTGGGCACCACCAATTCGCTGGTCGCTGCCGTGCGCAGCAGCGTGGCTGAAGTGCTGCCCGATGCCCAAGGCCATGCCTTGCTGCCGTCGGCGGTGCGCTATTTCCCCGGCGGCAAGGTCACCACGGGCCGCGAGCCGCTGGCCCAGCAGGCCGAAGATCCCCTGAACACGGTCGTTTCCGTGAAGCGTTTCATGGGCCGGTCGCTGGAAGAGGCGCAGGCAACGCGCGCGCCTTATGAGTTTGTCGATGCACCCGGGATGGTCCGGATCCGCACGGCGCAGGGCGACCTGAGCCCGGTCGAGGTGTCCGCGCAGATCCTGGCAGTGCTGCGCCAACGCGCCGAAGACGTGCTGGGCGACGAGCTGGTGGGCGCGGTCATTACCGTGCCCGCGTATTTTGACGACGCGCAGCGTCAGGCCACGCGCGACGCCGCGCGTCTGGCGGGCTTGAACGTGCTGCGCCTGTTGAATGAACCGACCGCGGCCGCCATTGCCTATGGGCTGGACAATGCCGCCGAGGGTGTCTACGCCGTTTATGACCTGGGCGGCGGCACGTTTGATATTTCCATCCTGCGCCTGACGCAGGGCGTGTTCGAAGTGATTTCCACGGGCGGCGATACGGCGCTTGGCGGCGACGACTTCGATGTCCTGATCGCGGATCATGCCGTGGCGAAGCTGGGCTTGGGCGAACTGTCGCCCGCCGAGCGCCGCGGTTTGCTGATGGCGGCGCGCGCCGCGCGTGAAACGCTGTCGGACGCCGACGTGACGAGCCTGAAGCTGACGCTGTCGGGCGGACGCGACGTCGATCTGACGCTTACCCGTGATGAATTTGAATCGCTGGCCCAGCCGCTGATCGAGCGCACGCTGGACACGGCGCGCCGCGCGCTGCGCGATGCGGCGCTCAAGCCGGCCGACGTGCGCGGCGTGGTGATGGTGGGCGGTGCGACGCGCATGCCTGTCGTGCGCGCCGCGGTGGCCAAGGTGTTCGGCACGGAACCGCTGACCGATCTGGATCCGGATCAGGTCGTGGCGCTGGGCGCCGCGCTGCAGGCCAATCTGTTGGCGGGCAACCGGGCACCGGGCGAAGACTGGCTGCTGCTTGACGTGATTCCGCTGTCGCTGGGTCTGGAAACGATGGGCGGCTTGGTCGAGCGCATTATTCCGCGCAACAGCACCATCCCCGTGGCACGCGCGCAGGAATTCACGACGTTCAAGGACGGCCAGACGGCCATGAGCATCCACGTGGTGCAGGGCGAGCGCGACCTGGTGGCGGATTCCCGTTCACTGGCGCGCTTTGAACTGCGCGGCATTCCGCCGATGGTGGCGGGCGCCGCACGTATCCGCGTGACCTTCCAGGTCGACGCGGATGGCCTGCTCAGCGTCACGGCGCGCGAGCAGAGCCAGGGCGTCGAGGCAATGGTGTCCGTCAAGCCGTCTTACGGTCTGTCCGACGACGAGATCGCGCAGATGTTGGCCGATAGCGTGGCGCAGGCTGACACGGATGCCAAGGCGCGCATGTTGCGAGAGCAGCAGGTCGACGCGCGCCAGTTGGTGGAATCGGTGCAGGCGGCGCTGGCCGTTGATGGCGACCTGCTGGAGCCGGAAGAACGCAAGCGGGTGGACGAGTGCCTGGAGGCCGCTATCGCGGCGCAGCAGGCCCAGGACGTGGACACCGTCACGCAAGCCGTGCAGGCCCTGTCCGCCGCGACCGACGACTTTGCCGCGCGCCGCATGGACCGCAGCATCCGCGCCGCGTTGGCCGGCCGCAAACTAGACGAAATCGCCTGATAAGAAGTTATGCCGAAACTGACTGTATTGCCTCATCCCGACTACTGTCCCGAAGGCGCGGTGATCGAAGATGCGCCCAAGGGCGTGTCGATCTGCCGCGTGCTGCTGGACAACCACATCGATATCGAGCACGCCTGCGAACTGTCGTGCGCCTGCACGACCTGTCATGTGGTGGTCAAGCAGGGTTATTCTTCGCTGGAAGACGCCACGGACGACGAGGAAGACCTGCTGGACAAGGCCTGGGGCCTGACCCCGACGTCGCGTCTGTCGTGCCAGGCGCTGGTGACCGACGCAGACCTGACGGTCGAGATTCCCAAGTACACGATCAATCACGCCAAAGAGGGCCATTGATGAAGTGGACCGACACCTACGAGATTGCGGCTGCGCTGTACGACGCGCACCCTGACGTGGACCCGAAGGTGCTGCGTTTTACGCAGTTGCGCGAATGGGTCATGGCCTTGCCGGGCTTCAGCGACGATCCCGCCCACAGCGGCGAGAAGATCCTGGAGGCCATTCAGATGGCCTGGATCGAAGAAGCCGACTGAATGTGGCTGCACAAGACGCTCCCTTTATGAACTGACCCCCGAAAGTTGGACATTGATCCAACCTTCGGGGGTTTTTACATGGCGAAGTACGAAGAGCAATTCAAGATCAAAGTGGTGCAGGCGTACCTGCAAGGCACGGACGGCTTCAAATCGGTGGCGCGCCGATACGAAGTGCCGCACTCGATGGTGCGGCGCTGGGTCGGGAGTTTTCGAGCGCATGGCGTTAACGGGTTGCGCAGGCAATCTGGCTCGTATAGCGCGGCCTTCAAACAATCGGTGCTGATCAAGATCCGGCGCGAAGGTCTATCGGACACGCAGGCAGCGGTGTTGCTGGGGATTCGTCATACAGGGCACATTACGAAATGGCGCGCCCAGTATGATGCTGGGGGTATAGAGGCGCTGGCGCGCAAGCGCCGAGGAGCAAGCATGCCGCATAAGTACCCCCCAGAGCCGGTGTCCAAGGACATGACCAAGGAAGAACTCGAGCAAGAGCTGGCCTATCTGCGCGCGGAGAACGATTACCTAAAAAAAATGAAGGCCTTGATCGAAGCGGAGAAGACCCGGGCGCTGGTTGGAAAGCGCAAGTGGTCCAAGGATTAAGGCCCAAGCACCCGCTGGCACTACTGCTACGCGTAGCCAAGCTGTCGCGCAGCACGTTTTATTACCACCTGAAGTCGTTCGGAGCCGTGGACCCGTACACCGAGCTCAAGCAGCGCATCAGCGCGGTTTATGCCCGTCACAAGGGCCGCTACGGCTACCGCCGCATTACGGCGGTCTTGCGCCAGGCCGGTGAGCTAGTGAACCACAAGACCGTGCAGAAGCTGATGCAGGCGCTAGGCTTGAAGTCGCTGGTGCGCGCCAAGAAGTACCGGTCCTACCGAGGCCAATCGCACCACGTGGCGGCCAACGTGTTGGCGCGCGACTTCGAGGCGGCGCGTCCGAACCAGAAGTGGGTCACCGATGTGACCGAGTTCAACGTGCGTGGCGAGAAACTGTACCTGTCGCCGGTGATGGACCTGTACAACGGCGAGATCGTGGCCTACGAGACCAGCCGCCGGCCGGTGTTCAAGCTCGTGGGCAGCATGCTGAAGAAGGCGCTGGCGCGGCTGCTGCCGACGGAGCGTCCAGTGCTGCACTCCGATCAGGGCTGGCAGTACCAGCAGCAGAGCTACAGGCGGATGCTGGTAGATAGATCGGTGACGCAAAGCATGTCACGCAAGGGAAACTGCCTGGACAATGCCGCTATGGAAAGCTTCTTCGGCACGCTCAAGGCTGAGTTCTTCCACTTGAATCGCTTCGAAAGCATCGAGCAGTTGCAAGCCGGCATCCGACAGTACATCCGTTACTACAATCATGATCGCATCAAGCTCAAGCTAAAAGGCCTGAGCCCGGTGCAATACCGAGCTCAGGCCTTCGGGCTTTAGCTGACCGTCCAACTTCTGGGGGTCAGTTCAGAACCGCAAGGTCCCGGGGCGTTCTTACTGAGCTGCGACCGTTGACGATCAGGCAGCAAGCAGTTGGCGCAGCACGAACGGCAGGATCCCGCCGTGCTGGTAATAATCGACCTCGATCGGGGTGTCGATACGCAGCAGCACGGTCACGTCCTGCTTCGAACCGTCCTTGCGCGTGATCGTCAACGTCACGTCCTGCATCGGCTTGATGCCGTTTTCCAGGCCCGAGATGTCGTACGTTTCTTCGCCGGTGATTCCCAGCGACTGCACGCTGTCGTTGCCCTTGAACTGCAGGGGCAGCACGCCCATGCCCACCAGGTTGCTGCGGTGGATGCGCTCGAAGCTGCGCGTGATGACCGCCTTGACGCCGAGCAGCTGGGTGCCCTTGGCGGCCCAGTCGCGCGACGAGCCGGTGCCGTATTCTTCGCCGCCGAACACCACGGTGGGCGTGCCGGCCGCGACGTACTTCATGGCGGCGTCGTAGATCGACATCTGTTCGCCGGTGGGCTGGAACAGGGTTTCGCCGCCTTCGAAGCGGCTGCCGTCCGGCAGCGCGGGAATCATGAGGTTCTTGATGCGCACGTTGGCGAAGGTGCCGCGCATCATGATTTCATGGTTGCCGCGGCGCGAACCGTAGCTGTTGAAGTCGGCCTTCATGACGCCGTTTTCCTTCAGCCACTTGCCGGCGGGCGAGCTTTCCTTGATGGAGCCGGCGGGCGAGATGTGGTCGGTGGTGACCGAGTCGCCGAAGACGCCCAGCGCGCGCGCGCCCTTGACCGTGGGCATCGCGCCCGGCGTCATGCCGAAACCTTCGAAGAAGGGCGGTTCGGCGATGTACGTGGAGTCGGGCCAGTTGTAGGTATCACCCGTGACGCCCTTGATGTTTTCCCACAGCTTGCCGGGGTTGCTCTTGACCTGGCCGTAGTTGGCCTCGAAGGCCTCGGGGTCCAGCGCGTACTTCAGCAGCGCGTCGATTTCCTCGGTGGTCGGCCAGATGTTGCCCAGCCACACGTCGCCATTCTTGCCGCGGCCGACGGGCTCGGTCATCAGGTCGCGCGTGACGGTGCCGGCCAGGGCGTAGGCCACGACCAGCGGCGGCGAAGCCAGGAAGTTGGCCTTGATGTTTGGGTGGATGCGCGCCTCGAAGTTGCGGTTGCCCGAGAGCACTGCCGAGCAAACGAGGTCGTTGCTGGTGATGGCTTCGTTCAGGTCAGCCGTTAGGTCGCCGGCGTTGCCGATGCAGGTCGTGCAGCCGTAGGCCGCCACGTCGAAGCCCAGCTTTTCCAGGTAGGGCAAGAGGCCCGTCTTGGTCAGGTATTCGGTGACCACGCGCGATCCGGGGGCCAGCGAGGTCTTGATGTGCTTGGGCACCGTCAGGCCGGCTTCCACGGCCTTCTTGGCCAACAGGCCCGCCGCCAGCAGCACGCTGGGGTTGGACGTGTTGGTGCAGGACGTGATGGCGGCGATCAGGATGTCGCCGTTCTTGACCTTGGTGCCGGTGCTGGTGGTGAAGGTCTGATCCAGCTTTTCGGCGGGCTGGTTGAAGCCGTTTTCGGCGACCGGCTTGGAGAACAGGTCGATGAACGTGTTCTTGACGTTGCCGATCTCGATGCGGTCCTGCGGACGCTTGGGGCCAGCCAGCGACGGGGCGACGGTGGACAGGTCCAGCGTCAGCAGCTTGGTGAAATTGATGTCCTGGGCTGCGGGAACGCCGAACATCTTCTGCGCCTTGAAATAGGCCTCGAAGGCAGCGATTTCCTCTTCGGTGCGGCCGGTGCCGCGGAAGTAGTCGATGGTGCGTTCGTCGACCGGGAAGAAGCCCATGGTGGCGCCGTACTCGGGCGCCATGTTGCCGATGGTGGCGCGTTCGGCCACGGTCAGGCTGGCGGTGCCTTCGCCGCAGAATTCGACGAACTTGCCCACCACCTTTTCACGGCGCAGCATTTCGGTGATGGTCAGCACCAGGTCGGTGGCAGTGACGCCGCCGCGCAGTTGGCCCTTGAGCTCGACACCCACCACATCGGGCGTCAGGAAGTACACGGGCTGGCCCAGCATGCCGGCTTCGGCTTCGATGCCGCCCACGCCCCAGCCGACCACGCCGATGCCGTTGATCATGGTGGTGTGGCTGTCGGTGCCCACCAGCGAATCGGGGTAGAAGACGTTGTTCTTCTTGTCCTGGTGCACACCGCGCGCCAGGTATTCCAGGTTGACCTGGTGGACGATGCCGAAGCCCGGCGGCACGACGCCGAAGGTGTCGAACGCCTGCATGCCCCACTTCATGAACTGGTAGCGCTCCTGGTTGCGCTTGAACTCCAGCTTCATGTTCAGATCCAGCGCGTTCTTGGTGCCGAAGTAGTCGATCATGACCGAGTGGTCCACCACCAGGTCCACGGGCACCAGGGGTTCGATGCTCTTGGGACTCTTGCCCATCTTGTCGGCAACCGAGCGCATGGCCGCGATGTCGGCCAACAGCGGCACGCCGGTGAAGTCCTGCAGCACGACCCGGGCGACCACAAAGGGAATTTCGTCTTCGCGCTTGGCGTTGGCCTGCCAGTTGGCGAGCTGCCGCACGTGTTCTTCGGTGACTTTCTTGCCATCGCAGTTGCGCAGCACGGATTCCAGCACGATGCGGATGGAGACCGGCAGCCGCTGCACGTCGATGCCGAGCGATTTGCCCAGCGCCGGCAGCGAGTAGAACTGACAGGACTTGTTGCCGATCTTGAAATTCTTGAGTGTGTCTAGGGTGTTGTGCGGCATGATGGACTCCGTGGTTTTGCCCAGGCTGAAGGCGGCATTTTCAGGCGTTTCGGCAGGTTTGTCATTGTCTCTTGGACAAGTTTGCCGAGGGTCTATATCTTGGTTTATGTCTTATATCTTATATAAGACTTGAGTGATGCGTCAAAGTTCCGGCCCCTGACGCGCCAGACCGGTTTGAATTCGGCGAAACCCTTACTGTGGCGGACGCGCGCCAACCCTGCAAGACCCCGCCGCCGTGAGGGCGGGCTTTACGTCAGGTGCGCGGGCATTTCAGCGGCCGCATATTCAAGAAAGCGCTTCAGCGCCAGCGGTTCGCCGCTGCGCGCCGGCATGACGGCGTAGATCCGGGCGGGCGCCGCGGTCCAGTCCGGCAGGATGCGCGACAGTTCGCCCTGTTCGATCTCCGCCCCACACAGATAGCGGGGCACCAGGGCCACCCCCAAACCCGCGCCGGCCATTGCGCGCAGCGTGTCCATATTGCTGCTCAGGCTGCGCGGCTGGAACTCCACTGACTGCATTTCACCGCCCGGCCCGGTCAGCCGCCAGGTGTGCGGGCCATCCTGCGTCCCGTGGGCCAGCAGGGGCAGGGTAGCCAGGTCACGCGGATGGCGCGGCGCGGATCTGGCCATCGCGGGGCTGCACACCAGCGCCAGCGGTACAGCGGCGATTTCCAGCGCGTTCAGGCGCGCGTCCGTCAGCGAAGACGCCTGGGCGCGGAACGCCAGGTCGTAGCCTTCACCGACCAGATCGATGATCTGGTCGCGGGTATCCAGCAGCACCCGCACGCGCGGATGGTCCGCGCAGAAGCGGGCGACCAGCCCGCCCAACACCCGCGTCGCGAGCGGCGCCGGCGCGGTGATGCGCAGCATGCCGGCTGGCGCATCGCCCATCGACGCAGCCAGATCGAAGACGCTGCGCGCTTCGCGGGCCAGCGCCTGGGCGTGGGCATGGATCTGTTCGCCCATCGGCGTCAGCGACACACGGCGCGTATTGCGTTGAAGCAGTCGCACGCCCAGGCGCGCTTCAAGCTCCGCAACCCGGCGGCTGAGCTTGGAACGTTGCATATTCAACACACGTGCGGCCGCCGAGAAGCCACCTTTTTCGACAACTTCGCTGAAAAGCAGCAGGTCTTCAAGGCGATGAACGTAGTTAGGCATACAGCGTTTTAATAGGAGAAATTCGAAAATTTGATGGCATTGTCCTGACAGCCGGGACAATTATTCCTGAAATTGGCCCCTACTGTCCGGCGGGCCGACCTCATAAGCTGTCGCCGCAATACATGTTCAGCAAACAGCAAGGCAGCACTTTTTGACTCTTCATCTCAGCGCCGTCATCGCCGGATCCAGCCGCTACCTGGGCGACGCCTGCACCATCCGTCAGTTCCGCCATACCGATTTTTCGGGGGGCATGTCGCCCGTGGTGCTGGTGGACCACTTCGTCATGACGGGTCCCACGTTTGAGCCACATACGCACGCCGGCGTCAGCGCCGCGACGCTGCTGCTGGAAGACAGTACGGGCGTCATGCAGAGCCTGGAAGGCATCGAGAACAATCGCGAAATCCGCGCGGGCGACCTGCAGTGGACACAAGCCGGGCGAGGCATCGTGCACGCGCAGCGGCCGGCGGGCGACGCCACGCTGCACGGACTGCAGATCTTCATCGACCACCCGGCGCATCTGAAGTCCCTGCCGCCGTCTACGTCGTTGCTGCGCGCTGCGGACATGCCGGTCATCCAGACCCCCTCGGGCAAGGTGCGCGTGGTGGCGGGCAGCTATGCCGGTCTTGAATCGCCCTTGTGCACGCCCGAACCGCTGCTGATCCTGGACGGCTGGCTGCGGCCGGGCGCGACGACGCTCCTGCCCATGCCACCTGGCTGGAATGCCTGGTTCTATGCGGTGCAGGGCGACTTGGGCGTGCGCGCCAGGCACCGTAGCAAGGGCGGGCCGCCGCTGCCCAAGGTGGCGGGGGGCGATCCGGACTTTGCGGTGCTGCCCGCCGGTTCCGCCGCTGCCGCCAGCGCCACGCCGGATGGTGAAGAAGGGGTGCTGCTGCTGATGGCGGGCAAGGTGCCCGTTCATTTTGTGCTGGTGGCCGGCCCCGCCGTCGTGGCGGCGTCGAAGCAGGGCGCCGGCATCACGCCGGCTGCCGATGCGGCCCTCGCCGAGGCGCTGACGGCATACGACGCCGTGGAGAGCCCGGCGGCGGAAGATGCATTGAGCATCTGCTGAATCAGGACGGAATCTGTTGTTCAACCGCAACGTTGGACACGGATTCTTCTTGAGGGACGCAATGAGAACGATTCTCTTTTGGTAACATCTAGCGCGTCAGATCTCTCAAGCGGATCTCCCCACCGCACCGCGGAGCTTGTTTCCGCACCA
>Ga0213828_1001118_pt1 | contig 23033 bp, 22 predicted proteins | sample MC6MC0897MG_FD_180664 | JGI IMG/M metagenome (GOLD analysis project Ga0213828, IMG submission 180664) | Enriched soil aggregate microbial communities from Iowa State University, Ames, United States - MC6-MC0897-MG | ecosystem: Environmental > Terrestrial > Soil > Unclassified | place: USA: Iowa... | reverse complement strand
GAAGATACAAATGTTTTAGTCGTAAATGATGATACACTTGTATTCGATAATTCGGGTAAAGAAGTAGAACTACAAAAAGGTGATAAAGTTACAGCATATACATATGCAAATAAACCAATGCTTACGATTTATCCACCACAATATAACCCAGAAGTAATCATTGTTGAAACAAAAGAAATGGGAACTGTTGAAGTAGACTTCTTTAATAAAGAATTAGTGAATACGGATAACACGTTAAAACTAAATGTTGGTGAAGAAACAGAATTACTTAGCCTATCTGGCAAAGAAGTAAAGGCTGAGGATCTAGCAGAACAACATTTACTAGTGTTCTATACAATCGCAACTATGAGCATCCCAGCACAAACACCGCCTTCAAAAGTAGTCGTTTTAGATACGATTGCAGAAGAGTCGGGTGAGGTGGATCCATCTGAATCTGCTATACAAGAAATCATTAACAATGACTTTTATGAAGTTGAAGGTACAAAAATGGTACCACTACGTTTAATTGCCGAAGAATTGGGCTATAAAGTAGAATCAACAGGAAAAGGCGCAATGATCTCTAAAGGTGCAGTATCTTACACAATTACACGTGGTCAAAAAGAATACGGCTATAATAAAGCAATTCGTCACTTTAAAGTAGCGCCAGCTTTATTAGAACCAACGAAAACATATGTACCAGTTGAATTTGTTGAGGAATTAATGAAATAAAATGTTGTTTACCCCTTCATATTATCTATGGAGGGGTTTTATTGTGATTATTGATTGGAGTGTTGTGGTTTTATGTGTATTTGAGTGTGGTTTGTCATTAATTTAAAAACGCTAGGTAAAGCTTAGTGTAGCGAAATAATGTTTTAATTAAGATTAATAGTATGAAAATAGCAATGGTAGAGCTTATTATGCCCCAACAGCATCTATCGTCAAGCTGATTGAAGCCATTGTTAAAGATAAACGAAGAGTTATGCCAGTGATTGCCTTTTGCAGGGGGAGTATCGTCTTTATTCAATAATAAAGACAACTAAAATGTCATTGATTTAGGTTGGGGCGTAAGAAAAAATATTGGATAGTTCTTCAATTGATTGTTCAATAGAGTTGCCGCTTTTTCACTAACGAACAGTTTTAGTAAATGGGAAGGAGAGGAATAATTTATGTTATTTTTGCTTTGGCTTGTCATACCTTTATTAGGAGTTTTATGGTTTTTAAATTTTACTACTTTTTTGAAGAACTTAAAGAATGGAAAAAGCACTCATAACCAAAATGTTTTAGGAGCAGTCATAACTTTTATTTTTATCTTAGCTCTCATGTACTGCTATGCTGGAACCCACTAAATAAAAAAGAGCACTTAACATACTTATCAGCTGAAGAATTCATAATTATCCCAAAACGAAAAATGAACTAAATTCTCAGAGACACCTACGAAAAGATGAAAGTTTCGTTTTGGGGCGTCTCAAAATGTTAGCTTGATGGACATGTGGTGCTACTCCATACCTAAACCATTTCTTGGAACGTATCAAATTTATTCATACGTTCCTATGATCTCGTCTATTTTATCTTTAAACCGGTCCGGCGTGTCTAGTTTGATCGATTGAAGTAATTGAATAAGAGGTTGTCTTTGATCTGGTTCAAATGTATGGAGATATTCTTTGTACCATATACGAGATTGATCATGATTTAGAATTCTACGATGCATCGTATCTGCCCATTCTGCCGCTTTTTCCATCATTCGCGGAGTAGCTAACATGACTTGTTTTAGTGCATCCTTCCATTCAAATGCTTCAATACAATGAATCAAACCATACATAACCTCAGGGGACTCTGTTTCATCATCAAAAACGAGACAAAGATCATAAACCAACACAGGGTTAGACAGGTCAACTTGAGCAAGTGTAGCTTCGAATGTTTCGAATTCCTCTATGGAGTAGAATAGCCTATTCTGATATAGTATTTCTGCAATTTTGTGCATTTGTCATCATCCTTTCTTGCCTTTACAAGAATATGTTTTGTCATATGAACAGTATTATAGTTAAATTTGAATCTACATTACATATTCCAGAATCAAAAATTGATCTAAAACTTTAAACTCTTAATCACTTTATTTTCAGTTAGATGAACTTCTTTCAAATTTAAAGATTTTATCAGTTTACCAAATTGTACCGCATATTATTTTATTACACAAAAAGTACTAATGTTTTGCAGTAGTACTCTATGGATTCACCCTATATGGGGAAAGGCTTTATTTAGGTGAAGGGCATACACAGCATAAGTCGTCCCATTGTTGTAAAAGGGCGATACAAACTGATCATATAACAACTGTCTTTTTTGTTATAATTAACAAAAAAAGGGTTCATCGCCATAACGTGTGGTTGATTTCGGTTCCTCTGACACTGACCCCAAGGAGTTGCCCAGCCTCCACGCCAATCAACTTATCTAAGGCCTTGCGTCATTTAGATGCCATTCGCAATTTTTGGTGATGAGCCCAAAAAGTGAGGTATTATATGAAATTAACCGTTTTAGTAGATAATAATACTTTAATTGATCGCTATTTTTTAGGGGAACCTGCGCTATCCTTTTTTATTGAAGAAGATGATAAACGTATCCTTTTTGATACCGGATATTCTGATGTCTTTATAAAGAATGCAGATAAAATGAGAATAGACTTAAGAAATCTCGATTATGTTGTCTTATCACATGGGCATTTGGATCATACATGGGGACTGACACATTTAATTAGACTACACATGGAAGCTAAAAATGAAGCAATACTATCCAATACGCCCAAGATTATTGGGCATCCATTGATTTTTAACACTAAACTAGTTGATCCTGTAGGAGAGATAGGGAGTATCATATCTCATGAAAAGGTAAGTAGACATTTTCCAGTCCAATTAACTAAAGAACCCTTATGGTTAACCGATCGACTAGTATTTCTAGGGGAAATTAAAAGAAGATTCGATTTTGAAGGAAAAGATTCTATAGGGCAAGTTGTTACAGATCAAGGGAGCGTTAACGACCTCGTTAGGGATGACACAGCAATAGTTTATAAATCTTCAGAAGGGTTAGTTATTATCGCTGGATGTGCACATTCAGGGATATGTAACATTATTGAATATGCTAAAGAGGTATGTCAGGAAGAGAGAGTAGTTGATATTATCGGAGGATTTCACCTATTAAATCCGACTAAAGAGCAGTTAGATAATACAGTTTGTTATATAAAAGATCTTAAACCAACTAAGCTTCATGCTTGCCATTGTACAGATTTACAGTCGAAAATAGCTCTTTCAACAGTTGCCGTTTTAGAAGAAGTTGGGGTAGGATTACAACTTTTATATTTATAGTTTTAACTTAGTTAGCTAATAAAAGTGCTACATTTATTCCACTCCGATGAAAGAACTAAATCATCTTTCATTTTCTGTGGTGTGTGCTAATTTTTGCTGCGCATTTATTTCATTGGCGTTATATTGTCAGTCGTACTACTTATGTTTATGGGCGAAACATAAAAATCTATAACAAACGTTTATAGGTTTATTTTTATACTTTTTTATATGCATTCACAACAGTAGACTCCATTTTGATTGAACTTTTTCAAAATGGAGTATTTTTATTTGTGATTAATCAAGGAGCAGGTGAGGTGAAAAGCGAAGCGGTTCATCAGACGTCATGCTGAAAGCGCCTAGATAAAAAGGGAACCTTCCTCATTTCTCGAAATTTTCTTTAAATGGAATATGAATTTCTGTACAATAAGATAATTAAAGTCAGATTCTTGAAGGAGAATGAGATGAAGCAGGCATTAATTATTATAGATATGCAGGAAGCTTTCTTTTTGGATAAACAAAACTACTTATTTGAAGCAGAAAAAGTGGTAGAAAACATTAATACGTTAATAACTTCGGCACGACATAGCGAAGTCCCAATCATTTTTATCCAGCATACGGATTCAAATGAAGATGATGATTTTGCGTTTGGCAAGCCAGGCTGGGATTTATATCATGGGCTTCTACGACAACCGGAGGATCAAGTCATACAAAAAACAACGTGGGATGCATTTTATCAAACGGAGTTGGCTCAATACTTACAGGAACAACAAATTGAGCAGCTTATTTTCGCTGGTGCTCAAACAGAATTTTGTCTTGATACGACCATTCGAAATGCCTATAGCCGAGGATACCATCAAAATGTTTTAGTTGAAGGTGCACATTCCACACTAGATAGTCACGTACTAAATGCGCAGCAAATTATAAAGCACCACGAGTCCGTTTGGAACAATCGATTCGTGAAAATTCAGCCACGTTCTTTTTTTAATACGAAGTAAAGAGGGGATTCAACAATGCTAATAAACAGCCAAGAATGTTATGTAAATGAACTCCATTACACAATTAGATCCGCCAAAATAGAAGATGCCGAAGCATTATCTGCAATAAGATTACAACTTGATGGAGAAACGGAAAACTTTGATAGAGAACAAGGGGAAGCTGTTATCGATACAAAAGGTTTCGAGCAGATCATTAAAGTTGACACAGAAAGTCCAAGGAATTTGTGTTTAGTAGCAGTGGTCGATAATCGCATCGTCGGATTTTCTAGATGTGAGGGGTCTCCATTAAAAAGATTTGCTCATAAAGTAGATTTCGGTGTAGGTGTATTAAAGGAATTTTGGCGCTATGGGATAGGCAAAAATTTCTTAAAAGCATCGGTAGAATGGGCTGACGCTAATGACATTAAAAAAATGGCCTTGAATGTTTTAGAGACAAATGACAAAGCGATATTGCTCTATAAAAAGCTTGGCTTTGAAGTTGAAGGCGTCTTAAAAAATGATAAACTCCTTTCAGATGGTAACTATTATAATACGATTGTCATGGGAAGAATTAAGGAATAATTTTAAAATAACCAGCTAAGCAAATAGGTGCTTAGCTGGTTTTTTTTACAACAAAAACAACTTGCTTCTCAAATTGGCTACGAAAAAATGAACTGGACAAAAGATCCTTTGCAAACACGTAATGCCTATTTGAATATAACGAAATTACATGGAGTTTGTGATACGTATATTGAGAATTGCTATGGCAAGATGGAAGACGGTCTAAATGGTGGTCTCCCAACTGATCGTTCCAAAATAGATTGATGGATTAATAGTGATTATGTAAATCAATTTGAAAAAAGAATATGGCAACCCCTCTGTACTTGTTACATGGTTTTACAATAAGCAGCGGGGAATCAATGTAAAACGTTCAAAGGTAAGTCTCTTGTAGCGAAAGAAGCATAATAATTGAGGTTAAGACTAACAATTATTTTATGAGGCGTGCTCTTCAACTAACGGTGCAGGTTAGTTTAATAAAGGTCTAGATAATTGTGGTAAAGTTTGATTGTAGGGGGGATAATATATCAAAGTATATTAGTATATTTTTCTTAACTTTAATGGTTAGTGTAATTTTCTTTTTTATATTTTCTAATGTGTTTGATGGCGGGGATTATGCCGAAACAGCGATTTATACATTCGGTACAATAATTGTTATACTTCTGTCATTTTTGATTTCACTCATGTACTACTTAATAAATTTATTAAAAAGGAAAATTTAATCTGACTTTTCACGAACGGGTGCTTTACTTGAAGATCATTGAGTTGCATAGGCAGCTCTTTTTTTCTTTATTGAACTAACGTAAGCAGGTTAGTTGAAGAAGAAGGGATATTTACAAGAATGTTGAAGTAGTACTATAAATATCGTTCATCGAAGAAGAATTTAACTATATTATTTAAAAACAGGTAATGTCTAATTGATAAGGGGGAGAAATATGAGGAACAAAATGATTTTGTTGATTTCTATGCTATTTTTAATGACAATTGTCGGTTGTAACAATATTGATAAGAAAGAAACTCGTGAGGTAAGTTCTACTTTTTCATTGCCCATTACTTTGGGTGATGGGACAGAAGGCGAGTATTTGTTGATTGGCGAAGAAGGGAAAGTTGGTTTTTTGGTTGGTTCGGGTAAAAAAGGTGAGGTAGTAGAAGAAAAGATTATTGCTAATAAAGCAAATAAGTATATGTGGCATTTTTGGGGAGATAAAGATAGTATCAGTGGTGATTTTAAAGTAGTTGGAACTGATAAAGAAGGGAAAGAACATCCCGTGTTGGTATCTGGCGATGATACAGTATGGCAATATTCCAATACTTCCATTAGCCCTAATAACGGTGCCGATTCCCATATCCCATCGAATATGGTGTTCCCTACAAGTGGATTATGGAAATTAGAAGTATATTTTAATGAGAAATTATTTGGGGAAATAGTTATAAACGTCGAAGATAGTTAAATTATCTTCAACTCCCATGAAAGAACGTAATCATCTTTCATTTTCTGTGGTGTAGCGTTGATTTTACGCGACATGGATGGCTAACGGGGTGCTTTAGTGCAACAAGGATTTCAAATGGTCCCCAAACCACGCTTTGGGGGCTTTAAGTTTCAGTATTTTAATATGTGATTATGTAAAATTTTGGATTGATTATTATTTTCACAGGGTATTTTATATATGAATTAATAAAAGGTTTATTGTTATCTTTGTAGAATCTAATTACTATTATAAATTGCGGTGAAATTCAATTATATAAAGGGAGTGTAAAGGTGGACCTATTACTTTGGATAACTATTGGTTTCATAATAATTGGATTTGTTGTTCTCACTTCTATGAAAAAAGGTATGGAAAGTAAGGTCGCTTTTATAAAAGCCAATATGGAAGACGAGGAAAATTCATCAAAAGCTAAATCCGTAATTTGGTGGATATGGAGTACCACTGCTTGGGGGATGGTGAGTATTTTTCTTGTTGTTTGGTGTTTTCATAATCACTTTTGATAACTGTTGGCTTCAAATGTGCTTAAAAAAACAGGTGCTTTTGTATTAATTGTCTGAAGTATTACTGTAATGTCTATTCTTGAATAATAAATACTATATACATTATAAATTCAATAAACGTTCCCAAATGAAAGTTTGAAAACACACTTAAAAGCCACAAAACGAAGTTTGGTAGTTATTTCCATTAAAGGTCGCGTTTGTGGAATAAGTGTTTCTTATCTTATTCAACTAACAGGTGCGTTAATTAAAGATCATTGAGTTGCATAGGCAGCTCTTTTTTTCTTTATTGAACTAATGGAGTTTAGTGTAATTAGGGTTACAATTTAAAAGAGGGGGTTGGTACAGTGAAATTTGCAATGGTTAAGCTATTCGTTGTTCATATTTTAGCATTAGGAATCTTCCTAATAGTTAACCAAATGACTCCAAATCCAGGGGATACGTCAGGAAATGGTAATCCAGCCTTATTGATAATTTGGATTTTAATTCCAATACTTATCTTTATGGTGATATTATGGGTTCGTATTTTTCGTATGAGTTCGATTAGCACCACTGTTTTTATCATCAGCATATTTGGCATACTCGTTCACTTAACTGTCTTCTTTTTTTATCAAAAAAATGAATTGAATGAATATCGTGAAGTCATAAAAATTGCGTTAATCAATAGAGAAGGTGTTGCAGATGCGCAATATATTCAAAGCATTACTTCGGGATTGGATATTCACATGAACAACCAGAATTTTAATATTAATACTTATTTTATGTTTGTAACCTTTTCAATTTTGTTGGCTATTGTATATACTCTTTGGAACACTTGGGAAAAGAAAGAAAAAAGCCAGAATTAAGAATTTTTCATTCTCTTTTATTAGAACATTTTCCCTTCTTGTTTAACTAACAGGTAGCTTTACTTGAAGATTATTGAGTTGCATAATGCAGCTCTATTTTTCTTTATTGAACTCCCATGAAAGAACTTAATCATCTTTCATTTTCTGTGATGAAGTGCTGATTATTGCGCTTCATGGAGGGCTAACGGATGCTTTTGTTAAAAAAGGATTTACTAAAGACCAAGTTAATCTACAAAATGTGTAGAATTAACTTGGTTTTTATGTATTAATAGCAACAATCTATACGAAAACAGCCTTACTAAATAACCTTTCTATTTAAAATAGGAGGGTTTTGTTGTTTTAATAGTTACTAAGCTGAGCGATCACTTCAAATCCTTGCCTATTTATATCAAGAAGAAAAAATAATTTTGGAGAAGCTGAAGAGAACTACAAACAGCCTAATTAGTACTTTGTGATGATAAATAACACTTGAAGTAGAAAATATTAAATATTTGTAGCTAAAAATAACTTATCTATAAAAATGCCGTTATTTACAATAACTTCACCGAATTTTCTGATTATAATGAAAGAGATCAAATTATAAGGGGTTGATAGAATGTCAGTAAAGGTTAATCCAAACGTTGAGCTTAATCACCCATTATCACCATTATCTGAAGTAGAAATTGAAAAAGCTGTTCAAATAGTCAAGGAACAGCAACAGTTGTCTGAACATGTCCGATTTATGTCGGTGATGTTACATGAACCTAAAAAATCAGAAGTACTAAATTACAAACCAGGTAATACTGTAGATCGCCAAGTATTTTTAGTGATTTTAGATGATAAAGAATTGAAAACATTTGAAGCAGTTGTAAATTTAACTTCAGAAAAGGTTGATTCCTACGAACATATTCCTGGCGTACAACCAAATGTAGCCTTAGAGGAATTTGAACAATGTGAAGAATTAGTAAAGAACCACCCTGATTTTGTAGCAGCTTTACAGAAACGTGGCATTAACAATCCTGAATTAATCATGGTGGATCCTTGGTCAGCAGGGAATTTTGGTGTTCAGGAACATGAGGGTAAACGTTTACTTCGTGCGATTTGTTGGCAAAAACAATCACTAGAAGATAACGGATATGCTTACCCTTTAACAGGTATTGTAACGTATGTGGACCTAAACAAAATGGAAGTTTACAAAGTAGAAGATCACGGGGTACGTCCAATTCCAACAACATCAGGTAATTACAATCCTGAAGTTGATGAATCAATAGTGTTTAGAAATGACTTAAAACCATTGGAAATCATTCAACCTGAAGGTCCAAGCTTTACAATTGAAGGTAATTTGATCAAATGGCAAAAGTGGAGTTTCCGCTATGGATTTACACCACGTGAGGGCCTTGTATTATACACAATTAATTACCATGACAAAGGCAAGGATCGTCCAGTTCTTTATCGTGCAGCATTATCAGAAATGGTTGTCCCTTATGGGGAACCAACATTTTCGCATAACACACAAAATGCCTTTGATGCTGGTGAATATGGAATGGGTCAATTAGCCAATTCGTTAGAACTAGGTTGCGACTGCTTAGGCGAAATTCAATACTTTGATGGTGTCGTTGCTGATGTTAAAGGAAATGCACGTACGATCAAAAATGCGATTTGCTTACATGAAGAAGATTACGGGATTGGTTGGAAACATACAGATTGGCGTACAGGCCATGTAGAAGTACGGCGCTCACGTCGACTAGTGATTTCATTCTTCTGTACAGTTGGAAATTATGATTACGGCTTCTATTGGAGTTTCTACCAAGACGGTACGATTGAAGCTGAAGTCAAACTAACAGGTATTTTAAGCACTGGTACATGTGAAGATGGCATCCAAACAAAATATGGATCTGAGATTTCTCCAGGATTAAATGCATCACATCATCAACACTTCTTTAATTTCCGACTTGATACGATGTTAGACGGTGAAAATAACTCAGTAGTTGAAACAGAAACAGTTTCAGAAACATTGGGAGAACACAATCCGAATGCCAATGGTTTCTATCCTGTTTCACGTATCTTTAAAACGGAGAAGGAAGCGTTACGTAATTTAGATTTAAAAACGCAGCGTACTTGGAAAATTATCAATAAAAACTCACTTAACCGAGTGAATCAACCTGTTGGATATAAAATTTTACCTGGCGAAAATTGCTTCCCATTTGCTCATGAAGAAGCAAGCGTTATGAAACGTGCTGGTTTCCTTAAACACCATTTACACGTTACACAATTTGATGAAAGTGAAAAATATGCAACAGGTATGTATCCAAATCAACATGCTGGAGGAGATGGACTTCCAAAATACGTTGAGAATAACCGTTCAATTGATGATGAAGATATCGTCGTTTGGTACACAATGGGCCATCATCATATCCCACGCCCTGAAGATTGGCCAGTAATGCCAACTGCATACATCAATTTCCAATTGAAACCAGTTGGATTCTTTGATCGAAACCCAGCGATAGACGTTCCTAGACCGGACAAGAAGTGTCACACAACTTCGTCTTGTCATACACAATAAAACTCTTAAAGGAGTGATTATATGCTACCATTCCTAAGCATGTTGGTGATTGTTACTTTTACGGTAATCACTAACCGTTTATTAAAACAGCGTTTTGCTAATCATGGCATGACCAAGTGCTGTATCATGCTGATTTCTATGACAATGAGTACTGCTGTTGGGATGAATATGGCTACCTGGCTTCCTGATATGGTACTAGGTGCAATAGCGTCTATTATTATTTCTATCGCATTAGGCTATTTACTATCAACAGGCTTACCAATGTACCTATTCATGGAAAGTGTAGGATCTAGTTTTATGGGAGCAATGATGGGCGCGATGCTTACATTAATGACCACCCAATATTTAACGTTAAGCATTATCTTTTTTACAATGATGTTTATTGTAAGTGCAATCATTTCTATCGGTGTATGGAATCGTGAGATGTTTCCTATCTTTATAAAAGCCATTCCAAAGCATATTTACATTGTGGCTGGTTTAATGATTTGTGTACTAGTAGTAAGTAGTTTTGAGATTCAAAATGAGGTACCTGCAAAAGAAGAAAAACAGCATCATAATCATCATTAAAGGGGTCGATCATTATGGTAAAGGTAAATGTTAAACCGAATATTGAAGAATCTGGCATTCAATTCAAAAAGAAATATGACAATTTTATTGGTGGTGAATGGGTAGCACCTGTAAATGGAGAGTATTTCGATAATAGTACACCTATCACGAAAGAAGTATTTACACGTGTAGCTCGTTCAACAAAAGGAGATGTAGAGCTAGCATTAGATGCCGCTCATGAAGCCCAAAAAACTTGGGGGAAAACACCCGTAGCAGAACGGGCACGTATTTTACTAGCCATTGCTGATCGTATGGAAGAAAATCTTGAAAAAATTGCAAAGGTAGAAACTTGGGATAATGGGAAAGCGATTCGTGAAACGATGTATGCTGATATTCCATTGGCAATTGATAATTTCCGCTATTTTGCAAGTGCCATTCGCACACAACAAGGCCAAGTGACACCTGTTGATGAGGATACAGTAGCTTATCATTACCAAGAACCTATTGGTGTAGTTGGCCAAATCATTCCATGGAACTTTCCTGTTTTAATGGCAGCTTGGAAATTGGCGCCAGCACTTGCTGCTGGAAATAGTGTTGTATTAAAATTAGCAGAACAAACGCCGGTATCATTCTTATTCGTAGTTGAGCTTATTCAAGACCTATTACCAAAAGGTGTATTGAACGTCATTAATGGTTTTGGTGTAGAGGCTGGGAAAGAGTTAGCTTCAAGCCCACGTATAGCCAAAGTGGCCTTTACGGGTTCTACAGCTGTCGGCAAACAGATTATGAAATATGCATCTGAGAATCTAATTCCTGTTACACTAGAGTTAGGTGGCAAATCTCCTAATATCTTCTTTGAAGATGTCATGGATGCTGATGACGGATATCTAGATAAGGCGATTGAAGGATTAGTTATGTTTGCTTTAAATCAAGGAGAAGTTTGCACTTGTCCATCTAGAGCATTGATCCATGAGTCTATTTATGATCGTTTCATGGAAAAAGCCATTGAACGAGTAAAGCAAATTAAAGTTGGTGATCCATTCGATCTTGAAACAATGATGGGTGCACAGGCTTCAGAAGAACAACATAAAAAAATCCTTTCTTATTTTGAAATTGCCAAACAAGATGGCGCAGAATGTTTAATCGGTGGTGCCGAAAATCACCTTGATAATGTAGATGGATATTTTATTAAACCAACTATTTTTAAAGGCAATAACAAAATGCGTATTTTCCAAGAAGAAATTTTTGGTCCCGTATTAGCAGTGACTACGTTTAAAACCTTCGAGGAAGCGATTGAAATTGCAAATGATACAATGTATGGATTAGGGGCAGCTGTATGGTCACGTAATACAAACGTTACCTATAAAGCAAGTCGAGAGATCCAAGCAGGACGTGTTTTTATAAATGCGTATCATCAATACCCTGCTGGTACAGCATTTGGCGGCTACAAAAAGTCAGGCTTCGGTCGAGAAAATCATTTAAAAGCTTTAGAATCGTATCAATCGACTAAATGTGTTTTTGCAAGTTACAATGAACAGGCGCAAGGGTTCTTTTAATTTTACCTAAGAGTGAAGTGAGGGGGCGGCTTATTGAGCAGCTATTATCCAATCCAACCTGAATTGGTCCAAAAAACGTATTCTTATAGAGAACTGACTCCAAACAGCGAGTTAAACCAGGATATACTATTTTATTATGAGTTTGAACCAATAGGCATTAATAGTGATATTCATGTCATTCCTGATGCTTGCCAAGATTTAATGTTTTACATGGGCAAAGATCAAAAGGTTGTCTTAGGGAATACCCCGACTACACGTGGAATTTATTCATTTACCCCAAAAGGTAAATATTTTGGTGTTCGTCTAAATCCAAAACAAACAGTGATTCAATACAATTGCGCATTAAAACAAATTGTTCAACAACCGTTTGTTAATGTTGGATTAGGCTGCACACTAGACTCTAAATTTATACAAGCTGTTTTTGAAGCAGGAGATTTCGAACAAAGAGTGCAGATTTGTAATGAGTATTTCTGTTCTCATAAAAAGGAAAAAAGCTTGAGTGATGAAATATTCGCTACTTGTTTTGATTCTATTATTGAAAATAATGGGCTGTTCTTACCAGATGTAATTCAGCATAAAACAGGTTATTCTGAGCGATATATCCGAGAACTTTTCTACAAAAAAACAGGTTTTGGACCAAAAAAACTAAGTAAATTCATACGTATTCAACTCTTGCTTCAACATTTTTCTTTTGAAGAGACACCTGTAAACATTGACCAATATGGTTACTATGATCCTTCACATTATTACAAAGAATTTAAAAGCTTGCTTATAATAACACCTGCTGAATATATAAAAGAATTTTTAGGTTGGAAAAATATAAAACGAAAGTTTCTATCTTATTAGCCCCTCAAAGCGTTCACTCTTTCTTATAAAAAACATACTGATATGAACTGCCCCGTAAAAGTTAGACACCAATCTAACTTTTACGGGGGTTTTTTATTTATTCATGAACAATATACTTTCTTCCAGAAAAAGCATATCAGTTAGTTTAACTACATTAACGATTCGCTACCCTAACTTTATGGAAAAAGCCTATTAGCTATAAAAATTCAGATAATTGATCCAGTTGCAACAGATACTCTCAGACTTAAAAGTAATCCTTTTGATTGGATAATTGTTTTGTAGGTAAAGTACAAAAAAGAGACGTATCCTGGCGATGAACAAAACAAATAACATTACATAATATAGAAACATCAAATATTATTTAAAAGGAGGATGTATTATTTCTATAGTAAGAACCGGTACCCTTCCTAACGGAGAAATACATGACGGCTGGGAAGATGTTGATGTTATTTGGGACATTGATCGTTGGGAGAATGACGGGGGTAGAAGTGTTGGCACATGACTTGGTTACGGCGGTTGAATGAAAAAATTTTTGCATTGAGAGGGAGGCAAGCCAGTCTCCCTTAAAAATATTTGTACGGACAAGAATCAAATAAAAATTTTTCTATTGTCTTCTACAATCTTCTGTGGAGGGCTTTTTTTAGCTCGCTTAAAGCCTAATCATATTTAGGTTGGATAGAGCCACGCACACTCGTTTTTTTGCGGGCCTGTTCTTTACAATTGTTGGGGCATGTCTTGCGCCTATAATTTGTGGTGAATTTCCTGAAAAATAAAATATTTTAAAAGAAAGCTGAAACTATTTTCCTTGTTTAGCGTATTAAATAATAGAACACTAGGAGGTGAAAGTTTTGGAAGAAAAAATACAGGGAAAACAAAAAAGTGAGTTTTGGGAATGGGTAAAGGCAATTGCTTTCGCTCTAATGCTTTCATTTGTAATCAAGCAGTTCTTATTTACTCCGGTACTTGTAAAAGGCGCTTCTATGATGCCGACACTTGAAGACCACGATCGCGTGATTGTCAATAAAATTGGTCCAACACTTCAGTCATATGATCGATTTGACATTGTTGTTATTGAAATGAATGAAGAAACAAATTATATAAAACGTATCATTGGACTACCAGGAGATAAAATCGAGTATAAGGATGATCAATTATACATAAACGGTGAGAAGTACAATGAACCTTATTTAGATCAATATAAGAATGAATTAAAGGATACTGGGACACTCACTTATGATTTTACGCTAGAACAAAATTTAGGTGAAACTACCGTACCAGAAGGGCATTATTTTGTATTAGGCGATAATCGTCGTGTAAGTAATGATAGCCGAAATCCTGAAGTTGGATTCATCTCTGAAGAACAAATAATGGGGACAACTAATATCATCTGTTGGCCAATGGAGCATATTGACTTAAGGTTTAACTAGATTAATCTTGGACATCGTTGACACACATAAAGCATCTATTCAAAATGGATAAAGTTACTTAATCAAACTAGTTGAACCGAGTAAAATCAGTACGATTAAGTATTATTTGTTAAGTCTTTCAGCAAACCTAAAATAAACTGGGTTAATTAAAATTAAATCAAAAAAATAGTTATGTGAGCAAATGTGTGAGCATTTTGGAGAGCAAGTGATCTGCTTCAAATAACATAAAGTAAATTAGATTTGATTGTAGTATCCTAGTAAAAGGGTAAACTTTAGTATCTACCACTTTATTCATAAGGCTTTACGTCACATTATTTGGGTGTAGGTTCGAATCCCTCCTGGGACGAATCAAGGCTCAGATAGAACAAGTTTGAACCAATTGAAAAGCGCTTCGAATCCTTTATTATAAAAGGTTTGAAGCGCTTTTTCTTTTTTTGAATCCATTAGAAAACGATAGAAAATGAAAAGTTTCTTATTTGTTATCTTTAGTTTTCGGAAATAAGAAATCAAGAAATCTGATTGAATTATTTAAAATAAGTGGTTTTTTTATTTTTTAATGTTAATCACAATTAAACAATGTTTTTAATACTGAATTGTTGTACATGAGAAATATAGGTGCAGAGTTTTTTCCTTTTGTGTGAGCAGTGTGTTTTTTACAATGCTGCTATTTTATTGTGATAGTTCTTAAGAACTAATGATAAATAATAAAGTTGTTAACTGAAATAACCGAATGTTTAAGTTGTTATATTGGTAAAACAATTTGAATTAGAATTGATTTGAAATGCGCATTTTTCTTTAATTTTTCCTCAGCTGCTGACTTAAGCTAAAATGTGACCGCCTTCTACATGAAGAGCGGTTCCAGTTACGAAACTATTTTGTAGCAAGTATAGTACGCTTTGCGCAACATCTTCAGCTCTTCCTATTCGTTTCACAGGAAGTTTGTTTTCAACAGTAGCATAGAAATTATTACGTGCTTCTTCTGGCATTTTGCTACGGGAAGGTGTATCAATTATACCGGGTGAAACGATATTCACTCGGATTGGAGCAAGTTCTAATGCCAAAGTCTGGCCTAGATTCGAAACAGCCGCATTGACTGCACCTAAAATTGCTGAACCAGCCATAGACTTGTAGGCTACAACCCCAGAGAATAAAACGATTGAACCATTTGGTGAAATTTTCGGAGCACCGTATTTCGCTGCATAATATTGTCCCCAAAATTTATTTTCAAACAGTTGTCGAGCTTGGGCTGTATCCGTTTGGAGGAATGACCCACCGGATGTTTCTGCCGCACTAATCACAAGATGATCGAACTGGCCGATTTTTTCAAAGAAAGACTGTACTTGCTGTTCTTGCGTTGTATCTAGAGTATAAGCAGTTGCTCTAACTCCTAGTTGCTCTCTTGCGTTTCGTAATCTATCTTCGGAACGGCTGGCAATGATTACTTCTGCCCCTTGAGCTATTAGCTGTTTAGCTGATTCCAAACCAATCCCAGAGCTTCCACCGATAATTACAACTTTTTTATCTTTTAACATGTTTTTCTCCCCTTATAGGTTTACTTATATAGATTAAAAATTCAATACCTCTTGCAGGTGTAAATCAAGTTCGGATACAAACTTTTCAACCTTCGGATTTTTGACTACATCATAACAAGAGAAACTCTTTAAAGGTTTCATTCCGAGAAATTTCTGTATACGATGTAAATGACTTAATGCATCTTCTAGACTGCTACCTTCGAAAAATTGACTTGGATCGTTAAATGCTTTTTCAGGTGCATTCCAGGTAGTCGAAAACATATATTTCTTTTCAGTCAATAACCCGCCTTTTCCATACTGATCAGCACCCTTAAAAAATAAACCATAAGCATATACTTCATCCATATACGTCTTCAATAAGCCCGGGACACTGAACCAATAGATAGGTGTTTGGTAAATAACAATATCAGCCCAAATAAATTTTTGTTGTTCTTCTTTGATTGTATATCCATCTTGAATAATTGTTGTTTTTACATTGTTCTTTTCGCTTAAAAAACTGACCAATTTGTCCATCAATGTTTGGTTCAAATTCCCCTCTGCTGAACTATACTTCTGGTGCCCGTTAATAATAAGTATATTTTTCATCTTTATCTAGCTCCTTTAATTTCGTGTTCCTTTAATAAACCGCCTAGCACTTAGCTGGTAACCAATAGCCCTGTTCAAATCGTCTGTTACATCTGGAAAAATACCCATGATAGCGACTCTATGGTACCGATAGCAAAAGCACTGATTAACAATGCTAACGGTAGTTTGTCTCGTTGATTTTACATACTAATTTTTGATCACCTCCTCCAAAAAGGGATTGAATAATAAGTTCAACGATATTATATATACAGTAACTTCATTTAGGGAAGTAGTGATATTTAATATATTAAGTTACTAAAAATATACTATTGTGATATGATAAGGGAAACTCGTAAAAAAAAAATTTAGGGAGGATGTTTCAGATGAGTGTTAATGAGCCAGTCATGTTGACGAAAGGGGCACCAGGTGAGACTTGTCCCATTGCTAAAACGCTCGATGTGATTGGGACTAAATGGACTTTTTTAATTATTCGGGATCTGCTTATAGAAGGCACAATGCGATTCAGTGACCTATTGAAATCAATGAATGGAATTAGCCCGAAAACACTTTCACTCCGTCTTAAGACACTAGAAAATCATGGAATATTGAAAAAAAAGGTATTTCCAGAGGTTCCCCCTCGTGTGGAATATACGTTAACGGAAAAAGGAAAAAGATTGGAAGGTATTTTCATTGAATTAAAGAGATTTGGATTAAATTTATAAAAGATTAAATATAGGTCATTCTTTAAATTTGGGTAAGTTAATTTAAATCCATATCAGACATGTTCTGACTTATGGAGGACAATAGAATCAGCTACAGAAGTTTCTTCCAAAAGACGAATTTAATGTATCGGCCAGATGTGGAAGTTCATGCTGAAATCGAGGATATCTATACAGAGGTTTTGTTCAAACTTTTTTATAAACAGTAAAACTTATTTTCAAACCTACAATATGTGCTTATGTGAATGGCTGCCAACATACTGGCGGCTTTTCTTATTGAAGTAACGTGCAGGTTAGTTGAAGAGTGTTGTTTAACTTGTGTTCAACAATCGGGGCATTATCTTGAATAAAAATTGGTGGATCAATTAGGTATTTATGTTAAGGTATAGTGAAGATTGTAATGAAGAATTGGTGTTCACATAATTATTATTAGACGCATTGGGCAGAAAGGAACGGTCAAATGAAAGGAGAAGAGGTTTTAGCAGCCCTTAAAGCAGGAGAATTTGATGGTATAAGTCATACATATCAACCATTTTATAGGGCAAGTTATATTCGTAAAATACATCAAATGTGCTGAAACAAGTATTTGAACAAGCTATAAGATGGAAAAAACTATCGGGTATTCCTGTTGTTAATGCGGTTTCACCAGCAATAAAGAAAGTAGAGATGAAAATCTGGAGTCCCCAAGAAATTATAACATTTCTACAATATTGTAAGGGTGAATATCATCGAATCACTTTTTTACTCGCTATTTAAACGGGTATGCGAAGGGGAGAGATTTTAGGGTTAAAATGGTCCGATATTGATTATGAAAAAAGACGATTAAAATTAATCGTTTTTTAGCCTACACTCCTGAAACGAAATATATTTTTACAACGCTTAAGACCAAAAATACGAGACGAGAAATCCCCATCCCACAAATGCTTATTTATGAATTATTAGAACATCAAAAACATCAGCAAATTTTAAAAGATCGATTTGGGGAAAAATATCAGGTTCAAGATTTGGTGATTTGTACAAAACTAAGTGCAGTACAGAGTCCAATACGCGTATTACGTGTATTAAGCGACTTGTTAATGCTGCGAAAATAACGCGTATTCGATTTCATGATTTACGTCATACACACGCATCTATCCTAATTTCTGAAGATATAGGTATTGTTAAGGTGGCACATCGATTAGGACATGGTAATCCTAAAAATACATTAGAAACATACGCTCACCTTATTCCAAATCAAGATAATGAAGTAGCGGATATTTTCCATTTCGCATTAACTCGTTCCGTGAGCAAATGCAAAAATGAGAGTAAGAAGCCACTAAGTGAAACGGCCAATAAACATTATTATATCAACGTTTATTGGCTGGGTTTTATAATATTTAGAGTTAAGTGCATTAATCCACAATGAATTGATGCTTTTTGTGTTGTATTTCAACTTATCTTCTTTTAAAATTAATCATTTAATCCTTTTCCATCAAGAATTTGCTGCGTGTATTTTTCAATCCTTGACACTCGCGTTTTGGATTGTTTAGGCTGAGAAAAATATAAAATATATGCTCTTTGCCGTCCTGGTGTCAATGCTTCAAAAGCAGTTTTCAAGGCAGGGATTTCATTGAATGTATTTTGCAGTTCTTCAGGAATTGTATATTCCTTATGCTCTTTCATGGGTACTTCTAAACCTGCTTTTTCAACTTCAATGGCTTCATTAATGTAGTCTTTAATGATGGTTTCCATTGCAACTATTTCTTGCACATTGGTGAACCGAATTTGGCGTGCAGCTTGTACATTTTCCGTTTGTTGGATTAGTATCCCATGTGTATCCTTTAACAGGGCTCCTTTGTGAAACAGAAGTGCACAATACTCTTTAAATCCGTGTATTAACACGATGTTTTTGTTTTCCAATGTGTAACAAGGATGCATCCACTTAAAATCCTCGGTCAGCTCACAGTCACAAACGATATTTCTCAACACCGAATATTCTTCCTGCCACTTTTTAGCTTTACTTAAAAATTCATCAACCTTCGGATTCATTCTATTATTTGTCATCAAGGAACACCCCTCTACAATTTTTTAATCAGTTGATACCAATTACTCTAATCGATTTATAATAAAACATTAAATAGTGTCATGTCTAGCTAGAAAACACTCTAAATTTGTTTACATTATTATGGCTCATCACCATAGCGTGTGGTTGAAATCCGTTCCGATTGGGCGTTTTGTAGCTGTCGCTTCGCTTTCGCTACATGAAAACATTTGTAGCTGACGCTTTGCTTTCGCTACAGAAAACACTTGTTGCTGTTGCTTCGCTTTCGCATAGATATAAATCGTGGATAGAACCTTCGAAATGATGGATAGAAAGTTTAAAGTCGTGGATAGTACCTTTGAAATTTGTCGCTGACGCTTCGCTTTCGCCCAGTCTCCACTCAACTTATATAAATGGCATATGTTTGTCATCCAAAACTTTTGGTGATGAGCCATTACTATTCCTTCATTGGTAGAATATAGGATTAATAGTATATAATACTGAGGGATTATGTTTAGTAAAATTAAGCTGAGGGGGAGAATAATGAAAAAATTTTTTATTGTGTTACTAGCAGCATTTGTACTTGCAGTAGTAAATCCAACAAAGTCAGAAGCAAAAGTGATGTATGATGGAGCAGAAGTTGTTAAAGGGCAAACAGGAAAAATGACCTTTAAAAAAGACATCAAGGTATACAAGAGAAATCCAAATGGTACATTTGATTCGTTAGTGGTAAAACAAAATAACTTCTTTAAAACGTATGATATTGAAAAATATGAAGGCAAAACATTCTATCATATGGGGCAATATCGAGTACAAGCAACGGATTTGGTAGTTTTCAAAGAAGTACCAATAAAGATTCGTGCTTCTTTCTATAACAATCCAACTTATGTTGTTATTAATCGTGATGGTAATTATAATTACGGATATTACGGAAAATATTTCAATGAAACGGGTGATACTTCATACGTGGATTTAAATAATGAACAATTTAAGTATTGCGTGAGCAATGGAGTAGGTTGGTTATGTGAGAAGTATCCTGGTACAGATCTTAAAATCTTTGAGACAACAGTGAGACAAATTGACGTGCGTTATGAGCTAACAGAAAATGCAGAAGCGAAACACACTCCATTAAAAGAAGCTAAACCTGAAATAATGTTTGAAAAGGGAAGCATTTTTTCATCAGATAGTATTGAAGTTAATGGTTATCTATTGGTAAGATTTGAGGGAGAAGTCAGATATCTTGGTTGGCTCCCTGTAAATTTATTAAAGCCAGTTGGAGATAAGTGATAGATTATGAATTATATATAGCTCTCTTAATAAATATTTATTAAGGGGGCTATTTTTTTGGTTTGTTGACAGACATAGGGATAGGATGTTTGTCGATGTCCTGGGCTTAGCTGAATAAACGATAATAAGGTTTGAATTATATTAAATGGAAGAATTTATCCAAATGATTCTGGTTTGAGGTATTATTATACTAGCGGAGCAGGATTGTGTTCCATTTATGACCTATACTTTCGATAGATAAAGGGATGGTAGGGTGAATATGAAAGGATTTTTGACATTATTTATAGGATTGTGTTTAATTTTTATATTAACAGGGTGTATTGGTGAAGATTATGATGTAGGGGTGCCAACTGCCCATATATATTTCGAGGGTTTATCTTCAAATTTTCAATTAACAGAGGCAAATATCAGTTGGAAAACGGCAAGTGAAGAAGTGGAAAAAACAAAAAAAGATATTATCACATACGCATCATCACTGGATGAAATAAAGGTTTTTCCAGGTCAAAAAGTGTCTTTGGATTTTAGAGAGAATCCAAAAAATGGTGGGGATATATGGACTGATCCAAAGATAACTGTTGCCTTATTAAAAGATGGCAAACGAACTGAACTTGCTTTGGATGATTTTAGAGAATTTCAATTCCCAACAGACAAAGGAAATTATGTTTTAGAAGTTGAATTTATGAGTTCAGCAGGCAATGCTCAATATTTAGGGAACATTCTAATTCAGTGATTAAAACATAGCTGAGGAGTTTTGTATGGAAGAAATTACGTTAAATGATTTTATTGTAAAAATAGATAAGGATAAAACTCTTGAATTGTATAGAGCACTTCCGAAAGTTTCTGATAAAGCGCATTGTGGTTGCGAGGATTGTCAACTTTTCGCTAAGCAAATTCAACATGCGAGCCCAGAAGTTTTAAAATTCTTTAAACAGCTTGGAGTTGACCCTACAAAAGAGGCAGAAGTTTGGAGAGCTCTTCCTAATAAAGACGGCTTTGATACTTATAGTGCCGATTATCATTTTATAGGCGTTATACAAGGGACAGATGACTTAGATTGGATTCAAATAGGAGAAGCATCTTTTGGACTTGCAAATCATGATGGAGATTTACCAAGTCCGATGATTCCAAGCACTTTTTCAAAGCCGATTGTAGAATTAGCTGTGAGAATAACAATGCCTCATATAGCGATATAATATAGAAAGTAATTATTCTATAAATATTTACACCATTATGGTAATAGAAAAACACTTTCAGCTGAATGATTAGCCGAAAGTGTTTTTTGCCCGATTTATTCTTTATTGGACTGATAAATTACATCTTCTACTTCGTACTCTAAGTAATCACATAATTTGTCTATTACGCTAATGATCACTTTACATTTGGTAAAATAATTGAACACTAAGAAACGTTGATATGTCTAGTGTTCGAGATACTTTAGCTATAGATTAGCCCCATATTCTTTTAAGCTTTGACTATATACTGAAATGGTAGATAGAGTAACTGAGGTATTGAATAAACCTTATGGAAATATAGTTGCAATGTTAAAATTTATTCAACAAAAAATGGATGACATAATTAAATCATAATGAATAGGAATTTATAATTTCATAATATGAAAAGCAGCAGTTCAACTTAGTGGGTGCTTTTTTATTATCATTTAATTATGAATAGTGGGGGACAATAACTTCCAAAAGATTGAAATATACAGAACTAACAGTTTCAAGTACATTAAGAGTCGCATTTGTAGGGCATATAACAAGGCTATAGAGCGTTTAGATAGCACGTAGACTTCAATCATTATCTGTGGAAGACAAAGCATACAGAAAGCATCCAATACCTTTCTATAATTGATTAAATGAAAGAAATAGTTGTATGGGGTAGATTAAATTTAGAAAATCGGTACTTGAGAATTAATATAATTTAATTTCTGACATAAAATAGTGATAATAGAGCATATACAGTAATATAGGTAATAATATAACGGTATATTTTAGCGGATAAATTAGAAAAACATAGAAAGAGGGAGAAATTTGTATAGATTTTGAAGTGTAGAAAACTTAATTGGAAAGTATCAAGAATTAGAAAAACAACAAATATATAGCGGCTATAGAAGAGTTAAATGATCCTAAGGAAGTGAATGTAAATGAAAGTAACGGTTAAAGAGTGGCGTGTAATGTCTGATCGTAACAAACAATTACTTTTAAATGCGGTAGCAACTAAATAAAACATAAATAGAAAAGAAACGATGAACATGCAAAAAAATTCACAACACACATTAAGAACAGTTGTTAAAGAAATAGCCACAGTGCTTATGGATTATCA
>Ga0213828_1001115_pt1 | contig 23064 bp, 20 predicted proteins | sample MC6MC0897MG_FD_180664 | JGI IMG/M metagenome (GOLD analysis project Ga0213828, IMG submission 180664) | Enriched soil aggregate microbial communities from Iowa State University, Ames, United States - MC6-MC0897-MG | ecosystem: Environmental > Terrestrial > Soil > Unclassified | place: USA: Iowa... | reverse complement strand
CGAGCGGCCCTGATGTCTTCCGAACTCACCGGCTGGGACCATGCGCAGCCTTGCGCGGCTTGAAGGTTCCAAGCGGCTTGATTGTGGGTGAATACGTCGATAGCTTCAGTCATGTAGTCCTTTAAGCGGTTCAGCGCACCGGCAGCAGGTACTTCAACCCCTGCGTGAAGCCTCGTGGTGCGACGGTGAGATGATCCTCGTCGTTCAAGACCGCCGATTTCAGTTTCAATCCTGGGTACTTTCTGCTCAGCAGCGCCGCTTCCATTGCGCGGTTGTCGGCAACCATGTCCACCGTCTGGTTGTAGCGCCGATCACCTTTGCGCAAGGCCTCGTAGGCGCCGACATAAAGGTAGACAGTCGCTTTCAGGTCCTGATTCTGCTTGGCGTAGTTCGACTCCAGCTTCAGCGCGTATCGCTTGTCGTACCAGATGGAAGGACTGCCGAGGATATAACTGTTGAACAAGCTGGGATCGGTGAAAAGTATCTGCATCCCGAGCAGCGCGCCGTAGGAATGACCCAGGAATATTGATCTGGCAGGGTCAGCACGATACCGCGCGGTGATGAACGGCTTTACCTGATCGCGGAGATATTGCTGATAGGCGCGCCCCTGACCATGTATCGCACCGGGCAATGCCGTACTTGGGCCGTTCGGTGTCGGGGTGTAATCACGCTGGCGGCTGACGCCGCCTTCTTCGCCCTTTCCATAAGACAGGCCGACGAGAATGAACTCGTCGATCTGGGGGCCTTCAACATTCAGGCGGCGCCCTAGCTGCCGGATGATCGGGAAGGCGTAGTCGGCGTCCGTCACATACAGGACGGGGTAGCGCCGCTCTGGCTGCTTGGAATAAGAGGGCGGCAACGCGACGAAGACCTGGTAGCCGCGTTTGGAAATGGGATCGGGCACGTCCCAAACCTCGCTGTCCGCGATCTCGTAGGGGTGCCCGCCGCCAGACTGTACCTTTGGCGTTGATGGGGGCTGGGCGTGCGAAGGAGCGATAAAGGCGCCGAGGCTGGTCACTAGCGCGGCAAATATAGCGTGTCGAAGACGTCGATGCATGTGGATTCTTCGTAGATGAGCGCCGCCCTCGGCACGCGGAAATGATTCGGCCGACAAAATGTGGAGCGCTAGGTCGCAACAGCAGGGTGGCACATCCTACCGAATCTGCTCCTTGTAGGTATCATCGCCGCACGACGATGAAGACGGCGATGCGAGCATGAGTACGACCTTGCAAGTCACGGAAAAACCCCTGTCCGACGAAGACATCCTGCTGCTGCGCCGTGGCCGCAGCGGCAGAGCGCTGACGGCCGTGTTCGCGGGTCTGATGTTTCTTTTACTGGCGAGCAGCGTGATCGTGTTCGTCGTTCTGTTCATCTACGACCGCAGCCTGAGCCGGGGCGTCGACGGCGCGGTGGTTCTTGTATGCGCGGTGGCGATGGCGGCTTTTGCGGCGTTTCTAGGACGGAGATTGATGCGGCTGCCGCGCGCTTGGCGGCGCTTCAATCAGGCGTTGAAGGGGCGGCTACCCAAGCAGATCGTTGCCGGTCACCTGACCGGCTTTGGCCCGTCGGAGACGCCTGGCGTCTGCTACACCTTCGGCGAGCAGCGCGTGGACGTGGCCTTGCCGTTCTGGAACGAGATCTCAAGGGATACGCGCGATGGCTCGCGGCCCATGGCGGTCGCTGCGCTGACGCATTTGCCGGTGCGCCTGCATCTGCTGACGCTGCAGCCCGGCACCCCGCCCGTATTGCTGCGAGCCGAGTACCCGATGAGCCCGCAGGCCTGGAATTCGGTCGAGGAAGTCAGCGATGCCGATCGCCAGGCTGTGCGCAAGGAGGAATTGGGCGCGCGCAAGCTCTTCTACGCGCTTGCGTTGTTGCCGCTGGCCGGCAGCCTGTTCCTAGGTCCCTTGATCCTGCTGTCCGCATTCTTTGTGCTCATGGGGCTCGTCCTGGGCATGCGCAGCCCGAGGCTGAAGCGCGCCCGGTACAAGCACGGCGTGCGCGGCCAGGTCGAGGAAATCGTGACCTATCGCGTGCGCACGTCGAACTCGAACGTATCCACGCTGGTTCACAACTACCGCATCGGGGGGGTGATGTACCGGGTCGAGCACTTCGGGCAGGCGGCCGCGCCGGGCCAAAGCGTCGCGTTCGAATATCTGGACGACGCGGGCTTCCTGGGGCCGCGCGCTTTGTTTTTCCAGATTGAAAACCAGTCCGTCATGACGCTATGAGTGAACCGCGCGGCCATCCGTCCGACGGCGTGAAGAATCACAGGTCGGCGTAGCGTGGCAACAAGTCTTGATCCACCAGGCGCATTTCAATGCGGTTTGCCAATTCGACATGGCTGGGGTTGTCAATCGAAAACACTTCGTCTGCCACGCTGACGATGACCGTGCCGGTCTGCTCCATTCCGGCGGCAGGAAAGGGAATCAGCGCCTGAGCTTCCGGAACCTGTTGCGCGGTGATCATTTGGGGCAGGTAGAGCATCCAGCCCACGCCGGGCTTGTCCGTGAAAACTCGCAGCGGGAAATAACCTTCCGGGAACACCTCAATAAATAGAGGGTGAAATTCTTCGATGACGACTTGGAGCGTGTCCATCAGATCTTTTGGTCTGCTGAAGCACGCGGGGTCACCGATCCGCAGGTCGATTCTGTCAGGAAGAACTTTCGGTCCGACATGGCAGACCATTGACCCTCCATCCCCTTTAACCCTCCGACCATTCCAGATTGCGACGAACGAGAACGTGCCCTTGTCTCCGCGGAACTCCTCGTTCAGAGCGGCCAGCGCAGCGGGCGTTGCTTTGCCGTCTGATTCAAATACCTTGTAGAAGTTCGCTTCCTCTACGCTGTCTCCCTTGAGCCGCCACTTGGCTGCAGCCATGGAGGGACTATGCGTCGCGAGTGCTGAAGCGATTTTGAATTCACGCTTCAGAATTTCATCAAAATCTCGTGACGCGAGCGTCTCATCGCGGAACATTGCGGAGATATTCATATCTGCCTTACGGTCTGGTTTCCGATAGAACGCCCAGTTTTGCCAGGCGCCCGCGAACGACCGCCGAGGTGAAAAAGAAATGCGCTCCGGCCGCTACCAGTTCTGCTCGTAAGGGTACACGTCATGGACAAAGCAGAGGCCCAACTCGGCAATTTCGATCAGCAGATCGGGCGGCAGCACGAGCGTGTAGTTCCGTTTGCTGAAGCTGTTTACTTCCAGATGCGAGCGTCCGCCTTGCTCCTGGATCAACAGCAAGAATTTCTTATGTGGACGAAGGACTTTCAGCAAGCCGGTAAGGATGTCTTCGGCGATCTGGTCTGCGGACAAGTATCCGCCTCGATCGAACGGGTCGGACCACCAGTAGCTTTCCGCATAGACCCCTCCCAGGGGACGCCCATTCGGCGTTTGCCGCGGCGTGCCTACCATGGCCGAATTCTTGGGCTCCAGCCCGAGCGTCCTGGTGATGAAATCGGGATCGATGCTGGGATGCCAGATTCGCAGGGAAAGCGAGAAGGAATAGAGTTGCATGTAGGGAAGGACCGGGGGATTCGCGTTTGCGGACAGGGTGGATGTTAAAACGACTCAAATGAGAATTATTGCTAATATTCCGCCTTTCGTGCGTTTGCCTGCCTTCGAAGCCCCGCATGTCCTGCCCCCCAAAGTCAAAGAACAGCTGGCTTGCCCACTATCGCGAGCTGGTCGGCGCGTGGACGCGGCGTGCCGGTAATTCGCACGACGCCGAGGATGCCACGCATGACGCAATCCTCCGCGTGCTGGAAACCGACTCCGGGGCATTGGTCAATCCGCGGGCCTATCTGCATCGCAGCGTGCAGAACCGGCTGATCGACTCGCATCGGCAATCGAAGGTGCTGGACCTGGTGCCATTGCATGAACTGGACGAAGGTGACCATCCGCTGTTGACCGATCCGGATGCCGCGGCGCGCACGACGCAATTGCTGGTGTCGTTGAAGGCGGGCCTTGCCGAATTGCCGCTCAAGTGCCGTCAGGTCTTTCTGTGGCACAGGCTTGAGGGATTCACGCAGGAAGAGATTGCGCAAAAGCTGGGGATCTCGGTCAACATGGTTGAAAAATACATGATCCGGGCCGTGCGGCACCTTCGGGATCGGATGCAAAATCATGCACCGCACTAAGCACGCCATGACTTCCGATAACTCACACCTTCCAACCGATGCCCGCGACGCGGCCGCGTACTGGTTCGCGCGCGTGCATTCCGGGAGTTTCACCGTCGCCGAACACGAGCGTTTGAAGCAATGGCGTCAGGCGCATGCCGACAACGAGCGGGAATATCGGGCGCTGGACGAGATCTGGCAGGCGACGACGTTGTTGCCGGACGCTGATTTGCGGGAATTGCTAGAGGCGCCGGCGCGGGGCTCGGGTGGTGGTCGGCACACGCGTCGACGCTGGCTGGCGGCGGCGGGCGCGGTCTGCACCGTTGCGGTGGTGGGCTGTGTGCTGGTGAACGGTCACGCGCTGGAATCTCCCGTGCACACCAGTCGCTACACCACGGCGAAAGGCGAGCAGCGCAGCGAAGTGCAGCCGGACGGCTCAAGCATTCAGATGAATGTGTCCACCGAGATTGTCGTGCGCCATTACGCCACGCGCCGCACCGTAGAAATGGTGCGCGGCGAGGCCATGTTCACCGTCACGCCCGACCGGGATCGGCCTTTCCTGGTGGACGCTGGCGCCGTGTCGGTCAGGGTCACGGGTACGGTCTTCAACGTGCGTCGCGACGAAGACCGCGTGCTGGTGGCCGTGCAGTCGGGCTCAGTGGAAGTCAGTTCGGGGCGGTGGTGGAATCGCGACACGGCCATGCTGGCGGCCGGCATGACGGCGCAGGCGCAGCCGGGGCAGGATCTGCTCGCCGGGCCGGGCGATGTGCCGGCGCTGACGGCCTGGCGCCAGGGCAAGGTGGTGTTTCAGGATCAACCGCTGGAGGACATGGTGCGCGAGATGAATCGCTACCTGTCGCAGCCGATCCACCTGACTGATAGCAAGCTCAAGCGCCTGCGGATGGCAGGCGTGTTCAACATCCAGGATGCGGATGGCTTCTTGCAGGCGCTGCAGAACAACCTGCCGATCGTCGTGCGCAGACGAGAGGATGGCGGCGCGGATCTTTCCCTGCTCCGTTGACCGCGCCTGCAGCGCCGATCCACGCGCTTTCTGAAAACGAGAATCGATCCCGTTACAAATTAATCCCGAAATCCGTTCAGGGTTTTTCTGGGGCCGTCCGTCGTACTCAATGTAGGGGCAATCACCGGCATGGGCCGGCTGCCCCGCCATGATCCTTTGGCCAAAGGGACGAGGCGTCGCGCGCGCTTGATTTTGCTACCCAGGAAAAGCTTGTGAATCACCGGATTTCTCTCTCTACCCCCAAGCGGGGGAAAGGGCGCCACGCATCCCGCACGGTCTCAGCCACGTTGACCACGTTGGCCGTCGGCATCGCGTTGGCGTTGACGGCCGCCCCGGCGACAGTGCGCGCGCAGGACGCTGCCACACCGATCAGCATCCAGCAGCATTCGCTGAGTGACGCGCTGCTGCAACTGGGGCAGCAGACGTCGCTGCAGTTCATCTACACGTCTGATCTGGTGCGCGGCATTTCGGCGCCCGCGATTTCCGGGACGATGACGCCCGAGGAGGCGCTGCGCCGCTTGATCGAGGGAACGGGCATCGAGTATTCGCGCTCGGGCAACACGATCAATCTGCGCCGCGCCGGCGGCATGACGACGCTGGCCCCGGTGGAAGTGACCGGAACGTTCAATTCCACGACGGAAGGCACGGGCTCGTACACGGCCACCGGCCCCAGCCGTACCGCAACCGGGTTTGACCTGTCGTTGCGCGAAACGCCGCAGTCCGTCACGGTGATGACGCGCCAGCGCATGGACGATTTCAATCTGTACACCTTGTCCGATGTGCTGCAACAAACGCCCGGGGTGGCAGTTGACCGTCAAGGCGATGCCTTCAATTTCACGGTTCGCGGTTCATCGGTGAACATGCAGGTCGACGGCATGCGGCAAAAGGCGAGCGGATGGTTTGTCAACTCGCAGACGCAGTTTTCGATGAACGACATGATTGAAATCGATCGCATCGAGGTGCTCAAGGGCTCATCCGGCCTGATGAGCGGCGACGGCAGCTACGGCGGTACCGTCAACATGATCCGCAAGCGTCCCACGCATGATTTTCAGGCCAGCGTGGGCGTGGCGGCGGCCAGTTGGGACAACTACCGCGCCGATGTCGACTTGAGCAGTCCGATCAATGAAAGCGGCTCCGTGCGTGGGCGTTTGATCGCCGCCGCCACTGACGGCAAAAGCTTTATCGACAACGTCGAAAACAACAGCCAGACGCTGTTCGGCACGGTCGACGTGGACATCACATCCAATACGTTGTTGAACGTGGGATTCACGCATCGCCGCCGCGAGTTCTACGGTGCGGGCACCACGGCCATGATTCAGGCGTACGCCGCATCGGGCGAATACCTGGGGATGAAGCCTCGATCGTTCAACGTGGGTGCGCCGTGGTCGGGCTACGAACAGGAGTCCAACACGCTGTTCGGCAGCTTGCGGCACGAGTTTGCCAACGGCTGGGCCGCGACGCTGAAGGCAAGCCTGGACAAGACCGAGAATCCGTATGGAGAAACCGGCATCTGGTTCACCGCCATCCCTGAGGCGGTCGATTTCGGATGGACGCGCGATTACGTCAACCGCAACCGCAGCGTGTCGTTCGAGCTGCAGGGGCCGATCAACCTGTTTGGCCGGACGCATGAGTTGCGGTTCGGCGCGGATTCCTACCGCACCACGACGGACTCTTACGCCGGCAGCCTGCGCCGGACCAATCTTGGGCTGGATTATTCGGAAGGGGGCGCGGCGATCGTCAGGCCCGATCTGGACGCCATACCCATGAACAACCACAGCTACTTCAGTTCCAAGCGGCGCTCGCTGTATGCCGCGGGCCTGTTCAGTGTGGCGGATCCGGTCAAGCTGATCGGCGGGGTTCGCATCACTGACTACGACCAATTCGACGAGACGCCCTACGCCTATAGCAACAACGATCTGAAAGAGCACGGCGTCATCACGCCGTATGGCGGTCTGGTTGTCGACGTCAGCAAGAACGTATCGGTGTACGGCAGCTACGCAAGCATCTTCAATGCCCAGAATGCCCGCGATGCCCAGGGCAACACCATCGACCCCGAACAGGGCATCACGTACGAGATCGGTGCAAAAGGCGAGTTCTTCGACAACCGTCTGAACGTCAGCATCGCGCGCTTCTGGATGAAGACGGACAACACGGCCGAGGAAACCGGCGAGGTGCGCCCGACCGGTGAAACCATCTATCGATCCGTGGATGGCGTGACGCGGCGCGGGTATGAGTTGGAGATGTCGGGGGAGCTTGCGGCTGGCTGGCAGGTGCAGGGCAGTTATGTCATGAACAGCAGCAGCCTCAATACGTCGGACACCGTGCCCAAGTACCAGTTCAAGCTGGCCAGCAGCTACCGGCTTCCCGGCGCACTGCAGAACCTGACGGTCGGCGCCGCCGCGCGTTGGCAGAGCAAGGCCGTGGCGGGCAAGCTGGAGCAGCCGTCGTTTTGGCTGGTGGACTTGATGGCCCGCTATCAGGTCAATCGGAATCTGATGATTGGCGCCAACGTCAACAACCTGTTCGACAAGGTTTACATGTCGGGCATGCGTGATTTCGGCCGGGTGCAATACACGTGGGGCGCGCCGCGCAGCGTCAGCGTCAACATGCGCTATCAGTTCTGATCGCCTGCCAGGTAATTCCAGGATTCGCAGCGCCAGCGTTGCCTGGCGCCGTCCTCAGAAGTCGTAAAGGCGCGCCGCGTTGTCGACCAGGATCGCCTGCTTCTCGGTCTCGCTCACCCACGCGCAGAAGGCCGACAGCTGCTCGCCATCGTCGATGGGATGCAGCGGTTCGCTGCGATCGCGCGTGCGTGCCACGCCGGGCCAGGCGCCCGAATGCGGCCAGTCGGTGCCCCACAGCATGCGATCAAGCCGCGTATCGATCAGGGCGCGTGCGATCTCGCGCGCCTCGATGGGCGGGCGGCCGTCCTGCCAGACCGTGAGGCGGTACGGGGCCGAGAGCTTTACGTACACGTTGCCCGTCGCCACCATCTCCAGCAGCGCATCGAAGCCGGGCTGGCCCGTGCCGGCCACGGCGCTTGCCAGTGCGAAATGATCAATCACCACGGGCACGGGGCAGTCGCGCAGCGCGGGCGCCAGCGCAGTGACGACCGGCAGCGTGGTGTAGATCTGCACGTGCCAGCCCAGGTCGGCAACCTGTTCGGCGGTGCGCGCCAGCGCATCGCGCGCGATGGCCGGATCCTGCTGGCCGAACGACTGCAGGTTGACGCGAGCGCCCCTCACGCCCGCCGCATGCAGCGCACGCAGGCCGTCGCGCGAGATATCGGGCGCCAGGACTGCGACGCCGCGCGACGCATGGCCTGCCGCATTCAGGGTGGCAAGGGCATCGGTCATGCAACGATTGTCGGTGCCTTGCGGGCTGGCCTGAACGACCACCGCGCGGTCAACCTCAAGCGCCGCATGCAGCGCAAGCAGATCGTCGGTCGAGGCGAGCCCCGGCATGAACACGCGGTTTTCGGCAAGCGGATAGCGATCGAACGGACCAAAGATGTGCACATGGCAATCGCAGGCGCCGGGCGGAATCGTGCTGGTGACGGAGCTGTGCCGGATGCCCAGCACGGTGCGCGGGTCGTCGGAAGAAAGGGCGGGCTGCATACGGCTCATGGGGTGCTCGGGTAGATGAGGGGGGAGGACGTGCAAGCGGCGGCGTTCAGGGGTTTTGCTTGATGCCGGCGGTCTGGATCAGCCGCACCCATTTGTCGCGATCGGCCTGGTAGTAGCGGGTGAAGGCGGCCGGGCTGTCATCCGACAGTTCGTACCCTTGGGCCTCCAGCTTTTCGCGCACATCCGGCAGGCGCAGCACACGACGCACTTCCGCGTTCAGCGCGTTGACCACGTCGGGCGGCGTGGCGGCGGGCGCAAGCAGGCCAAGCCAGGTCGCGACCTCGTAATCCTTGAGGCCAGCTTCGGCCGTGGTCGGCAACTGCGGCGCGAAGTTGACGCGCACTTTGCTGGTCACGGCCAAAGCGCGCAAGCGCTGGTCCTTCATGTACGGCAGGGCCGTCGAGGCATTGGCGAACATGAACGGCAACCGGCCTGCCAGCATTTCGGTGATGCAGGCCTGTTCGCCGGCAAACGGGATGCTGTGCAACTCGATGCCCGCCGTCTGCGCAAACAGCACGGCCGCCATGTAGGGCGAGGTGCCGATGCCTCCCGAGCAGAAATCGATCTCGCCCGGCGCGGCCTTGGCCTGGGCGATGAGTTCCTGGACGGAGTTGGCGCGCAGCTTCGGTCCGGCCAGCAGCACTTGCGGCGCGCTGCCCACCAGCGCCACGCCGGTGAAATCCTTCATGGGGTCGAACGTTGTCACGTTCTGCAGCGTGGGCGCGACGGCGACTGTCGTCTGGCTGGCGAGCAGCAGAGTGTTGCCGTCGGGCCGCGCGCGGGCCACGTAGGCCGCCGCGATCATGGAGGCGGCGCCGTTCTTGTTTTCGACCATCACGGCGCGCCCGCCCACCTGCATGTGCTGCGCCACGATGCGGGCCACGGTGTCGGGCGCGCCACCCGGCGGCGCACCGACGACGATCCGGATCGTGCCGCCCGCCGGGGTCTCGGACAGCGCGGGCGCCCCGCAAGCCAGCAACGCGCTGCCGAGCAGCGGTGCGAGCAGTCTGGCCAGGAGCCTGCGTGGGTGTGCGCCAGGTTTCGTTTGCATCGGTGTCTCCTCGCAATATTGCCGGGCGCCGCATTGAAGCCGCGCCGGTTGTTGTCATGTGGAGCCAGTGTCCAGCACCCAGATTGATATAGTCAAATATATATATTGAGTCATTTCATACATTGATTTGTATGAACAGCGAGGTTCAGATGAATAAACGCGAGATGGCGCTGTTCGAAGCCGTGGGGCGCACCGGCTCCGTCACATTGGCGGCGGCTGCCACCGGCATGTCGCAGCCCGCGGCGAGCGCGATGTTGAAGTCGTTGGAAGACAAGCTGGGCTTTGCGCTGTTCAGTCGCGAAAGGCGCCGTCTAGCGCTGACCGCCGAGGCGCGCATGCTGCTGCCGGAGATCGTCCATGCACTGGCGGCGATGGACAGCGCCGAACGTATGGCAGCCAGCATGCGGGGCGGGGCGCACGCGCGGCTGGACGTGGGGGCGGTGGCGGCCGTGGGCGCGAGCATCCTGCCCGGTGCGATGGCCTGGTTGCAGGCCCGCGAGCCCGGCGTGCGGGTCAGCGTGCGCACGGACATGACGCTAGGGGTGGCGGGGCTGGCGGCCGATCAGCGCATTGATATCGGCATCGTGATCGGCTTGGCCGCGCTGCCGAATGTGGGCCGGCGGACGCTGGCGCGGCTGAGCCTGCAGGCCGTGATGCCGGTGGGCCACGCGCTGGCAGATCGCCACCGTCTTGCTTTGGCCGACCTGGCGGACATCCCCTACATCTCGCTCAGCCGGCACTTGCAGGTGGGGGCGCTGACGGCGCGGCAGTTCGAACAGGAGCGCTTGCCGTTTCTGCCGGTGATCGAGGTGAATCAGTACTCGGCCGCCTGCGCCTTCGCGGAACGCGGCCTGGGTGTGGCCATCCTGGATAGCATGAGCGGCCTGTATGCGCGGCGTCATGGACTGAGTGTCGTGCCCGTCGATGTGGAAGGCGGTCTTGACCTTGACATCGTGTGGCCCCTGAACCGGGGGCTGGGGCGCGTGGCACGTCAGCTCGAGGCGGGCCTGGTGCATGAGTTGTCGCACACCACCGACTAGGCGCCGCGCGTGTCGTCGGCAGATTAGGGTTATTCCGGGATTCTTTATGCTTAAACTTTTGTGAAGAATGAGCGGCGGATGCAGGGCCGCCGCCGATGAGGCATCAAGGCGGTTCACCGTGGTGCGGCATGTGACGCACCGTTCGCGGGATCGACGGGTGACCCCATATGGAGAATCGCATGCTGCTGCGTAGACGTTGTCTGGCCATGATGATGCTGGCGATGGTTGGCTGGACGACGGGCAGCCATGCGCAGACGCCGTCTCAGGCCTGGCCCGGCAAGCCCGTGCGTCTGGTCGTCGGGTTGGCGCCCGGCGGGCTGGTCGACGTGCTGGCGCGCACCGTGCAGCCGCACTTGGCAGAGGCCTTGAAGCAGACCGTCATCGTGGAGAATCGGGGCGGCGCGGGCGGCAACGTGGCGGGCGCCGAGGTGGCGCGCAACGGTAAAGACAACCATACGTTCCTGCTCAATCCATCGACTACTGAATCGGTCAATCCGCTGATGTTCGTGAGCATGCCGTTCGATCCGCAGCAAGATTTGCGGCCGGTTGGCTTGCTGGCCAACAGCCAGTTGTTCCTGTTTGTCCGGTCTTCGCTGGGCGTCAATACGCTTGAGGAGTTCGTGGAATATGCGCGCAAGCGGGCCGATCCGCTGAACTACGGATCCGCCGGCAACGGCACGACGCCGCACTTGGCCGGCGAGCTGCTCAAGCAGGCGACGGGCATGCAGGCCACCCATGCGCCGTATCGCGGCGTGGCGCCGGCGATACAAGACCTGGCAGCGGGCCAGATCGACTTCGCGTTTGGGCCCGCCACGGTATTTCCGATGGTGGAAGCGGGCAAACTGAAGGTGCTGGCGGTGGCGAGCCGGCAACGCGCGGCCGTGGCCCCCGACATCCGAACCTTTACCGAGGCCGGCATCGACGGTGTTTTCGCGGACAGCCTGTTCGGCGTGTATGCCGCCGCTGGCACCCGCGACGACGTGGTCGATCGTATGAACACCGAGCTCAACAAAGTGCTTGCGAGGCCGGAGATCCAGAAGCGCTTTCTGGATGCGGGCGCCGAGGCAATACCGCTGAGTGCGGCCGACTATGCCGCGCGCGTGCAGGAAGAAAAGAAACTGTTCGCGCCGTTGATGAAATCGTTGGGGCTGAAGGAACAGTAAGGGGTAAGAAGCATATTCCCCATTCGTATTTGGTCTCCTGAGCCTCCCGTGTCCATACTCAGCGGTTTTGGCCGCCGCCATCGGCTTGCCATTCTTGCATCGGACGCATCATGAGCACCCTGTCACCCGAAGTTCAAGCCGCCCAGGCCCTAGGCCGTGAGGCAGGCGTAGGCACGCCCAATGTGCTGACCACCCCGCTGGATCAAGTGCGCCGGCAGGCGCGCGGCTATCAGGTCTGGTTGGCGGGGGACGTGCCTGAAGTCGGGCGGGTGGTGGAGCATCGGTTGGATCATCTGCCGGTGCCGGCGACCTTGCGGCTTTACTATCCGGCGGGCTCGGAGGGCAAGGCGCTGCCGCTGTATCTGCATCTGCACGGCGGCGGGTTTGCGCACGGGGATCTGGAAACCCTGGATCGCTGGAAGCGCGAGATCGCCAATGAGGCCGGCGTGGTGACGGGCGGGTTGGACTATGCGCTGTCGCCTGAGGCGCGCTATCCGGTCGCCGTGGAGCAGGTGTTGGGAACGGTGCGCTGGTTGCATGGCAATGCGGCAACGCTGGGTCTGGATGCGGGGCGTTTGAGCTTGGGCGGAGAATCTGCCGGTGGCAATCTGACGCTGGCGGCGGCGCAAAGGCTGCGTGATGCGGGCGAGCCGTTGCTCCGCGCGATTGCGTTGATTTACGGCATGCTGTCGGCGCGCCGGGATACGCCGGCGCAGCGGGAGCTGGGCGATGGCCGCTTTGGGTTGTCGACCGACAAGCTGGATTGGTTCTGGCGCCAGTATGTGGCGGATGAGGCGCAATTGCAGGATCCCGGCGTTGCGCCGCTCTTGGGCAGCGTGCAGGGTCTGCCGTCTGTCATTCTGCAAGCCGCAGAGCTTGATCCTTTGCTGGACGACACCAAGGATCTGGCGCAGGCGCTACGTGAAGCGGGCGCGCAGCCGTGGTTGAAAATCTACCCCGGCGTGCCGCACAGCTTCATCGGCATGACCCGCATCCTGCCGCAAGCGCGGGAAGCCCGATCGGATCTGGTGCAGCAGTTGCGTCTGCTGCTGGCCTGAGCTCCTCGCTTACTTAACTCCGAACCGGCTTGTTCCCGTGCGACACGCTGGGTGTATCGCGGAACAGCGACATGTGCGTGTGCGTCGCCACCCACGGATCGCCGACGTTTTCGCGCGCGAACGACACGGTGGCGCGTCCCAGGCGGTCGAAGGTCTTGCCGTCGGGGTGATAGCCGATCGAGTCCCACACCGCCGCACCGACGGCGAACAGGCGATCCGGCGACACAAAGGTCTGCACGTCGTCCAGACGCCACAAGAATTTATCGATGCTGAACCACACATTGCGCCACTGGTTCTTCTCGGCGTGATCGCGGCCGTGCACGAAGTTGGTGTACGTGCCAAACGCGACAAAGTCTTCTGCGAACAGATGGCGTGCCGCCGCGTAATCCACGGCTTGGACATGGTCGGACAGTTCCTTGAACCAGGCACGCACCGCGTCGGCGTCGGCCGGCGCAACAGGGGTCAGAGCTTTAACAGACATGGTTTCTCCATGAAAAATTACGAGGAAATCGGCGCAGCGCCAGGAAACCAGCAAGCCACTTTGTGTTCGCCCGCCATTGCCGTCAGCGTCGGCGCTTCCTGGCGGCAGCGTTCAACCGCCAGCGGGCAGCGCGGGTGATAGCGGCAGCCTGAGGGCGGGGACATCGGGCTGGGCGGCTCACCCAGCGCCACCGGAAACGTCCGCCGGCCATCGCGATGGCGTTCCGGCTCGGGCACGGCAGCCAGCAGGCCGCGCGTATACGGATGCAGCGGCCGGTCATAGACATCGTCACGACGACCGGTCTCGACCACCTGGCCGGCATACATGATGGCGATGCGATGCGAGATATGCCGCACCACGGCCAGATCGTGCGCGATCAGCAGGAAGGACAGTCCCAGTTCCTGCTGCAAGTCCTGGAACAGATTGATGATCTGCGCCCGCACCGAGACGTCCAGCGCCGACACGGGCTCATCGGCCACGATCAGCTCAGGCTGAATCGCCAGCGCGCGGGCAATGCCGACCCGCTGGCGCTGACCGCCGGAGAAGGCATGCGGATAGCGCCTGGCGGTGTCGGCCGGCAGGCCGACCTGGGCGATCAACTGCGCCACGCGTTCTTCCAGCGCACGCCGTCCCGCTGACCAGCCATGCACGATCAAGGGCTCGGCAATCGCATCGAACACCGTGTGACGCGGATTCAAACTGGTGGACGGGTCCTGAAACACGAGCTGCATGTGCCGCCGCAGTTCGCGCAATTGCGCGGTGCCTGCGGTGCTGATGTCTTCACCCCGAAACCGGATGGAGCCCGAGGTCAATGGCGTGCGACGCAGGACCGCGCGGCCCAACGTCGTCTTGCCCGAACCGGACTCGCCTACCAGGCCCAAGGTTTCACCGCGCGCCAGTTCCAGCGACACTCCATCGACCGCGCGCGCGGTCATGGGCCGGCTGAACCAGCCCGCCGAGCGCACCGGGTAATGCACGCGCAGATTCTCTACCTGCAACAGGGGCGCCGTCATGCCAGCTCCTTCCAGACCGGTGCAAACGGCCGCACACAGGCAGCCAGACGTCCGGGCGACAGCGATTGCAACGGCGGCCGCGCGGCGCAGGCCGCATCGGCGCCCGGGCAACGTGGCGCGAAGTCGCAATAGCTGCGGCGCACGCGCGGATCGGGCGGCACGCCGTCGATCGCCGTCATGCGGGGCTGGTTATCCGACAGCCGCGGCGTCGCGCGCAGCAGACCCGCCGTATAGGGATGGGCGGGCTGCTCGAACAAGGCATCGGCATCGCCCACCTCCACCAGACGGCCGGCATACATTACGGCTACGCGGTCGGCTACTTGCGCCACCACGCCCAGATCGTGCGTCACCAGCAGCACCGCCAGTTTTAGGCGGGCTTTCAGCTCGGCCAACAGCTCCAGGATCTGCGCCTGGATCGTGACATCCAACGCGGTGGTCGGCTCGTCGGCAATCAGGATCTGCGGATCGCAGGCCAGCGCCATGGCGATCAGGATGCGTTGCCGCTGGCCGCCGGAAAACTCGTGGGGCAGGCGCCCCAGGCGCTCGGCCGGTTTTGGGATGCCGACCTGCTCCAGCAGACCGATGATGCGCGCACGACGCGCTGCGGCATTCAGCGCAGTGTGGCGCTCCAGCACTTCATCGATCTGTGTGCCGATGGTCAGGAGCGGATTCAGCGCGCTCATGGGATCTTGAAACACCATGGCGATGCGCCGGCCGCGGATGTCTTCCAGCGCGCGCTCCGGCAGGGTCAGGAGATCCTGGCCGTCAAACACCACGCTGCCGCCGGCCACCCGGCCGGGCAAGGTGGTCAGGCCCATCAACGCCAAGGCGCAGGCGCTTTTGCCGGATCCGCTTTCGCCGACCAAGGCCAGCGTTTCGCCGGCATGCAGTTCAAAGGACACGCGATCGACCGCATTCACACTGCCCTGGCGGGTCAGAAATTCAACGCTCAGGTCACGCACGCTCAACAGAGGCTGCGTTGTCATCGCCCCTCCTTGGCCAGCAGTTTGCGGGCAAAGTCTTTTTCGCGTTCCCGCGGGTCCAGCGCCAGGCGCAGGCGGCTGGCCGCCAGGTTGACGCCCAACACGGTCAGCGCGATGGATAGACCCGGAAAGGTCGCCAGCCACCACGCGCTGGTCAGATAGTTGCGGCCGTTGGCCACGTCCAGGCCCCAGGATACGCCCGGCGGTTGCACGCCAACACCCAGAAACGACAGGGCCGCCTCGGCCAGCACGACACGCGCGAACTCCAGCACCATCAAGGTGATCAGCGGCGCGGCCAGATTGGGCAGGACATGGCGCAGCAGGATGCGCGCCGGCCGCGCGCCAGCCATTTCGGCGCTTTCGATATAGGGCAGCTGGCGCACCGACAGGACCACGCTGCGGATCTGGCGCGCGTAGACCATCCAGCCGTTCAGGGCCAGGGCCAGAATCACCGTTCCCGGGCCGGGACCCAGAATCACGAGGATCACCAAAGACAGCAGCAAGCCGGGGAAGGCCACGTGGATATCGACCCAGCGCATCAGCACGGCGTCCACCCGCCCGCCGGCAAAACCGGCAATCAGCCCCACCAGCACGCCCACGCCGGCCGAGATCGCCACCACGGCGGCGCCGATGAATATCGACAGCCGCGCGCCGTGCAGCACCCGGCTCAGCACATCGCGGCCCAGATTGTCCGTGCCCAGCAGATTCGCCAGGCTGCCGCGTTCTTCCCAGGCCGGCGGACGCAGGCGTGCCGACAGCTTGATCGTGGCGGGGTCATAAGGCGCCAGCCACGGCAGGATGATGGCAACGGCCGCCAGTGCCAGCAACAGCACCACGGCCAGAATCCAGCCGCGCTGGCGATCCGACAAGGCACGCCAGCCACGTGCCGCCGGTGCGGACACCGGCACTTCCCACACAGGCGCGCTCATACCGCGATTCTCCGGTCCAGCACCCGGTACACGATGTCCAGGCAGAAATTCAGAATCACGATCAGGAAGGCGATGAAGAAGACCACGGCCTGCAGCAGCACCAGATCCTGGCGCTCGATGGCCTGCACCGCCGTCTGGCCCAGCCCTGGCCAGGCGAACACGGTTTCGACCACGACGGTATGGCCGGCCAGCATGGCGGCAAATTCCCAGCCCAGCAGCGCGACCGTCGGCACGGCGGCATTGCGCAAGGCATGCACCAGCACGACGCGCCGCGAGCGCAATCCCTTGGCGCGCGCCGTGCGCACGTATTGCGAATTGAGTTCATCGATCAGCGCCGAGCGCAACATCATGGCGATGCGGCCCAAGGCCGGCAGCGCCAGCGTCACGATCGGCAGCACGGCGCTGGCCGCGGTGTCCGAACCGGATGAGGGCAGCCAGTTCAAGGTCACGGCAAACAGCAGGATCAGCAGCAAGCCCAGCCAGAACTGCGGCAGGGACAGACCGCTCAGGCTCAGGAATACCGAAATGCGGTCCGCCCATTGCCCGGGCTTCAGGGCGGCGGCAATGGCCAGCGGCACGCCCAGCAGCACGGCGACGGTCAGCGCGCCCAGGCACAAGGTGAGGGTGCCCGACAGGCGTTCCAGCACGATGTCCACGGCCGGCCGGTGTTGCCACAGCGAGTCGCCGAACTGAAAGCTGGCGATGTCGCGCAGATAGTGCAGGTACTGCAGCCAGATCGGCCCATCCATGCCCAAGGCGCGCGCCAGCACGGCGCGGTCTTCGGCCGAGGCATCGACCGGCAGCATGGCCTGCACCGGGTCGCCGATAAGCCGCGTGACGACGAACACGATCGTCGTCACGCCCAACACGACCAGCAAGCCTTGCAGAAAGCGGCCCAGCAAAAAGCGCGGCAAGCCGCGCCCGCCCTGATCAGTCGGTGACACGGAAGTCCTTGAGCGGAATCAGGCCATCGACGCGCGGCGAGAAATCCACGCGCTTGGACAAACCGAAAATCTCGCCGCCATCGAGCAGGAAGACGAGATAGGCCTGATCGCGGCCGATCTGCAGCGCCTTGGAATACAAAGCCTGTCGCTTGGCGGGATCGGCTTCCTGGCGCGCGTCTTCGATCAGCTTTTTCAGCTCGGCGTTGTCGTTGGCGGCTGCGACGCCGCCTTCGGCGTAATAGGCGCTGAGCGTGCGATCCGCGTCCAGCAGCTGGTTCGAATGGCTGCTGCTGATCTGCGCTTCGGTCGGCACGCGGTTCTTGTTCAGCGCGTCCAGGTATTCGGCCCAGGCCAGCACCCGGAAGTTGACCTTCAGGCCCGCGGCCTCCCAGTAGGCGGCAATGGTTTCCGCCAGTTCCTTGTCTTTCAGCCAACGGCCCGAGGGGGCGTAGAGGTCGATGCTTTTGCCATGGGCGCCGGCGGCCTTCAGCAGCTCGGTCGCGCGCTTGGGATCGTACGGATAGGGCTTGATGGAGGCGTCATAGCCAAACCAGCCCGGCGCCAGCAGTTGGCCGTGCGACACAGACGCGTAGCCGCCATAGAGGTCGTTGGCCAGCGCTTCCTTGTCCACCGCGTAGTTCAAGGCCTGGCGCACGCGCACGTCGGCCGTCAGGCCTTTCAGAGCGTTGAGCGACACAAAGGGCAGGTCGGTGCCCTTGAGCGTTACGGCCTTTGCCACGCGCTTGGTGTCTTCCGGCAGCAGATTGGTGATGAAGTCGAAGTCGCCGGCGCGCAGGCCAGACAGGCGCGTGCCGGGTTCGGCGACGAAGCGATAGGTGGCGCGGTCGACATTGCCGACGGCCTTGGGGTTCCAGTAATTCGGGTTCTTGGTGAGGACGATGCGATTGCCCTTGGACCATTCCGTCAGCACATAGGGGCCGCTGCCCACCGGCTTCTGGCTCAGGCTGCCATCGGCAGCCGCGGCCGGCGACACGATGGTCAGCCAGGACAGACGCGCGGGCAGCGCCGGATCGGCGCCGTTGGTGTGCACCTTGACGGTCACGGCGTCCACGGCCTCGGCCTGCTTGATGCCAAGAAAGAACGGACGCTGGCGCGATGCGGTCTTGGGGTCGACGACGCGGTTGATGCTGGCGGCCACGGCAGCGGCATCCAGGGGCTTGCCGTCGCTGAACTTGAGGTCCGGACGCAGCGTGACCTCCCAGGCCGTCGCGTCGATCTGACGCGGCAGGGCCGTCGCCAATTGCGGCACCAGCTCGCCCGCGGGCGTGCGGGTCAGCAGGGTTTCGAAGATGTTGCGCGACACGGCGCGCTCGGAGCCATCCTGCGCCGTCTGCGGATCCAGCGTCGAGGGCTCGGTGCCCAGCGCCAACGTGATATCAGCCGCCTGGGCGGCGCTCAGCACCGACGCAGACAGCAGCAAACCCAATAACTGGTTAAGGCGCATGGCGCACTCCGGATCCATCGTAAATAAGGAAAACGAAGTTTGCCGTCAGAAAATCAAACGTGCCGTTCTAAGGATATGTCGCGGAATTACTTGACTGCCGCGGGGCGGGTTGCGGTACTACGCCGCCCCGGACAGCAACACGGGCAGTTCCCACGCCCGATGCTGCACCGGCTCGCCCAGATACTTTTCCACCTGCACCAGGGCGGTCTGGGCGCTGGGGCCCTGCGTCAGCCGCGAGGTTCCGATGTCCGCGGTCAGTGCGTTCGGATTGCCATGCCTGTCCAGAGGGCCGTCGGGATCCGACCAGGCGCCCGTCGCCATGATCACCACGCCGCGCGACAGCCCGTCGTCCAGCACCGCACCCGCCAGACAGGCGCCACGGTCGTTGAACACCCGCAGCACATCGCCTTCGCTGATGCCGCGCTCGGCCGCATCCAGCGGGTTGATCGCAATGGGCTCATGGCCGGACACCTTGCCGGCGCGCGACAGGCTGGCGGGATCCAGTTGGCTGTGCAGCCGCGTGCGCGGTTGATTGGTCAGCAGATGCAGCGGCCATTGCTCGGCGGCCGGCGCGCCCAGCCATTCGGTCGGCGGCAGCCAGGCCGGATACCCGGGGCAATCGTCATAGCCATAACCGGCCACCGCTTCGGAATACAGCTCGATCCGCCCGGACTTTGTGTACAGCGGGTTGGCGGCTGGGTCCTGCCGAAAGCGCTCAAACAGCACGTAGGGCGTTTCGGGCGGCGGCACTTCGGCATGCCCGCGCGCCCAGAAGGTGTCAAAGTCAGGCAGTTCCACGCCCCGCGCCTGGCATCCCGCCCGCATACCGTCATAGACATGCCGGCACCAGCCGGGCACATCGCGCCCCGCGGTGAATGCCTCGCCAAAGCCGGCGCGGCGCGCGAGTTCCGCGAAGATGTCGAAATCGTTTCGTGCCTCGCCTTGCGGCTCCACGGCGCGATGCATTGCGAACACGTAAGGATCGCGTGACGACCCGCCCACATCTTCGCGCTCGAGCGCCGTCGTGGCGGGCAGCACGATATCGGCGCGCCGTGCCAACGGTGTCCAGAGGGACTCGTGCACGATCACCGTCTCGGGCTTGTTCCAGGCCTGCCGCAAGCGATTCTGGTCCTGATGGTGATGGAAGGGATTGCCGCCGGCCCAGTAAATCAGCTTCACGTCCGGGTACACATGGCGCCCACCGTTGAATTCGTATTCCGTGCCCGGCGCCAGCAGCATGTCCGCGATGCGCGCGACAGGAATCGCCAAACCCGACGGGTTCTTGGGCACGGGAATCTCCGGCCCCGGCACCTGGCGGCGCGGCTGGCCGACGCCGTTCAACGAGGCATGCCCAAAGGCAAAGCCGCCGCCGGGCAGGCCGATCTGGCCGAGCATGGCCGCCAGTCCGATCAATGCCCAATACGGCTGCTCGCCATGCTGCGCACGCTGCAAGGCCCACGCAGCCGTCAACAGGCTGCGCTGCTGTGCGGCCTCGCGTGCCAGCGCTGCAATGCGGGTCGCCGGAATGCCGGTAATCGCCGCGGCCCACGCCGCATCCTTGGGCTGGCCATCGGTATCGCCGCGCAAATACGCAGCCCAGCGCTCGAACCCGGTGCAATGGCTGGCTAGAAATGCTTCGTCGTGAAGGTCCTGGGTCAGCAGGGTATGCGCCATGCCTAGCATCAACGCCGTGTCGGTGTTGGGCCGTATCGGCAGCCACTCGGCCGCCATTTCGGCGGGAATGTCGGCCCGGGTGGGGCTGACCACCACCAGCTTGATGCCGCGCCGCTGGGCCTCGCCCAACCATCCCGGCAGGTTGTGCAGACCTGCGCCGCCTGACGTCACCTGGCTGTTCTTGACCGGAATGCCGCCAAACGCGATCAGCACCCGGGTGTGTTCCAGCACGCTGTCCCAATCGGTCACATCGCCGCTGACGGGAGAGGTGGTGCCGATGACATACGGCAGCAGAAACTGCGCAGCGCCCCAGCTGTAATTACCGATCTGATCGACGCAGCCGCCGCCCAGGAACAGGAACCGCCGGATCAGGCTGCGCGCATGATGGACCCGCCCGGCCGAGGACCAGCCATACGAGCCGCCAAATATTCCGGCAGCGCCATGCCTGGCGCGCACGCGCGTCAGCTCGCCCGACACGAGATCCAGCGCGCGGTCCCAGGAAATTTCGATGTAGTCGTCGCCCTCGCGGTCGCGGCGGCCTTCAAGCCAGCCGCGCCGCACCGCGGGACGGCGCACGCGCAGTGGCGAATGCACCATCTCGGGTATGGAATCCAGCATGGGCGAGGGCGCCGGATCCGGCTCAAAAGGCTCGCAGCCGACTAGGCGGCCGGCTTCGGTGATTGCCGTGAAGGCGCCCCAATGCGCGAGCGAGGGGTGACGCGTACGTGCCATGCGGAAAACTCAGAGTGCGGTTCGATCCTGGATCAGCCTGACCCGGAATCCGGCGCCATGGCTGATGGCTTGATCGTCGAAATCATACTGCGGCGGGTGCAGGCCCGATGCATCACCTTCGCGGGCATCGCCCGGCAGTGACTTAGAATGGCCGGTCAGGGCCGGCCATTTCCGTGCTGATAAGCAGACCGTTCAACAACCGTATGGCAACGACATTCCAGCTGGATACGCTCAAGATTCAAATGAACGAGGCGGCGCTCCAGCGGTTGGATCTGCATCAGCGCATCCAGCGGGCGCTGCGCGCGCTGATCCTGGACGGCGCGCTGGGACCGCGGGTCAAGCTGCCCGCGACGCGCAGCTTGGCCAAGTCGCTGGGCGTATCGCGCGACACCGTCGAAAACGCCTACGTGCAACTGCATCGCGATGGCTACATCGTGCGTCGCGAGGGCTCGGGCAGCTATGTGTCCGAGACGGTGGGAATCGAACTGCGGGGCGCGACGCGCAAGCGGGCAAGGCTGGAGCGCAAGCCTGGCGCGGCGCAGCCGGGTGCGGGTCTGAGCCGGCGCGGGCGGGCGATCCTGGATAGCGGCGGCGTGTCAGACCAGCAGGTCGTCAAGGCGTTCGCCACCGGGCTGCCCGAGACGCGCACGTTTCCCACAGGCGTCTGGGAACGCCTGCAGCGCCAAGTCATGAAGGACAGCCGCAGCCACGTGCTGCTGCATGGCGAACCGCAGGGCGCTGAACCGCTGCGCCGCGCCATCGCTGCCTATCTGAATCTGGAGCGTGGCGCCAAGGTCGTGCCCGAGCAGGTCCTGGTGCTCAGCAGCACCCGGCAAGCGCTCTTCCTGTGCGCGCACCTGCTGGCCGACGCCGACAAGCCCATCCTGATGGAGAACCCCGGTTACTTCGGCGCCCGCAAGTCGTTCGAGGCCGCCGAAACGCGGGTCGTGCCGATAGACGTCGACGCGCAGGGCATACGCATGGACCTCCTGCGCGCGGACCGCAGCGGCGCCAGTTGCGTGTATGTGACGCCGTCGCACCAGTATCCGACGGGCGTGACGTTGTCGCTGGAACGCAGGCTGGAGCTGATCGGTTGGGCCGCGGACCATGGCAAGTGGATCATCGAGGACGACTACGACAGCGAATTCCATTACGACGGTTTGCCGACTGCTTGCGTGCAGGGTCTGGACCGGCATCAGCGCACCTTGTACCTGGGTACGTTCAGCAAGACGCTGTTTCCCGGCCTGAGGATGGGATACATGGCGCTGCCGCCGGAACTGGTCGACGCCTTTTCACGGGCGCGCAGCATCATGGACGGACACACGCCGCAGATACTGCAGTTGACACTGGCCCGCTTCATGGAAGACGGTCATTACCATTCGCACGTGCGGGCAATGCGCAAGCTGTACGCGGGGCGCCGCGAGGTTCTGCTGGCGTCGCTGGTCAAGCGGCTGGGCCACGTCGTGCAGGCCGTGCGTCCCCCCGGCGGCCTGCAGATCCCGTGCCTGCTCGAGCCGGGCTGGTCCGAGGAAAGGACCCTGCTTCTGGCGGAGCGCGCCGGCCTGCGCCTGCCCGGCCTCAGCCGGCTGTATGCCGGCCCGTACAAGCAGCCGGGCTGGCTGTTGGGCTATGCGTCGTTGACGGCCTACGAGATCGAGGACGCCGTGCTGCGTCTGGAGAACGCGCTGTCAAGGGCTTGACCGGCCTTGATTGGGCAGCATGGAGTGCCGTCCCTGAGGGCCGCCGTGCATCAGCAGATGCGC
>Ga0213828_1001114_pt1 | contig 23070 bp, 23 predicted proteins | sample MC6MC0897MG_FD_180664 | JGI IMG/M metagenome (GOLD analysis project Ga0213828, IMG submission 180664) | Enriched soil aggregate microbial communities from Iowa State University, Ames, United States - MC6-MC0897-MG | ecosystem: Environmental > Terrestrial > Soil > Unclassified | place: USA: Iowa... | reverse complement strand
GATCCAGGGAATGGAAATGTAAAAGTATGGTTAGATAAGTATAGCGGAAAAGTAGTGGGCAAGCTAGATCCACATGTTGATAGTGGACTTGTGTATCAAACATGGCACTTTCCATTACATACAGGTAGTTTTGGTGGTTTATTTACTAAAATTTTGTATGCAATCGGTGGTCTTACGCCATCTATATTGATGTTCACAGGTGTCTATATGTGGTGGTATAAGAAAAAGAATAAGAATAAACGGAAACAGAAAATCGACTCGAAAGCCGTAGTATAAACACACGGCGATGAGAAATCTCTTAACTTGGAGAGTTTCGAAGATGTTGCTTATTCAATAAACATTGATAGTTGATACGTTTGTAAACAGGAAAAAGCCCTTAATGAATAAAGGGCTTTTTCCTATTTTATGTAGCTTTGAAGAAAGTTCCGATGATAAATATTGCAATCCTATTGAAGTAATGGGGAACACTAATCCAAGAAGGATTCGAACTACCTGAAGCATACATTGCTTTTTGCGAGAGGGTATTGCTATCATAAGTTTCAAGAAGATCTACTACCGATTTTGCCTAAAAAATATCATCACAATAAGCGAGGGAGACATATGTACACGATCAGCAGATTTTCACAGCTTTGCAAAATGAGTACTCGCATGTTACGACACTATGACAAGGAAGAACTTTTGAAACCAGTACATGTAGATACGACAAACGGGTACAGATATTATGAAAAGAGCCAATTAGAAACGGCATTACTAATCAACAAACTGAAAGAATATAGATTTTCCCTTCCTGAAATTAGAACAATTCTTCAGTCGTCAGACAGCACATTGTTTAGCAAAATGATATACGCGAAAATAAATGAAATATCAAACGAGATGAGTCGATATAGACAGATCATTGAAGAAATGCAAGAACTGATTGAAAAAGAAGTAGATTTAATACAAGCAGAAAGAAGATCTTATGATATATGGCTTGGAATGCGAAATGAGATCAGTGTCGTAAGTCAAAGATTACAGATTAATATTGATGACATGGACAGGTACATTGATACCTTTTACGATAAGTCGAAAGAAAATAATATTCAGTTACTTAGTGTTCCATCTGCCATTTTTTTTGATGAAGAGTTTATCCCTGATCATTGCGATATTGAAATAATGATTCCGATTATTCATAGGAATGATGAAAAAATATCGAAGGAATGGCAAATAAAAAAACTCCCACAAAAGATGGTTGCTACTACCTTGCATATCGGAAGTTATGACTATATCGGATACGCACATATGGCCCTTGAAGAGTGGACAGAAAACAACGGCTACTGCTTGGATGGCCCGCCTTATGAAACCTACTTAAAGGGTTCAGAATGTGACTGTCATGTAGAGGAGTATGTGACGCAAATTAGTTTTCCGGTCATCAAAAAAGGAATGCAATAATTGCTTGACTTTGACACTATGTCAAAGCTTATTCTACTCCAAGAGAAAGCTATCACAATAAAAGGAGATCTTGGATATGAAAAAGATCATTGTACTTTGTACAGGCGCTGTATTAACGGCTGGAATCATTATGGGGGGATGTAACCCAAGTGAAGTTGAGGGGAGTCAATTGGAAAAACAATATGTAGGTAAATACACGATGCCTGATGAAAGTAGCAAACATGAAGGTACGTGGTTGCAATGGCCCCATAGCTTTACATATGGTAAAGACTATGAAGAAAAGGTTGAACCAATTTGGATCGAGATGACAGCTGCCCTTAGCGAAGGAGAAAATGTTCATATTATCGCATATGACGAATATGAAAAGAACTATATTTATGATCTTCTGTATGCTGAGGGCATAAATATGGACAAAATTGATTTTTATATTGTTCCTACTGACGATGTATGGGCAAGGGATACTGCACCAATTTTTGTATACGATAAAATAACAATATGAAACTCATGGACTGGGGATTTAATGGATGGGGGAAGAAAACGCCGTACAAAAAAGATGCATTAATACCAAGTGTTCTTAGTAAGCAGTTAGATATGGAGAGAATTAATTTAAATAGTGTAGTACTTGAAGGTGGAGCATTTGAACTAGATGGTAATGGCACTTTTTTATCGACACATAGTGCTGTTACCAATAAAAATCGAAACCCTCATTTATCAAAATCAGAAATTGAGGAGTATATAGAAGAAAATCTCGGTGCTACTAACTTTATTTGGTTAGATGGAGTGCCGAATCTAGATATAACCGATTTTCATATTGATGGCTTTGCAAAATTTTATGATAAGTCTACAATCATTACTTTGAGACAAGATGATTTAGAAGAATGGGGTGTCTCCAATAAGGATATTCAAACATTAATGAATGCAAAGAATGCCTTCAACGAACCTTATCAGTATGTGTATTTACCAATCAGTAAAAATAATGTAATTTTAGATAACGGAAAGAATTTGGAATACAAAGGTTCATATGTGAATTTTTATATTGGGAATACAGTTGTATTAGTTCCGAATTATAATGATCCTAATGATAAAATAGCGAACGATATCATCCAAAAACTATACCCTGATCGTAAGGTAATAGGTATTGATGTAAGGGAGCTTTATAAAGATGGTGGTATGATTCATTGTGTGACACAACAACAACCAGTCAATTTAAAGTGATAGCGTTACGACGATAAAAAGAGCCAAATTCGGCTCTTTTTATTCATATACTCGTATTTATATAATATCCTTTATGGTAAATCTTCGAACGCCAATAAAAGTAAAGATCATAACAAATAAGAAACTTAACAAATAAAATCCACTGAACTGAAGGAAAGTTTGCAAGCCTTCTAAATGAATGGGATCCATTGCAAATCCTGGTTGTGCAAATGGCCATATATACGGAATATTTAAGTAATGAAATATCATTCCGATACACGTAAAACCAAAACTCATTCCAACTGGAACAGCAAAACTCTTTATTGAGGATGAGAGAGATAATTGTAGAGCAGCAATTGAAAATGTACCAATCCATCCATTAAAGGACCAATTTAATAATGAAAACCAAGGGATAGGACTTGTAATACCTAGTAGCGTACCAATTACGATATAAGCAAATAAAAAAAATATTTGAGTCAAGAAAGTTAACAAAAAGATGACTAATAACTTTGCAAGGTAGACGTTTCGAAATGGAACGGGTAAAGAAATAATTTTTTTCCAATTCCCTTCACTATGTTCAAAGCGGCATACAAATGCGCAATAAATGCTTACGATGACAGGAAATAAAAATAATCCATAGATTAAACCAACTTGTGTCCAAGCTTGCTCCCACTCATTTGTTGAGCTGTCCATTAAGACATCATAGTTTACTCGAAAGTTTATGAGTCCAAGCGTAATACAAAAAAGCGGAAGGAGTGTCATTACAATCCATATTTTAGAACGTTTTAATTTTAATAGTTCACATCGAAATGAGTTTAATAACATATTTGCATCCTCCTAATGAATATCTTTGTGTGAAAAATGAACAGTGCTAAGAATGATAAGTAATAAACTAACTCCTAAACTTAACGAAAGACTCATCATGACTTCTTGGTTTGGGAAAAATACTATTTTTCCATTGGAAAACGCCCAAGAGATAGGATTTGTCATTGAGGAATAAGTCCAAATTATCCATGCTTTCCAAGGAAACATCTGCCCGAAATATCCGAGAAATGAGCCTATTACGCCTGCTGTTAAAGCAAATACTTGATTTTTCACGATCAAAGATATCCAGAGTTGCAAAATAACCATAGGAATACATCCTATAATGGTAAAAAGACCGTATTTCAGCAATAAAATTACTGGGACTCCACTTTCAAAATTAAAGATTTTTCCTATTACTATAAGTGCAGAAATAGAAATTACACCTGCATAGATAAGAAAAACGATACTAAAAATAATTTTAGACATATATACTTGCTGTCTTGATGTGGGAATTGCACACAATAGCTTCCATGTATTCCCTTTGTTTTCAAAATCAATTATTCGGGAAGTAATGATTGCAATCATTATAGGTAAAAATAAAGCATTTATCATACTTACTCTTGAAAGAAGCGATTCCCAATTTAGAAATTCCTTTTTTTCTTGTGACACAATGGCAAATAACCAAAGTAATGCCAAAGACTGTATTAAAAATACTACTAAAAGTAATTTCTTCCTTTTATATTTCATTAATTCACTTTTTAAGGTAGCGATCATTTATAGAACACCACCTTTTTCCGTTAAATTTAGAAATATTTCTTCCAACGTATGTTTTTCTTCTTCAATCCGATACACTGATAAATTTTGCTGGACTAATAAATGATTTATGTGGGAAATAAAGTGATCTTCTTGTTGATGCGTAATAAGATAATCACCATCTATTCTAAGATGAATTTGATGCTGTTCTAAAAGCTGATGTGCTCTTACTACGTCATTTACACGTATCTTCATTAATGCCTGACTTTTTTGACGTAATACTTCAATTTTATCTTGAAAAATAAGCTGGCCACTGTTAATAATACCCACTTGTGTTGCAATTTGATCCATCTCATTTAACAAGTGACTAGAAATAATAATGCTCATACCATATTGCTTTGGTAGTTGTTTAATGAGTTCACGAATTTCTTGAATTCCGGCAGGATCTAATCCGTTTGTGGGCTCATCTAAGATTAATAGTTTGGGATTACCGAGTAATGCCATTGCTATGCCGAGGCGCTGCTTCATGCCAAGTGAGTATTGTTTGACTAGTTTATCTTTTTGTTTTTCTAATCGGACGATACGCAATACCTCGTCAATATTCTTTTTCGGTACTTGTAACATTTGCCGAATTACTTCTAGGTTTTCATAACCTGTTAAGTGCCCATAATAAGATGGTGATTCAACAAGAGAACCAACATCTCTTAAAATATCTAATCGATTTGTTTTCAAATCTTTATTGAATATTTTAATATTACCGGTAGTCGGCTTTATTAATCCTAGTAACATTCTAATTGTCGTCGTTTTTCCAGCTCCATTTGGTCCTAGAAATCCATAAATTTCACCTTCACGGACTCTCATATGTAGCTGACTCACACTATTTCCAGCTCCATATGACTTTGTCAGATTTTCTGTTTCAACAATATAAGTTCCCATTATCGGCACCTCTTTTTTGATTAAGCTATCAATTATTATGAAAGCTCTTGCTTAATCCTCAATTGAGATGACCTTAAGTTTCGCTTAATTTTCTTCTAATGGAAGCTGAAATGTAATTTTAGTACCGTCTCCTTTGCTGCTTTCAACTACAATTTCTCCACCGTGAGCTACAATGATTTCCTTGACAATCGCCATGCCTAAACCTGAACTATTTTTGGGATCAGTATTTGTACCACGGTAATATCGATCAAAAATATGTAGTAAATCTTTCTTATTTATGCCGTCACCATTGTCTATAATTGTAACAACAGCGTGTGTGGGTGTTTGTTTAATATAAACTTGTACGTATGTGTCTATATCAGTATGAATGAGCGCATTATTTATTAAATTTACTAGCACGCGTTGAATTAAACCCGGATCTGCTATTATAAGTAGTTGTTCCTGAGAACATTCAAACTCTATCAATCGATCCTTATAATTAGGCATATTCATAAATTCAATAATCGATTCTCGAGTAAGATCTATAATATCTACTGTAGTTTTTTTAATAGGCAACAACGCATTTTTCAATTGATAGGTTAGTTTTAAATCATTAACTAGTTTTTCAATATAAACTGTTTTATTTTGAATTACTTCTGCATATTTGTACATTTCTTGTGCAGTTATTTTATAATCTTGATTCGCTATAACTTCACTATATCCTTTAATAGAAGAAAGTGGTGTCTTTAAATCATGAGAGATGTTGACAATCCACTCTTCTCGCATCGTATCTAGCTTTTTTCTTTGAAAATTAATATCCTCTAATTGATGTGATAACTGATTCAAATTTGCGTAAACATCTGCATAAATACCTCTTTTTTTGGATACTTGTTTATATTGACCTTGTTTTAGTCTGTTAATATGTTCAATTATCGTAACAACAGGATTTGACATATACCTTGCTACTATGTAAGCAAATAATAAAATACAAAGGATTGTTACTCCTATTAACATTAAAATTCCATATGGATATAAACTAGTAAAATTATTAAAGTTAAAATAGACAGATTTTCGCAATGCTTGTTTTGACGGAAAAGCGATAATATAACTTTCAGCTTGTGTACTATTATCTAACTTAGCCACAAACGTTGTATAATCCCCAACGGCGTATTTATAGCGTAAAATCAGCTCACTAGGGGAATAGTGGGTAGGTGTATTTTCTGGTTTATACATTTGAAATACTTCATCGCTATTATGATTTAATACTTGCAACCATGCGCCGTGCTCTTGTAAAAACTTTTTACCTTTATTCGTTATCGAAACACTTTTATCTTCTACGATAATTTCTTTTTGAAAAGCTACTACTAAGCCTTCAGGATCGTCCATTCCTTCTTGGTTATAAGAAAATACTAAATAACTAAAAGCAAAAAATAGAGCGATTAGGATAAACATAGTTAATCCAATTAATGATGCGATATAGAGACCTGTAACCTTCCACTTCATCTAAATTCACCTTTTGTATGAAGTTTATATCCTAGTCCCCTTACTGTTACAAGATAAAGTGGTTTGGAAGGATTATCTTCAATTTTTTCTCTTAAATGCCTCATATGCACCATCAGAATATTATCATTGCCTAAGTATGATTCCCCCCAGATAGCTTCGTATAATCGGGCTTTACTGAAAATTTGATTTGGATTCTTTACTAAAAATAGTAAGATGTTAAATTCTTTTGCTGTTAAAGTTAGTAATGTATCCCCCTTCAACACTGTCCCTTGTGCTTCATCAATCGTAACGTCTCCAAACTGATATATAGACTGAACCTTTTCTTGATATTGATTACGTCTAAAAAACGCTTTCATCTTATATGCTACTTCTTTTGGACTAAAAGGTTTTGTAATATAATCATCGCCACCTATACTTAATCCAAGTATTTTATCTAAATCTTCATTTTTCGCCGATAAGAAAAATATTGGAACGAATGTAAACTGTCGAATTTGCTGACAAACAGTAAATCCATCTATATCTGGAAGCATAATATCTAATAAAATAAGATCTGGCTGTATTTGCCTACACATCCGTACGCCATCTTCTCCTGTTGTATACGTATAAATATGTTGAAATCCCTCTTTCTTTAAAACATCCTCCAGCAAATTCAAAATTTCTTCTTCATCATCTACTATAAGAATTTTCTTTGTATGAAGATCCGGTATATTATGTATCATTTATTGCACCTCAATATCTTTCTAGTATTACTTTTAATAATTAATGTACCATTTTCATTCCACAGTAGAATAGTAATTTTAGGTTTTTCTTACCAATCGTGGGGGAGAATTATTATTTTCCGATATACCTAAATGATCTATTACTTTACAAAGGGAAGTGTCCAGCTATTAATATTAGAGATTAGACATAGTATAAAAATACACTAAGATGAATGGATGGATTCAAATGATTTAATTATTGCAGACAATAAATCTGTGTGTTTAAAGGTATTTACTTCCAAGTTCAATCCATTTAAAATAAATAAACGTTTATTTATTTATTTTCATTCAGCAAATGTTTTTGTAGCGAAAGCAAAGCGTCAGCTACAGAAGACTCCTACCTCTGGAGGCGGTGAGATGGAAGCGGATGTGGTTTCTTTTCAGTGGGTGTCCAAACGCCTACTGAAGATAAAGCCCCGGCTGATGTCACGGATTTTGAAAGGAATGAATTGTGCGTGCACAATTCAAAATCCGGACGCAATTACGCCAAGGCGAAATTGATAGTGAGGGATAATGATGGCAAGAACAGTCAACAATCAACAGAGACTAGAAAAACGAAATGCCATATTAAAAGAAGCAAAAAGGCAATTTCCAAGAGAGGGTTTTTCTAAGACTACTCTTTCTAGTATAGGGAAGGCAATCGGTATTAATCCTGCTACAATTTTACTTTATTTTCCTAGCAAAGAGGATTTGTTTGAGAATACCGTCAAAGAAGCATTTCAAGAAACTAGAGAAGGACAACTTTATTTACCAGATAGCTTAAAACAATCAGAGCAATTAGAGCTGATGGTGAGGCATCACGTGAGGCAGTATCGTGAAGATCCAACAAACCTACGAATTTTACAATACCTGTTTTCCAAAGCTGGGAGATTTCCAGAGCTAGAGCAAGAAGCCGTTTCCATCACATATGAGTTTGTGGAGAGAATGACTGGATTGTTGATGGAGCGCTCTAATTTAAATGAAACCGAACAAGAACTTCGCGATAAAACGTGGGCTTATTTATCTTTCTTAAGTGGATTTACAATGATTATGCTTGAACCTGAAAAATATCCATTATGGGAAGGAATCGTAAAGCAAGGAGTTAAGTACTCGAAACATAAAGGGGTTAAAGAAGCATGGTCAATAATGAAGTCAAGAAAGTAATGATGCTCTATAGTAGCAGCTTGAATGAAATGTTTCCCAATCAAGTTCTTGGTGTCTATTTATATGGCTCATCTGTTTTAGATGCCTTTCATCCCGAGAGCAGTGATATTGATTTTGTGACAGTTTTTAGTCGAGAATTGACGGGCGAAGAGTTAAAAAAACTATCGTACCTTCATAAGAATGTTAGAGCTAGAAATCCGTTAGTCAAAAAATTTGAATGTGAGTACTTATCCTTGAATGAGCAAAACCAATTGGAGTTAGATAAATCTTTCCCTTTTTTTGAGGGGACAAAGTATAGGAGGGAAAGAAGGCTTATGAAAGTTGCGGTTTATCAGCTCGTTCACGATTCATATGTTGTTTACGGCCCTAACTTTTCTACATACTACTCAAGAATAGATTGGCAGGATATTATGCAGGAGATGGAGTACAATCTTAACCATTATATAGCGAACAAAGCTTCCCGAAGTTATTTGTTTTTATTCGATTCTTGGATTGAGTTCATTGTCTTAACCTTATGTCGAGTGTATTATACATTGAAAACAGGAAAGATTACGTCAAAGGAACTGGCTTGTGAAGAAGTAATCAAGGACTTCGATTTAACCTATTCTGACATTCTTCAAGAGGCACTTAGAATTAGAGGGAGAGACCAAGCCAAGTCCAATTATAAAAATCGATGGGAACGAAAAAATGCAACGATCCATTTTATAAACTCTTTGAGAGCGTATTGTAATCAGGCTTTTTTATCTAGATAATGTTTCATTAGATTAATTCTTCAAAAGGAGAATTCGAAAAATATTAAGTTCGAAGATACAAAATAAAAACATCTTTCACTGCACATATTATATGAATAATAGGTATTTCAAATAATTACGTTCATTCTTAAAATACCTATTATTTAATGTAAAAAGTTTTCTATAACATTTGTTTGTACTCCTTTAATCGATCATTACCATTCCCTTTTCCGAAAAGAAATTGAGCCACTTAATATATATACAGTTGAAGTTATAGCAACAATTGTATAAAGGCTTGATAAGTTGACTCTAGGAGAAAATTGCGTGCCTTGTGGCATCATTGTGTAAAAAGGTATTGTAGAAGGAAACCAGCTACCTAAATTAGAGTGCATTCCTGTTAATAATAAATTTGGAATTATTAGACCTAGTACAATTACCAAGGATGCACCAAAGTTTTTAATATATATAGAAATCCACGATTGTAATGCTAACAAGGGGATAATAGCTATAATACCTCCAACTAAACTTTTAAAAATAGAAAATAAAGGTAACGTTCCTTCTACTCCTAAAATTTGGCCAACTAGGAAATAACATAGAAAGAAGAACAATTGAGTAATGATTAAAAATAAAAAGACCCATATCATTTTTGATAAATAAATATAATGTTTAGGTATAGATCCTGTTAGAATGTTTTTCCAATTACTATTGTTATGTTCATAACGATACAACAATGTCGTGAATAAACCAGCTAATAAAGGAAAGAAAAACATTGAGTGAAAATTAGCTGCATAAGTATAGAAATTATTCCAATTTAATGCGAAGTCTTGACCTACGGCAATAAAAGACAAGAAGCTATTTATTAATGTTTCACAAATGATTAATAGAAAGAAAAAATACCATTGAATTTTTATTTTTTCTGAATTAAGGCTGCGTATAAACATTTATTTACTCCCTTTTTCTTAATGAGTTTCTTGTTTAGAAAACTTTACTGCTCCTAAAATAAAAATTAATAATCCTACTAATAATCCTTTCCAAACCCAATCTATAGAATTTGGTAATAATGGAGTGGATAAAGGAGGATATGACCAAGGTAAAAAATTAATCATAATTGAAGAAGAACGTGCTAAAAATAAACTTGAAACTGCACCAATGATCCCGATTAAAATTGGTACGGCTTGATTTTTAATACTTAGTGACAACCATAATTGAATAGCAATAGTAGGTAGAGAAGCTAAAAATGAAAAAGCGATTTGTTTCAAGAGTAAAGTCCAAATTATTTGATCGAAGCCTACAAAGGTTGACCAGATAACAATAGAACCCACTACTATTAAGAGGCTTGTAATCACTAATAATGAAATTACTAAAATGACTTTACTAAAAAATAGTTGGATTTTAGATATTGGAAGTGAGAAAATCTTTTTCCAATTATTAGAATCATGTTCATTTCCTGCAATAATTGATGATAAAAGAGTGGCTATAACCATTAGAGTAAAATGGAGGAATAAGTTTAAAATGGCGATTATAAAAATGCCTTTTGATTCGCTTACTTTATCGCTCCAAAAATACGATTGAACAGATATTACAACACATAAGCCTATAATTCCTATTAATATAGTTCCTAATACAGGTATCTTCTTTAGTTTTTGCCAATCTGCTAATAAAAGGCGAAGTATCATAAACTTTGCCCCTTTTTAGTTAAATTTAGAAAGATATCTTCTAATGAACTTTTGTGTTCATTAACTTTATAAATGAGATTCTTCTCCATTACTAAAGATTCAACAATTTTAGCGATATCTTCACGACAAATGGAATTTACTAACAGACCATTAGAGTTATGATCTACTTCCCACCCTTGATTTCTTAATTGTGAATAAGCCGATTCAGAGTTACCGACTTCAAGATAAAGTTGAGATTTATTTTTATTTTGTAAAACATCTAATTTATCCTGAAAGACTAATTTCCCTTCATTTATAATTCCAACATGTGTAGCCATGGCATCAATTTCACTTAATAAATGACTAGAAACCATCACGGTAATACCAAACTGCTTAGGCATTTCAATAATTAATTCTCTTATTTCCTGAATTCCTGAAGGATCTAGACCATTAGTTGGTTCATCTAATATTAGTAATTTTGGTTCACCAATTAATGCAGAGGCAATACCTAATCGCTGTTTCATACCTAGAGAGTAATGTTTGACAGGTTTATGTGCTTCCTTTGTTAAGCGCACTAATCTCAGCACTTCATCAATTCTGCTTTTTTTTATGTCCAACATAGTAGCTATTACTTCTAGGTTTTTGTATCCACTTAAGTGTCCATAGTATGAAGGAGATTCAACTAGAGATCCAACTTTAGATAAAATAGAAGATCTATTCTTTAATAAATCCCTATTAAAAATCTCTATATTGCCTTTAGAAGGTTTAATTAAACCCAATAGCATTTTAATGGTGGTTGTTTTACCTGCTCCATTAGGTCCTAGAAATCCGTATATACTTCTTTCAGGTACCTCTAAGTTCAAGCTGTTAACTGAATTTACTTTTCCATGCTTTTTTGTTAAGTTGCTTGTTTTAATAATATATTCATCCATATCTTTCACCTCGCGTATATACTACTAAACGTAAGTAAACAGGAGGTAAACACAAAATAAATAGGATACTAATAATTATTAGTATCCTGCAAATTAATTTTGATTGATGTTCCTTCGTTGATTTTACTGATAACACTAATTTTACCTCCATTAGAAACTATGAAGGATTGAGCGATACTCATGCCTAAACCACTGCTATGGGAACGATTGTATGTAGAATTTCTATAATACTTTTCAAATAAATGTTCTAAAGTATCTTCATCCATACCGATTCCATTATCTTTTATATATATATTCATGTCCTCATTGTAAGAAATACTAATTGATATATCTGTACCTGGGGGATTATGAACTATTGCATTTAATATCAGGTTAGATAATGCTCTATTCATCAGTTTTTTATCTATCTTCATATGTAAGGAAAAAATGTTTGTTTCAAAGCTTAGATTATAACCTTCTGCAAGGGGGCTGTTGGCCATATCAATTACAATATTTTCAACAAAATCTATGATATTAACATCCTTTAATGAAACTAATAAATCCCCATTCTCAGATTGAAATAAAAGATTCATATCCTCAATAAGTGATTCTATATTGAGAGATTTTTCATAAATAATTTTTAAAGAATTGGACTTTTCTTCCTCTGACCATTTGTAATCAGATGATAATAATAAACTAGAATAAGCTTTAAGATAAGAAAGGGGGGTTTTTAAATCATGAGATACACCGGATAACCATTCTCTTTTAGATTGATCTAATTGCTTTTGCAACCTTTTGTTCTGCTCTAAAGTATAGGTTAGTTGTTCCATATGATCTTCCAACTCTTCAAAGTATTGAGTTGACTTCCTCAGCCATTTGGGTATGACTTTTTTTAAGGAAGGCAAATAAGTTTTTTTGTACGGTTTTTCTAACTTTCCTTGAGATAGATGTTTAATCCAAGAAATTAAATAAATCATAGGTTGAATTACATACCAACTATACAAACCTGCAAAAATGACGAATGAAATACCAAATATTATAGCAGCGTAAATATGGAAATAATGTGGTGATATCATAAAGTTAGTTATTAGTTGCGCTAATAAAATATAGATAAAAAGCATAAAGAATGCTAATAAACTAATGACACTTATGAAGTGAAAAATAAAACGCAAAAATATTTTCAATCTTTTTGCTCCTTGTCTTTTAAAATTAACTTATAGCCTAATCCCCGCACATTTACTATGGTAGAGGGCTTTCTAGGATCTGCTTCAATCTTTTTTCTCAATCTAGAAATATGAATGGCCACTGTCTTCTCGTCACCAAGGTAAAAATCTCCCCAAACTTTTTGATATAATTGCCGAACGCTAAAAATACGATTAGGATGCTTACATAAAAAAATTAGGAGCTCAAATTCTTTAGCAGGACATTCAATAAGGTTTTCATCAACATAAATTTCACCAGATTCTTCTAATACTTGAACGTTATTGTTTAGGTGAAATCTTTTTTCTTCAAACTTGTTTGGTTCATTAGCTATGAATTCTTGCCTTCTTAAGTTTGCTTTTACACGTGCAATGACCTCTAAAGAATTGAAAGGTTTTGTTATGTAATCATCGCCTCCAATAGTTAACCCCAAAATTTTATCCATGTCAGTTCCTTTAGCAGTTAGAAATATAATAGGCGTATTTATTTGTGTCCTCATTTGCCTACATACTTCTAAACCGTCTATATCGGGTAGCATAATGTCTAAAATAATAAGATCGAAAGATTGCTTTTTAATTTTATTTAGAGCTTCTATTCCAGTTGTAGCTGTATGTATATTTTGAAACCCATCTTTTCTTAGTGCTAACTCTAGTACATCTAATAAGCCTCTTTCATCATCTACTAATAATAAGGAATAATTCATAATGCCCCTTCTTTCCTAAAATAATAATATTTTCTACTGATATTATATCGAACATACAAAAAAAGCACGTATTTTTCAATAAATGGGAATGGAAATGTAATATTAAATACAAAGAAAGTATTGTAGGGAAAGGAAGTACGAACATTAATAATGGATTCATTTGTGGTTGAATTTAGAGAAATTCAGCAAGATGGGAAAAACAAAAGTACATAATTGGTCAGATAAAATCACTTCAAAATCGCTTCCGAAAAGAGGATTTCCATCTGGAAGTCTTAAAATAACATGAAAAGATCCACTTACTCATTACTCAGTGAATGAATTTTTTTCGTGTGCGCCCAGCGTGGACGTAATCTATAGAGGGCAAGTCCCGAACCACTAAGACAAAAGTAATGGCAGCCAAGTGCAAGGGTGTCCGCGGTGACCTAAATCTGAAGGAAGCAGGTGGCAAATTTCAATTTCGATAATAGTTGAGCTTGCAAATTTTACGCTCCTTGTATATATTGTATATAAAGTGTATATACAATATTGGATGTGGAGGTGTTTACATACAAATTATTGTTTCAATAGCTTAAAAGAGCCAATTTTAACTCAAGTTAGAAAGCTACTCTTAATAGGTGAATTACAAGAAGGTCAGTTGCTTCCTTCTATTCGCTAACTCATAAAAGAGTATCACTTTCTTTAGCGAGATATCGTTCGTAAAACAGTACGATGACGTCAAAAGTTTAAAGACACACTTAAAGATTCAATTAAAAAGTTTATGGGAGGAAATGAATATATGAAATGGATAAGTCTTATGCTCGCTGGATGGTCAACATTAGTCGCCAGTTTGTTCCTAGCTTCTCTTTCCGGTGAAGTTTCTGCACAGTTGTTCGACTCATCAAGATATTCTCAATATTTTATTCAGGGTCTTGTGATGAGCGGGCTAGTTGTTCCTATTATTTTGTACTTATATAAGCATGTCTATCAGATGACAGGAGTTAAACCTAAGGTGCCGGTGTATTCTTGGAAAAGGCTAAATCACTTTATTACCGGGGTTCTCTTGGCAACTGCACTGGCTTCATTGGGATTCATTATAGCCAGTCTTCAAGGGTGGATAGTCATTGAAGACTGGCAAACCCCTGATCAGTGGTTTGGTGCGCTACTAATCAATATTTTATTTGCTATTTTTTATGAAGCTTTGCCAGAGGAATTTGGATTGCGAGGTATGTTATATGATGCATTACGCCATAGATTCTCAGCTTGGTTATCGGTATTATTTCAAACCTTACTATTTGTATCTGTCACTGTTGCAGTTGCCTTTATTCAAGCGCTTGTTGGCCTTACTCCCGGAGTATCTATAAATATCTTTTATATCATGTTAATTCTATGTTTTGGAATATGTTTGCAGTTACTCCGTCTATGGACCGGTAGTCTTTGGACAACAATAGGTTTTCACCTTGCATATTTAGAAATCATGAGGTTTGTCGTCTCGCCAAATCAATATGGAGTACCGCCAATCATAATCTACCATGAATCAGTACCTGGGCTAGGTGTCTTAATCTCTATTGGTATGATGATTATTGGGGGCATCATTGTATCACTCGTTATACTAGGTGCGAAGCGTCTTAAACAGAACCAACAATTGGGTGCGATGGAGGCATAAAAAAATTTAAAAAGTCGATTCCTTATTGTACTGGGAATCGACTTTTTAGATTAAATCTGCTTAATGTCTGTTTTTGACGTTTTGTTTATCTTCTAGTATCCAATTTATAGCTATACTTGCTTGTAAAGTAACTTTGTATTATTTTACACCCTTTGTCCACTCTGAAACTTTATCTTTATTGTCTTTAATCCATTTTTTTGCTGCTTCTTTAGGATCAGTGCCTTCCATAATATCAAACATAACACTTTCTATATCTTTTGCAGTCCAGTGGAAGTTATCGAGAACGCTATATACTTCTGGATGATCTTCTTTCAATCCTTTACGTGCAAATGTCCCAATATATTCTTCAGCTCCGTATATACCTTGAGGGTCGTCTAAATATTTTAAATCAAAAGCATTAAATTTCCAGTGAGGAGACCAACCTGTAACAATGATTTCTTCTTTTTTGGCATTCGCTTGACTAAGTGCTGCTGTCATTGCACCCGCAGACGAAGTAGCAACATTCCATCCTTCAAGGTTTTTATATACTTTATAAGCATTTTCTGTTGTTGCCGTCATATTTGCTCCTGGTTCAATACCTGTTATCGTCTTATTTGCTTCATTTGTTAAATCTTCGATAGAGTTTACATCCATACAACTAGGGACAACTAAGCCAATTTTTGCGCCTGTTAGATTTTCACCCAAATCGACTATTTTCTCCTTGTACTTCTCAACTTGTGGGGCATGTGTTTGTGGTAGCCAAGCTGACACCAGACCATCGACCTCCAGACTTTTTTTCAAGAAAAATGATTATCAATATTTGCTCGAAAACTAACAAACATTGATTTTGTAAAATTCGTAGATAATGCTATACTTGTGCATCGATTGTACAGTAGTAATCGAGAAAAGGAAGACTACATATTCGTGGCTGATTTAAAAATAATGACTTCACAAAAGTATGGGATTTTGCGAAATGTGAAGTGACAGAATACATAACATTGTATGCCCAATGGAAGAAGGAGAGTAATGGCTGTAACTTTACTTTCAAAGATATTGAAATGAACGGGGCAAAAGATACGATTGAGGAAATTGCTCATAGATGTATTGTTAAAGGCTATCCTGACGGTACTTTCCGATGCAAATGATACGATTGAACGTCAGCTCGTGGTAATTATTATGATTGATCGTGCATAACAACTAACACCAATGCGACAAGTTGCATCAATTTCGGATGTCCTGGAAAGTCATCCCTACTAGAAAAAATCACACGACTAATTGATAGAGATGTATCGTAATTTGATATATCTCTTTTTCAAATGAGGATGAAAAAAATGGTCAATCAACACACCGATATTATTGATAATAAATTACATAGGAAAAATGATTTGTCTGGAAATAGAAAAAGTATTATCGTTTTAAAAATGTCCGAGAAAAAGTTGTTTTGAAAGGATATTAGGATTATCAAATCATGCATAAAATCGAACAAATAGTGATTTTGCATATTTTAAATTGCTTGTTATAGTTTACATATCCTGAAAAATAAGAGACTTTATTCATGGTTGCTCAAAATGAGTGAATTTGATTAAAATAAGATTTTTTTGTTGTTTGAAAGAGTATTTGATGGGAGTGAAATATACACCAAACGTATGTTTTGTTATAAAGTTTATCCTCTGTGATAGTCAAAAAGTATTGATTAAAACGCTTTTTGATGTTTAGTGTCGTGAAAAACGGGAATAGAATTTAATGATAAGAGCTATATAAACTTATCTAATTTTAATAGTTTATTATTGACACAGCTATAAATTGTTAGCGTAAGACATTGAGGTGTTTTTATGTATAATTTTTTAGATCGTTTAGCTTTACAAAAAATAAAGGTTTTACATCATATGTATAAAGAACAGAGACTGTATTCAAGTTTAGAGTTAGCTCAAAAGATGTCTCTGTCAGAAAGAACAATTATAAAAATAATTGAGGGAATTTCGAATGATTTGGGATTTATTACAGAATCTGCGGTTATCCAAAAAGTAGAGCATAAGTATTTTCAATTGGACTACAAAGACAATTTCTCTATTAAAACGGTAGAAAGATATTATTTACAAAAGTCATTAACATATAGAGCTTTTGATCAGATTTTTTACAATAATTTTAATGATATTAATATGTTTGCCTTAGAAAATTTCACCAGTGTACCCTCCATATATCGACGTATAAAAAAAGTTAAACCTTTGTTAAGTAAATTTCATTTAAAGTATACATCCCTTGAAACGGTCATTTTTGAAGGTGCGGAAAAACAAATTCGTTATTTCTACTTCTTGTTCTATTGGAACTCGTGTTGGGGGGAAGTATGGCCATTTACTCTCGTATCAAGAGAAGAAATTCTAGAAAGAATGAAGGAAGTAAATATAGAATACTCCGAACCCGTTTTATACTGGCTTGCCATTTGCCTAACACGTGCAAAATTAGGTTGCTTAATTGAATATCATCCAATGTATGCAAACTTTACAAAACATCATCATAACTATGAGCAATTATCGGAAAAAATCAAGTATATCTTCGAAGAATTTACAACTTTATCAGAAGAAGAAATTGAATTAGAAACAATGTTTTCATTTTCCGTAACTTGCTGCATGCGTCATTATCAGAAGAAAGATAATGACGCAAGTTTATTGATGAATTTTGCTCAGCACCATAATCAGGAGCTCTTTATACAAGTAACTTTATATTGGATGGAAATATTTATGGAACATTTTTCCGTTACCTTAGATGTAGAAGAATATGGGGCACTTTTTATAAATTTACTACATCTTCATTATTTTATATTAACGTTTTCAGGTCCAGCTAGTTTATTTAAAGAAGATCTTTATAAGAAGCGATTAGAAATGCATGAAACTGCTCAAATCGAAATCATGAATCAGTTTTATGATCGGCTATTAGAAAATAAAGACTTTGCTATCGTATTTAAACGTAGAGAAGTATTAATCGGTCGATATCATAAATTACTAAAACAAACATTAAGTATTATTAATAGAGATACCATTAAAATAAAAATATTTTCAATGATAAATGATATACCTTATCTATTCAATCAAGTAAAACGTGTTTTTGTCCATGTTGAGTTATGTTCTGAAGATGAAGAAGCAGAGTTAATCATAGCAGACCGCTTATACTTAAATATTCAAAAAAAAACAGAAGATATATTTGTTTGGAATTCAGTTCCTTCGAGAGGAGACTATGAAAGGTTAGGAAAAAGGCTACAGGAGATCTATTTTAAAAAGTATCAACAGCCAAATAAGTTACTATTGAAAACTTTACTAAGTGATGTTTAAAGAAAAATATTCGCTTTTTTAAGAATAGAGGTTGATTCATGCGCTGGAAATATAAAAATATACAGATAGACAACGGCATTATATTACTCGATAGTAATATAATGATGGATATTCAAAATGGCAGTGAAATAGAGAAGCAAATAAAAATGATTAATTTTTCAATAAAAGACTTACAAGTAATTAAAAACTTGCAACCATTTATTGAAGAAGAAATAGATGACATTGTTGATCACTTTTACAATAATCTAGAATTGGAAGATTCATTATTGACTCTTATTAAAAAAAAAAATAGTTCAGTGGATGCTTTGAAGAGAACTTTAAAATTACATATTTTAGAAATGTTTTCGGGAATAATTGATGATGAATATTTTTTAAAAAGAGCTAGAATAGCGCAAATGCATGTAAAAATTGGTCTACAGACAAAATGGTATTTATGCGCCTTTCAAAATTTGTTTATAACAGTTATTGAGATGATCGAAAAGAATTTTTCTGATAAAGAGCTTTATTATTCTAATGTAAAAGCACTTTCAAAATTATTTAACTTAGAGGAACAAATAGTTCTTGAAGAATACGATAAAGAGACAAGTAAAATTAAAGAAAAATCAAATAAACAGGCAGCAAAAACTGGAATTCAAGTTGTCAATTCAACTGAAAATCTAGTATTTATTTCAGAACAAACTAATGCGACATTTAAGGAATTACATATTCTTTGCACAGAAATGATGGAGATCGTCAATGCCGGAAAAGAGTTATCTGCTTTAGCAGAAGAGCGGGCTGAAAATGGAAAAGTTCAAATGAGTAAACAGAATAGTAATATGATGAAAGTTCATGAGGCAGTCCGAATAATCTCCAATGATATAAAAGAATTGTTAAAGATAACAAAGGAAGTCCAAGGCATTATAGATATTGTAAAGGAAATAACCGATCAAACAAATTTATTATCTCTTAATGCAGCAATTGAAGCAGCGAGGGCTGGCGAACATGGCAGAGGATTTGCAGTTGTAGCAGAAGAAGTTAAGAAACTATCAGAAGTAACGAAAAAATCAGTCTCAAATGTAGCTCATTTAATTTTATCCACCGTAACTAATGTGGAAAAGTTATCATTTTCACTTGACATGATAAACCAATCCGTTCATGACGGGCATGAAATTATGAAACAAACAGACATATTTTTTGAACAAATCTTACAATCTATGAAGGAAACACAAGAACATAATAAATATTCACAAGAAGAATTGGAAATTTTTGTTGATGTCGTGAAAGAATTGGGTAAAGCATTTGATGAAGTTGCATTGTCGGCTGATCGACCTGCTAGTTTTGCTAATGAATTAAACAATTGATGAGGAGTTTTCCGAATGAGCAAAAAAATGCCAAAAGAATTAACGTATTTTTTAAAACTGGGTGATGCTGTTGTAATTGTTGATGAAGATCAATTAATTATTGATGTGAATCAACAATATGAAATTAGCACTGGCTATAAAAGAGAATTTCTAATTGGATTACCAGTAGGGTGTTTAAAATCGAGTGCAACACCATTTGTTATGTATAAATCGATAGAAAATACATTGAGAAATGGTAAAACATGGTCTGGGACGATGATTAATGTTAACAAATCATTAGAGCAAAGGTACTCATTTATAACGATTACTCCAATTGAAATAAAAGGAATTGTTTATTATGTAGGAGTAATGCGCGTGGCAGAACAACTATTGATAGAAGAAGTGAATCAGAAACAAATAGATCAAAAGGAATTATTTAAATTGTTAGCTCTATCAAGTGAAATGCGCGATGTAGATATCGCAGGGCATCTTTTAAATGTGCAAAAGCTATCAGAGAAACTCTTGCTAAGCCTCTTTGAAGATAGAACATATAATTTATCTGTAGAGTATATTAATAAAATTATTCAATACAGTGTATTGCATGACATTGGCAAATCCGGAATTCCAGAGTCGATACTGTATAAAACGGGTACATTAACAATTCATGAAAGGAAAATCATGGAGATGCATCCTCTGATCGGTATCGATGTATTAAATAAAATATCTGATGAAATGAACAATAAACTCTTTGAAGATATAGAAATAGCAAGGAATATTATTAAATCTCATCATGAGAATTGGGATGGATCAGGATATCCCATGGGATTAAAAGGAGAAGAAATTCCATTTGAAGCGAGAGTTATATCCATAGTAGATGTATATGACGCTTTAGTTAGTAGTAGAGCTTATAAAAAATCTTGGACAAAAGAAGAGGCACTTTCATATTTAAAAGAACAGAAGGGCACTAAGTTTGATCCTAATTTAGTAGAAGTGTTTATAGAAAAAGTAATAGGTGAAAATAGCATTATTCTAAAATAAATGTCGAGTATTCAGCTGAATAATATATGAAATAATACTGAAACAACCTCATTTTAGACTACTTAACGATGATTACTAAACGAATTTTATAATTCAAAAAATTTCAATTTACTTGGAGGAGCAAATTGAAATTTTATAAAAATAAAAGTAACACCTGATTATGAATTATTTCAAAAAAAGTGGAATTCAATATGAAGAAGATGCCCAGTACTTTAATACATTAATAACTGAAGTGATAACATTAGTATTCATCAGTGCTTTGCTTGTAAATGACATTGAATCGTAAAAAACCCAAGTTTTTCACGATTCAATTCCATACAAAGATGGCTGAACAAAATATTTTTTTCCTCATATGATATGTGCAAATGCTTCAAATATTTTGAGGAGGAAAAGTATGCATTGGGTAACCATCATTCTTATAGGTATAGCCGCAAACTTAGATAATTTAGGTATAGGTCTTGCCTATGGGATAAAACGTGTAAAGATCCCCGTTTTATCGAACGCGGCTATAGCGGTCATTTCCATGATCGTCACATATGTTGCAGTTACAGCCGGGAGTACGATTGATGAATTCATTTCTCCACATACAGCTAATTTGTTAGGTAGTTTACTGTTAGTTACTATAGGATTGTGGACTTTAGTGTCAAATCGTTTTTCTCAGCAAGGCATTGCAGAAAAACCTGAATTATTTGATGAAGATAAAAATTACATTATTTCTTTCAGAGAATCAATGACACTTGGTTTTGTCTTATCTGCCAACTGTCTAGCTGGCGGCATTGCTATTGGCGCAAACGGTATATCAGTCATATGGACAGTAATCTCTATCGGCATTTTTTCATTTATAACAGTTGGTGTAGGTAGTCATTTTGGAAGCTTACTAACAAAAACATTTATTGGAAAATATTCTGCAGCTATATCTGGTTTGTTACTTTTAACTATCGGTATATTGGAAATGTTTAGTTAAATAAGTGGCGTTGTTAATAGAATTTAGGGGATATCAGGAATTTTTTCGTGATATTCCTTTTTAATAGAAAATTTCAATATATTAAGGGTGAATTTGGTTGAGTTTCAATCGATGGCACAAAGCTTAATAATTCAATTTTGCAAACGGACAATAATGAGTTTTATATAAATTGTAATTTTAAAGACCGAGAAAGTTCGGCTGCCAGTGTGGGGAAACTGCTAAGGTAGCAAAGTTTTAATTTATCACTTGACGTAAATTAATTATTAATATATAGTAAGTTACATAAAGTAATCAATTACTTTTGGTAACTAGTGTATTCAAAGTAACTACTCATGTTTTATCTTGAACATAATTAATGTAGTTACTTCATATTTTAACATATATCTCGAATTCGAGATAAACAACAATGTAAATGGAGGAATTTAAAATGGCAAAATGGAACATTGATTTAGGACATTCAGCAGTTAACTTTCAAGTAAAACACATGATGGTATCAAAGGTAAAAGGTGTGTTCGATACTTATTCAGCAGATATAGAAGCGGCGGATCTTGGAGATTTAACAACAGCCAATATTGACTTTACAATCGATGCAGTAAGCATTAACACACGTAGCGAAGATCGTGACAATCACTTAAAAGCAGCAGATTTCTTCGATACCGAAACATATCCAACAATCACTTTTAAATCAACGAACATTACAAAAAAATTAGATAATGAATTTGCCATTACAGGTGATTTAACAATTAAAGACGTAACAAAATCAGTAACATTTGATACTGAATTTAATGGGAAAGGGACAAATCCATGGGGCCAAGAAGTTTATGGCTTTGAAGCTGAAACGACAATCAATCGTGAAGAATTTGGCTTGACTTGGAATGCTGCTTTGGAAACTGGTGGTGTTCTTGTTGGTAAAGACATTAAAATTACAGTTGAACTAGAAGTAAATCCAGCTTAAACATGCAAACTGTGCTCGAATATAGTCGGGCACAGTTTTTTATGTTTTATCTGTGCGAAAGCGAAGCGACAGCAACAAATGTTTTATCTGTGCGAAAGCGAAGCGACAGCAACAAATGTTTTATCTGTGCGAAAGCGAAGCGACAGCAA
>Ga0213828_1001113_pt1 | contig 23097 bp, 22 predicted proteins | sample MC6MC0897MG_FD_180664 | JGI IMG/M metagenome (GOLD analysis project Ga0213828, IMG submission 180664) | Enriched soil aggregate microbial communities from Iowa State University, Ames, United States - MC6-MC0897-MG | ecosystem: Environmental > Terrestrial > Soil > Unclassified | place: USA: Iowa... | reverse complement strand
AATAGTTTAAAAGAACTTAAAGATAAATCTATATTATTTGATCCAAATAAAACTAATGTAAAAATTCTCACTTCATTGAGTGATTCTATTTCTAAAATTGAAAAAAGAAATATAACTACAAATCTAAAGGCTATAAAAAATGAAGTGGAAAGAAACAACTTTAGAAACTGTACTATAAAAGATGGAGTTGCTATGGTTAAGTTTATAAAGTACTTAAAAGAAAGTATAGGAAAAAAAGAGATATCTGAGATGTCAGCTACTGATACTCTAATTAAATTAAGAAGTGAACAAGAGTATTTTGTTGAACCAAGCTTTTCAACTATAGCTGCCTATAAAGAACATGCTGCTATGATGCACTATTCTGCTACCCCAGAAAGTAATTATATATTAAAACCAGAAGGGTTATTCTTAGTGGATTCAGGTGGACAATATTATGATGGAACCACAGATATAACAAGAACCATAGTTCTTGGTGAATTGACTGAAGAAGAAAGAAGAGATTTTACCCTTGTAGTTAAGAGTAATTTAGCTTTAACTATGGCTAAATTTTTATATGGTGCTACTGGCTCTAACTTAGATATTATTGCAAGAACACCTCTTTGGGAAGCAGGAATAGACTATAAATGTGGAACCGGTCATGGAGTTGGATTCTTCCTTAACATTCATGAAGGACCACAAAGTTTTTCCCAAGTTCCAAATACAGTAGTCTTTGAAGAAGGTATGAATATTACAAATGAGCCTGGTGTATATAAAGAAGGTAAACATGGTATTAGAATAGAGAATTTACTATTTGTCACTAAAGATAGTGAAACAGAATATGGTGGACAATTTATGAAATTTGATGTAGCTACTTATTGCCCTATAGATTTAGATGGTATAAGAATAGATATGCTTACTGAAAAAGAAAAATTATTCTTAAATAATTATCATAAGGAAGTATATAGATTGTTATCACCTTATCTAAATACAGAAGAAAAAGAATTTTTAAAGAAAGAAACTAGAGAAATTTAAACTTATATTACAAAGTATTGTTACGTATACTAAAATAAAAATCATCTCTAATAATGGAGATGATTTTTATTTTAGTATTATAACATTTTAAATATTCCGGATATTATAATTAGTAACATACCTATAAACAAATAACTAAACATATTAGAATCACGGTTCATGGCAATACCTCCAAACTTACTATTGTCTATATGTACACTTATAATATATACGCCTTATAGGTGGTAAAAATACCTAATTAAATAATATAAAAAAATATAATATTTTACTATAATGTGATATAATTATACTTAATACACATGCATATAATATTTTATATATGTTTATTAATATTATTTAAATTTGAGAGGTGATATTTAATGGATTTAAACTGGATTTGGTTTGGATTACTTATTTTTGTAATAATTGTAGATATAGCTACAAGTAACTTTACATTTTCATGGTTGGGAATAGGATTTATTCCTGCTTTTATTGCTGGATACTTTGTAGACTTTACTACTCAAATATGGATTGCTTTATTACTAGGAACTGCAGCAATTTTATTTGGATTAAAGGTATCTAAAAAATATATTCATGGAAACCTACCAACTGAGAAACCACTGGTTGGTAAGTATGAAGATAGGGAATTTGTATCTGAAGTTAGATTAGAACGTAATAAAGAATGTAGAATAAAAGTTAATGAAGTCTATTGGACAGCTAGAAATATAGGCGAAGATATAAATATTGGTGATACTTTTAAGGTGTTAAAAATTGAAAATAATAAATTAATAATTGAAAAAGGAGCGATTTAAATGGAATTAGTAATTGGTATTTTAGTTATACTATTTGTATTTCTAATGATCATAATTTCATCAGTTAAGGTAGTTAATACTGGTTACAACTATGTTATGGAGAGGTTTGGTCAGTTTTATAAAATTTTAGAACCAGGTTGGCACTTTACAATTCCTTTTGTGGATTTTATCAGAAAGAAGGTATCTGTTAAACAACAAATACTTGATATTGCACCACAGAATGTAATAACAAAAGATAATGTTAATATTTCTGTAGATAATGTTATATTCTACCAAGTTTTAAGTGCAAAGGATGCCGTTTATAACATAGAAAACTATGTTCAAGGTATAATGTATTCTACTATAACTAATATGAGAAACATATTAGGTGATATGAGTTTAGATGAAGTACTAGCAGGAAGAGACCTCATAAATTCAAAGTTACTACAAATTGTTGATAATGTAACTGATGCTTATGGAATAAAGATATTATCTGTAGAAATTAAAAATATTGTTCCACCATCTGAAATTCAACAGGCTATGGAAAAGCAAATGAAAGCTGAAAGAGATAAGAGAGCAATGATCCTTCAAGCTGAAGGTTCAAGACAATCACAAATCGAAAAGGCTGAAGGAGAAAAGAGAGGACAAATCCTTGGTGCAGAAGCAGAAAAAGAAGCTAATATTAGAAGGGCAGAAGGATTAAAAGAATCTCAATTACTTGAAGCTGAAGGTAAAGCTAATGCAATTGCCAAAATTGCAGAAGCAGAAGCGGAAGCTATAAGAAAAGTAAATGAAGCTATTATTCAATCTGGAACCAATGAAACTGTTATAGCTTTAAAACAAGTTGAAGCACTTAAAGAAATGGCTAATAATCCAGCTAACAAAATTATATTACCAAACGAAACACTATCTTCACTTGGAAGTATAGCAGCTATAGGGGAAATGCTAAAAAACAATAAATAGTACACTACAAAGCATTAGGTTATATCCTAATGCTTTATTTTATACAAAAATAATTACAATATTCATATTAAAATGTTGAAATTATTAAATAAATATTGTAAAAAATCCTATATTAGCATATACTCTTAATACAATGAAATGAGAAAGTTTGTATAAATATATAATTAAAAGGGTAGGTGAAATTTTCATGAATAATTTAAACATTGATTTAGACTTAATGTTAGAGCTGAGTTTATCAGAAACAAGAGGGGAAGGTGAATGTTATTTAAACTTAAATGATGGAGAATTTTCTTATATTCCTCAAAGCATTATAGAAGCATTAAAAGATGAATCAAAATTTACTAAACTTGAAAGTTGGGAAAAGGAATTAGCTAAAGAAACAGAAAATATTATAATGAATTATAGTGACAGCTATCTATACATGCCTTTAATTAGTGATGATATATTAATTGATGCTATGAGAAAATATTTAAATACCTTAAGTTCTAATGAGAAAGATGAAATCTATAATAAAGTAGATTGGTCAAATCCGTTATTAACTTTTAATAGGGTTTTAATTGATAAAAATAAGCTTGATGAGTTTTATACATTTAGAGATGAATTTTTGATTAATCATCTAGTACGATGGTTAAAAGATAAAAATATAAATGTAGTTAATTAATTTATAATGTAGATAATAAAAAGAAGTTGGCTTAATTTTAAGCCAACTTCTATAATTTTAATCTAAAAATGGAGTTTCTTTTTCTATATAAACTTTATGCCAAATTAAGAATACAAGGATAGTCCAAATTTTTCTACTTAAATCAAATGGACCTTTTCTATGATCTTCTACTAATTTAATAGCAGCATCTTTATTTATAAACTCATCAGCATTACTATTTTTTATTATATCTATAGCCCATTGATAAAGTTCATCCTTAAGCCATAATCTTATTGGAACGGGGTATCCAAGTTTCTTTCTATCTAGAGCAGTTAAGAATGGTAATTCTGATTTAAAAGACTCTCTTAATAAGTATTTTGTTACATGACCATTGATTTTTTCATCAGCAGTAAGCTTTGAAGCAACTTTAAATACTTCTTTATCTAGGAATGGTACTCTAAGCTCTAAAGAGTGAGCCATAGTCATTCTATCAGCTTTAACAAGAATATCACCTGTAAGCCATGTATTAAAATCTACAAATTGCATTTGAGTGATTGGATCATACTGAGCAGCTCTATCATAGATATCATTCATAGCTCTCTTAATAGTATATTTTGAATCATATTTATTAAGTATTCCTTCTTTTTCAGCATCCAAAAAGATTTTTGCATTACCCACATAACGTTCTCTCATTGGAGTACAGCCTCTATCAATAAAGCTTTTTCCTCTTGTTCCTTCTGGTATATGGGATGCGCCTGATTTTAAAGCTTTCTTTAAGAAGCCAGGTACATAGTCAAACATTTTTAATGAATTAGGCTCATGGTAAATAGTATATCCACCAAATACCTCGTCAGCACCTTCACCAGATAGAATAACTGTAACATGTTTAGCAGCTTCTTTAGCTATAAAATAAAGTGGTATTGCTGCAGGGTCTGCTACAGGTTCATCCATATGCCAAATTATCTTAGGCAATTCATTGGCAAATTCTTCATAAGAAACTATCTTACTTATATTTTCTAAACCTAGTTTATCTGCTGATTCTCTAGCTAAATCAATTTCACTATATCCATTTCTATCAAAACCTATGGTAAAAGTTTTTAAGTCTGGCATGTGCTTTTTAGCTAAAGCAGTTACAACAGTAGAATCAATTCCACCTGATAAGAAAGACGCAACAGGCACCTCAGATTGCATATGTAATTCAACAGAATCTTCTATGACCTTACGAATTTCTTCCATCTTTTCGTCTTTTGGTCCTGGAGTAGGGTTAAACTTAATTGAATAATAACAACTTATTTCATGAGTTTTACCTAATTCTTTTTTTATAATATGACCTGGTTTTAAAACTTTTATATCCTTTAGTAAAGTTTTAGGCTCTGGTACAAATTGGAATGTAAGATAGTCATGAAGTGCCCCGTTATCAATATCAACACAATCGCTATCAGGATTAGCATGAAAACTCTTAAGCTCAGAAGCTACATAAAGTCCAGTTTCATTTTCTGCATAATAAAATGGCTTTATTCCAAACGGATCTCTTCCACCTAAGAATACTTTTTTCTTTCTATCCCAAATAATAAATGAGAACATTCCTCTAAGCTTCTCAACAAACTTATCTCCTAAGTGAGTATATAATGTAGCTATTACTTCTACCTCTGAGTTAGTAGTAAAACTATAGCCTTCTTTTATTAATTCATCTCTTAAAGATATATAATTATATATTTCTCCATTAAAAACTATTTCTAATTCATCCTTATAAGAGTAAGGTTGAATTCCATTAGCCAAATCTAGAATACTTAGTCTTTTAAAGCCTAAATAAACATTTTCGTCCATATACTCTCCATCTTGAGTTGGTCCTCTATGTTTAATAATTTCTCTCATTTCACGAAGAGTTTCTTTCTTTTCTTCTAGTATTTTAGAATTGCTAAAAAACGTTACAAATCCGCACATCGATAATCCTCCTTAGTGTTTATACACATAAAAATATTTTACAATATATATCTATCTTAATCAATATATTCATTATTATATAATTAGTAGTACCTAACTTTTATTTCTACCACATAGTATACCATATTTCTACATGAAAAGTTATATAAGTTGAATAACTTTTCAACGAGGATAAAGACTTCAATAACAATTGTAATAATATGTAAAAACAATCAGATAAATAACAAATGGAAAATAAAGGTAAATAAATGTTATTATAGAATAATACTAATAGAATTAATATGGTACTAATTAAGGGGAGAGAAATTATGAGTAATTATTGTGGTAAAAATATCTGTTTTTATTATTATGGGGAGGATCATTTAGTAATTAATCTATATAAATACATAAAACAGCAAATAGAAAATAATAACTATGTTTATCTTTATGTAGATGAAGATATATATAAATTACTTACTAATAATTTAGATTCAAATGAAAGATCAATGATAGAAAATATTAAGATGAGTAGTGTGTTAATGTCTTCGTATAATGAAAATATAAATTCTACGATGATATCAAAGTTTCTTAGAGAACTTAAAGCCAAAGCTTCAAATTCAGGATTTTGGGGAGGGGACTTTATAATAGATGGTGCTAAGATATTAAATAACACATGTAATACAATATTTGAAGAATTTATTAAAGCTTTATCTAATATATGTGAAGAAGAACATATAGATATATTAACATGCTATGACTTTTTAGATTATGTAAATAGAGGAAAAACTATTACTGAAGACGTTATGAGAGCCTCTTATAAATACCATGATTATAGGATGTTTGGAAATGAAATTTTACCAATAGAATCCTTTCAAATAGAGAGTAATATAGTATAGAAAAATTTGACTATTATATTCCCTTATAGTTAATAAAGTTCTATAGAAAAGAGTGATGAAACAATCTATTGACACACATAACTGCTATGATATTATATAATTATAAATGACATTGATAATTAATTGTATTTAATGTCATAAAGATTTAGTTATATCTAGATAATAGTTATTATATATAGAAATGAGGTAAAAGTATGTCAATAGTAAATATAAGTGATAAAGCTACTACTGAATTCTTACAATTTTTAAAAGATAATGAGGTTACAGCAGATACAGTAAGAATTCATTTTGAAGGTATGGGTTGTAGTGGTGCTGTGTTTAATCTAGTTTTAGACGAGAAAAAAGACAGTGATAACATAGAAGTCGTTGAAGGACTTACTTTTTTAGTGGATAAAGGAGTTAATAAGCAATTTGGTGAACTAACAATTCTTTGTGCAGATGAAAATGGTAGAGGTGGATTCGCTATAGAGCCAGAAATAAAACCAGAAGGTGGAGGTTGTGCTGGTTGCACAAGCTGTGGTTAAATTTAAAAGTTATTAATTATACTACTGAAAGTGCAGTATTAAACTTGTTTAATATTGCACTTTTTTAGTATGTATATTTATTTCAAATAAAATCTATTAGTAAATCCAATGGTAAATACAATTGACATTCATAGTAATATTTATTAGTGTAATAAATATGTAGATTCATTGGCACAATAGTAGTGTATCTATAAAACTGAAAAGGAAAAGAGGTAAAAATTATGTCAACAGTTAAAATAAGTGATAAAGCTACCGTTGAGTTCTTACAATTTTTAAAAGATAATGAAGTTACAGCAGATACAGTAAGAATTCATTTTGCAGGTATGGGATGAGGCGGCCCAACATTTAATCTAGTTTTAGATGAAAAAAAAGATACTGATAACACAGAGGTTGTGGAAGGACTTACATTTTTAGTAGATAAATCTGTAAATGAACAATTTGGAGCTCTTACTATTCTTTCAGGTGAAGAGAATGGTAGAGGTGGATTCTCTATAGAGCCTGAAAAGCAAGCTGAAGGTGGCGGATGTTCAAGTTGTAGCAGCTGCGGCTAATGCATAAACAAAATCTAATTTAAAAGTAAAAGTGCAAGGTTAACTTTAGTTAGCATTGTACTTTTTATTTTTTAATATACTTATTTCCATCTATAGTAAACATAGTTGAGTATAAAATTTTTTATATTGTTTAAACTAATGGTGACAAATAAGTAGGAGGGAAATATTATGGCAAAAGCAGGAATGAGAAGACCAGATCCAAAAGATTCACATGGTACAGAAAGTAACAAGCATAATCACTTTCCTAAAAATGAAGTTCATCCAGTACCAGAGCTTCAAGGAAGAGCTAAAACTTCTGATAAGAAATCTAAACCAATTAGCTATGATGGAAAATGGTAAAATGATGTGTGAATGGAAATGAAATTGATACCATTAATACAATTTAAATTAAAAAGTAATAATAAGCACTTACTTAAATAAAGAGTAAGTGCTTTTATTATGTTTATGATTACCACTTAAAGGACTAATCATTACTTAACTAGACTTTCTTTTTATATCTTTTATATGCTATAATACTATAGAAATTCAATAGGAAAAATGGAGGAAAATAGTAAATGAACGAAATTAATAAGCTTGATATATATGGTCTAAATAAAAATTTAAAATACTATATAGAAACATGGGGTTGTCAAATGAATGAAGAAGACTCCGAAAAATTATCTGGTGGATTGAAACCATTAGGATATATAAGAACTAACTCTAAAGAAGAAGCTGATATAATAATCTTTAATACTTGTTGTGTTAGAGAAAATGCTGAGCAAAAGGTAGATGGAAACTTGGGAGCTTTAAAAAAATTAAAAAAAGAAAACCCTAGTAAGGTTATTGCAGTTACAGGTTGCATGATGCAACAGGAGGGAATGGCAGATAAAATAATAAGTAAGTTTCCTTTTGTAGATATAATTATAGGAACTCATAATGCTTATAAGTTTACAGAGTATCTTGGAAGAGTTTTAGGTGGGGAAAGACCTATAGTAGAAATTTGGGATAAAGAAGCAGATATAATAGAAGGAGCTCCTATTGATAGAGCAAGTACTATAAAAGGCTTCGTTACAATTATGTATGGGTGTAACAACTTCTGTACTTATTGTATAGTTCCACATGTAAGAGGACGTGAAAGAAGTAGAAGCTCTGCTGAAATAATAAAAGAAATAGAAAGTATGGTTAAAGAAGGATATAAAGAAATTACTCTTCTTGGACAAAATGTTAACTCCTATGGCAAGGGATTGGAAGAAAATATTAATTTTGCAGAACTTTTAAGAAGAATAAATGAAGTAGATGGTATTGAGAGAGTGAAATTTATGACTTCTCATCCAAAGGATTTAAGTGATGAAGTAATTGATGTAATTGCAGCAGGAGATAAATTATGTGAATCTATCCATCTTCCAGTACAATCTGGCTCATCAAGAATATTGAAGAAAATGAATAGACACTATACAAGAGAGCAATATTTAGAATCAATTAGAAAAATCAAGGAAAGAATTCCTAATGTAGCACTAACTACAGATATAATTGTAGGTTTCCCAGGAGAAACTGAGGAGGACTTTGAAGATACTTTAAGCTTAGTAAAAGAAGTGGAATATGATTCTGCCTTTACCTTCTTATATTCTAGAAGAGGCGGTACTCCTGCAGATTTAATGTTTGATCAAGTAGATGAAAAAGTTAAAAAAGAGAGATTTAATAGACTAGTTGAAGTAGTTAATGAAATTTCTGCTAAGAAAAATAAGCTTTATGATGGAAAAGTAGTTGAAGTTCTTGTAGAAGGTAAAAGTAAAAGTGATGATACAAAACTAACTGGAAGAACAAGAACAAGTAAGTTAGTTAATTTTACTGGGAATGAAGAAAATATAGGTAAATTAGTTAATGTTAGAATCACAAAAGCAAATTCTTTTTCATTAATAGGAGAAGAAGTATAAAAGCGACTTTGTCGCTTTTTTTAAATAATTATGAAGGAGAGATATATATGGCGTTAACTCCAATGATGCAACAATATTTTCAAGTTAAAGATAAATATAAAGAATGTATCTTATTCTTCAGACTAGGTGATTTCTATGAAATGTTCTTTGATGATGCTAAAATTGCATCAAAGGAGTTAGAACTAACACTAACTGGAAGAGATTGCGGTCTTGAAGAAAGAGCTCCTATGTGTGGAATTCCTTTTCACGCAGCTAAGAATTATATTGGAGCCTTAATATCAAAAGGATTTAAAGTGGCAATATGTGAACAGGTAGAAGATCCTGCAGTGGCGAAAGGAATCGTAAAGCGTGATGTAGTTAAAATTTATACCCCAGGAACTTATACAGAAGCTTCTTATTTAGATGAGAGTAAAAATAGTTATACAGCCAGTTTATATGTGAAGGAAAATGAAATTGCGCTGGCCTTTTGTGATGTGTCTACAGGGGACTTCTATACTACTGAATTTAAATATAATATTAATGTGATTATAGATGAATTATGCAAATTTAATCCTCGAGAGATAATTATTACAGAAAGTTTTAACAAAGAGATTATAGATGAAATTACAAGTAGAACTTCCTTCTATATATCTCATTTCCAAGATGATAATTTTAATTTAGAAGATGAAGAACTGAAAGAACAGTTTCCAAGCTTAGAAATAGATAAATTATCAGATATATTAATTAGAACTTGTAATGGATTAATTAGATATATAAAAGAAACTCAAAAGGTTTCTTTAATTCATATAAACAATATAGAGATATATGATATCTGCACATATATGACCATAGATGTGAATTCAAGGAGAAACCTTGAACTTGTGGAGAATCTAAGAGATAAGGGAAAAACAGGAACTCTTTTATGGGTTGTGGATAAAACTAATACATCTATGGGTGGAAGAAGAATTAGAAAGTGGTTAGAAGAGCCTTTAATTATTAAGGAAGATATTTTAAATAGGCAAGATGCTATTGAAGAGGTTACTAAGGATATAATATTAATGGAAGATTTAAAGGAAGCTTTAAATAGTATTTATGACATTGAGAGATTAGTTGGTAAAATAAGTTCTACTGCAATAAATGCTAAGGAGCTTATCTCATTAAAGCATTCCATTGCTAAAGTCCCAAGAATTAAAGAAATTATATCTAATCTTACAAGTCCGTTAATGAAGGAGAGTTATTCTAACTTAGATGAACTAAGAGATATTTGGACTTTCCTTGAAAGCTCTATTATGGATGAACCTTCTTTGTCTGTTAAGGAAGGTAATATTATTAAAACGGGTTATAATTCCTTAGTAGATGAATTAAGAGAAAGTAAAACTAGTGGAAAGCTTTGGCTTGCCAATTTAGAAAATGAAGAGAGAATAGCTACAGGCATAAAATCCCTTAAGATTTCTTATAATAAGGTTTTTGGGTACTATATTGAAGTTACAAAATCTAACCTTTCCTCAGTACCAGAAGGAAGATATATTAGAAAACAAACATTATCTAATGCTGAAAGATATATAACTCCTGAGCTTAAGGAGATGGAAGATAAAATTCTAGGAGCAGAAGAGAAATTAATAGCTCTTGAATATTCTATATTTACAGAAATTAGAGAGAAGCTAGAAGAAAATATAGATAGAATGAAAAATACAGCTAAGTTCATATCAGAAATTGACTGTATTTGGGCTTTAGCTATGGTTGCTAGAGAAAATAATTATGTTAAACCTGTAATTAACACGGATGGTATCATAGAAATTGAAGAGGGTAGACACCCAGTTGTAGAAGTCATTACAAAGGCAAATAGCTTTATATCTAATGATACGACCTTAGATCTTCAAGATAATAGACTTATGTTAATTACTGGTCCTAATATGGCTGGTAAGTCTACATATATGAGACAGGTGGCTTTAATTACACTATTAGCTCAAATGGGAAGTTTTGTTCCCGCTAAAGAAGCAAATGTTTCTATTTGTGATAAAATATTTACTAGAATAGGAGCTTCTGACGATTTAGCTGGTGGTAAGAGTACCTTCATGGTAGAAATGTGGGAAGTATCAAATATTCTTAATAATGCTACCAATAAGAGTTTAGTACTTCTTGATGAAGTTGGTAGAGGTACTAGTACCTACGATGGACTTAGCATTGCTTGGGCAGTTATAGAGTATATATGTGAAAATTCAAATATTAAATGTAAAACTCTATTTGCTACACATTATCATGAGTTAACTAAGCTGGAAGGTGAAATTCCAGGAGTAAAAAACTACTCCATTTCAGCAAAAAAAGTAGATAATAATATTATATTCTTACGTAAAATTATAAAGGGTGGAGCAGATGAATCTTATGGGATAGAGGTTGCTAAGTTAGCAGGGTTACCTTCAGCAGTAATTTCTAGAGCAAGAGAAATTTTAGAGACTCTAGAAGATGGCTCTTCAAAAGATATAATCAAAGAAGAAGCTAAAACTGTAATCTCATCTACAGATAAAGTAGAAAAAGAAATTTGTTTAACTCAGCAAATGGCCTTTGAAGATGTTGCTATGCAAAACCTAATTGAAGAAATTAAGTCTATAGATGTACTTAATCTTACACCTATGGATGGATTTAATAAATTATATGATATTATAAAAAAAGCTAAGAATATATAAAGGGATAAAATAATTATTTAAGGTGGGTGTATTATGAGAAGAATCAATTTATTATCTGAAAACACTGCCAATAAAATTGCAGCAGGAGAGGTTGTTGAAAGAGCTAGTTCTGTAGTTAAAGAATTAGTGGAAAACAGCCTTGATGCTGACAGCAAAAATATAACTATTGAAATAGAAGACAGTGGAAATAAACTTATAAGAATCACAGATGATGGAAGTGGTATTCATCCTGAAGATATTAAAAAAGCTTTTATGCCCCATGGTACTAGTAAGATAAGTTCCGTAGAAGATATCTATGATATTCAATCTTTTGGATTTCGTGGAGAAGCTCTTGCTAGTATAGCTGCTGTTTCAAAAGTTAGACTAAAATCAAGGATGGAAGCTTTTGATTATGGTAGAGAGATTTATATTGAAGGTGGAAAAGTAATCTATGAGAAAGACATAGGTTGTAATTTGGGAACGGAAATTGAAGTTAAAGATCTATTCTTCAATACTCCGGCAAGACAAAAATTCTTAAAGTCACCTCAAAGAGAAAAATCTATAATAAATGACTTGGTATTAAAGCTAGCGCTAGGAAATTATAAGACTTCCATTACATTAATTAATGATGGAAAGCAAACCCTCAGGACCTTTAGTGAAGATGAACTGGATAAGACTCTTAGAATTTTATACGGAAAAGAAGTATATGAAAATGTAATACCAATAGAAAACCATAGCGATATTTTATCTGTATATGGATTTATTGGAAAAGAGAGTATTAGTAGGGGTAGCAGAAATAGACAAAGCATCTTTGTAAACAAGAGACTTATAAAAAGCTCTCTAATAACTGCAGCCGTAGAGAATGCATTTAAATCCTTTATTATGGTAAATAAATTTCCCTTCTTTGCTATATACATTGATATATTTCCAGAGTTTATAGATCCGAATGTACATCCAACTAAAAATGAAATTAAGTTTTTAGAGGAAAGAGTCTTATTTAAAACAATATTTGATGGGGTTCATAGTGCATTAAAAGAAAGCTTAAAGAAGAGTTTTATTATACCAGAAGAAATAGAAGATTCGGCTATGGTTCAAGAGGATAAATCATACATAAGTTATACTCATCCAGAACCTAGTCAAATGGGGTATTTAAATGATAATCAATATACTAATAAAGACAATAATTTAAATTATAATAAGGATTCTGTTTTTAATAAAGAAGTAAATTATAATGACAATCCTTCTTATATAAGAGAAATTCCTATAGAAAATCAAGTTGAACCTAAAGAATCTAACATATATTCTAGTAAGGAAATATCGAGAATACCTAAGTTTCCACCAATTAAACTCATAGGACAGTGTTTTAATAGTTATATAATTGGTGAATATTTAGATGAATTGTATTTAATTGATCAGCATGCTGCTCATGAGAAGATATTATTTGAACAGTATAGAAAAAATATAGGTAATCTTAATGTGGTAAGTCAGATTTTAGCTGTACCTATAATCATTCCATTAGCCTTTGATGAATATGCCATTTATAAAGATAATGAAGATATTTTTTCAAATGCAGGATTTGTAGTTGAAGGTTTTGGAGATAATGACGTGTTAGTGAGAGAAGTTCCCTTGCTTTTAGGAAAACCTCATATAAACAATTTATTCCATGATATGATAGATAATATAAAATCTATGGGTAGTGGTTTAGCAATAGATGTAAAATATGATAAAATAGCATCTATTGCTTGTAAAGCAGCTGTAAAAGCCAATGATAAGCTATCCGATGTAGAGATTTTATCACTCCTTGAAGAGTTAAGATATATAGATGAGCCATTTACTTGCCCTCATGGTAGGCCTACTATAATTAAATACTCATTAAAGGAAATAGAAAAAAGTTTTAAAAGAATTTAGTATGAAGGGGTTAAAGCTATGAAAGATTTATTTATATTAGCAGGACCTACTGGTATTGGTAAAACAAAGATCTCAATTGATATTGCCAAAGAACTTAATGGGGAAATAATATCTGCTGATTCCATGCAGATATATAAGAAGATGGATATTGGATCTGCTAAAATATCATCAGAGGAGATGAATGGTGTTAAGCATCATCTAATAGATTTTTTAGATCCTAGTGAAAGCTTCAGTGTAGCAGAGTTTAGTAACTTGGCAAAGGAAAGTATTGAAGAAATAAGTAGTGCAAATCATCTTCCGATGTTAGTAGGTGGAACTGGGCTTTATATTAACTCTCTTATTTATAATTATAGTTTTGCAGAAACTAATAAAGATGAAGCTTATCGTAAAGAATTAGAACAGCTAGCCTTAGAAAAGGGAGTAGATTATGTTCATGAGATGTTAAAAGAGGTTGATGAAGTTAGTTATAATAAACTATATCCCAATGACCTTAAAAGGGTAATTAGAGCTTTAGAGGTATATAAGGTAACTGGAATACCTATATCTGAAGCAGCTAAAAATGATGAGATATTTAATATACCTTATAAAGTTTATTACTATGTGTTAAATATGAATAGAGAAAAGCTTTATGAAAGAATTAATCATCGTGTTGATTTAATGATAGAAGCTGGTCTTCTAGAAGAGGTAATAAGGTTAGAAAAAGAAGGATATACTACAGATATGCAATCTATGAAGGGAATAGGTTATAAAGAACTATTACAATATCTTCATGGTGAAGTTTCTAAAGAGAAGGCTATAGAAAATATAAAGCAATTTAGTAGAAATTATGCTAAACGTCAACTTACCTGGTTTAGAAAAGACCCAAGAGTTAATTGGGTAGATAAGGACGATTTTTCTAATGACAAGGATATAGCAAAATTTATTATTAATGATTTTAAAGAGAGAAAATATATAGACTAGATTAATTTTAAACATTATATAAGATATGGTGATAGCTATGAATATTAAGGAATTATTTGCTTAATATTCATAGCTATGTTAGTATTAGAATGTTATTTTATGTTTAAGGAGCGATTTTTTATGATAGAAAAAACTAAAGAGTTTTTAATAAATAACTTTAAAATAAATGAAGAGGTTTTTAAAGTATCAGAACAGGCCTTAAAGGATATTCAAGATCAATTTTCTATGATGGATTATATTCGCGAATATAATCAATTAAAAGTTCTTAATGCTTTGCAAGCTGAAAGAGTTAGTGATATGCATTTTACTAATTCCAGTGGATATGGTTATGGGGATGTTGGTAGAGATACTTTAGATAAGGTTTTTGCTAGAGTATTTAACACAGAAGCTGCCCTAGTGCGTCCACACTTTGTAAATGGAACTCATGCTATTGGATGTGCTTTATTTGGTAACTTACGCCCAGGAGATACAATGCTTAGTATATGTGGTTCACCTTATGATACTTTACATAGCATTATAGGAATAACTAAGGATGTAAACATAGGATCTTTAAAGGAATATGGGGTAAACTATAAGCAACTAGAGTTAACAAGTACAGGTAAAGTTAATGTTGAAGAAGTACAAAGAATTTTAAGAGAAGATTTAAGTATAAAGTTAGTACATATCCAAAGATCTACAGGATACGGTTGGAGAAATGCACTGTTAGTAGATGAAATAGGTGAAATAATAAAGGCAATTAAAGATGTTAAGCCAGAAGTAATTTGCTTTGTAGATAACTGTTATGGCGAATTTATAGATACTATTGAGCCAACAGATGTAGGAGCTGATCTTATAGCTGGATCTTTAATTAAAAACATTGGTGGAGGAATTGCTCCAACAGGTGGTTATATAGCAGGTAAAGAAGCCTTTGTAACTCAAGCAGCTTATAGATTGACCATACCAGGAATAGGTGGAGAGTGTGGTTCTACCTTTGGCGTTATGAGAAGCTTATATCAAGGATTATTTTTAGCTCCTCATGTAGCTGTAGAAGCTGTGAAGACAGCTATATTCTGTTCAAGGGTAATGGAACTTCTAGGATTTGATGTATTACCAAAATATGATACTAAGAGAAGTGATATCATACAAGCTGTTAAATTTAATGATAAGGATAAATTAATTCAGTTTTGCAAGGGAATTCAAGCTGGTTCTCCAATAGATTCCTTTGTAGAGTGTGAACCTTGGGCTATGCCTGGCTATGAAGATGAAGTTATTATGGCTGCGGGTGCATTTATACAAGGTTCTTCCATAGAACTTTCTGCTGATGCTCCAATAAGAGAGCCATATATAGCATATCTTCAAGGTGGATTGACCTTTGATCATGGTAAAGTGGGAGTTTTAATGGCTATATCTAGAATATTATCTTAACTATGAGTTAAATTAATAGGTATATAATAAATCTATATTATTATATAAAAAATATTAAGAAGCTATAATAGCTTCTTAATATTTTCTATAAATTCCTGAAAGTTTACCTAAGATTTTGCAATTATCTACAATTATTGGCTCCATAGTAGAGTTTTCTGGTTGTAATCTAATATGCCCATCTTCTTTAAAAAATCTTTTTATAGTGGCTTCATTTTCTATTAAAGCAACTATAATATCACCGTTAGAAGCAATAGAAGTTTTTTCTATTATAGCTAAGTCTTTATCATGTATTCCAGCTTCTATCATACTGTCTCCTTGGACTTTCAGTATAAATAATTCATTTGTACTGTTTACAAAATCAAGGGGTATAGTTAGATAATCTTCTATACTTTCTTGGGCAAGTATAGGTATTCCGGCTGTAACTTTACCTATAATAGGAATATCAATCATCTCTTTTTTATTATGAGGTTCTTGTAACAATTCTATTGCCCTTGGTTTAGTTGGGTCACGTCTTATTAATCCTTTTTTCTCAAGTCTAGTAAGATGACCATGAACTGTAGATGTTGAACTTAAATTTACAGCTTCACAAATTTCTCTAACTGAAGGCGGATACCCTTTAGTATTAACTTGATTTTTAATAAACTCATAAATTTCTGATTGTTTACCACTTTTAATATCAATCATGAAAACACCTCTCAATCTAGATAATTATACCATAATGAACAAAGAATATCAAACTTTTGTTCCCATTAAGGAAAATTATTCTAGGAAATTTAAATAAAAACTGGAGATGAAAAAATGGAAAATTTTTTAGAACTAAATATAAATACAGAAATAATAAAGACGTTGGAGAAATTAAAAATAACTAAGCCAACTCCGATACAAGAATTATCGATTCCTAAAATATCAGAAAATATGGATGTTATAATGCAAAGTGAAACAGGCAGTGGTAAAACATTGGCTTACTTGTTACCTCTAATTGAAAGAATTAATTATGAAAAAAGAGAGAATCAATTTATAGTGTTAGTTCCTACTCATGAATTAGCCCTTCAAGTAAATGAAGTTTTAAATACTTTAGCAGATAAATCAGCTTTGGATATAAAATCTACTGTTATCATGGGAGATGTAAATATAAAAAGGCAGGTTGAAAAATTAAAGGATAAACCTCAATTTGTAATAGGGTCTCCTGGAAGAATACTAGAGCTTATAAAAATGAAAAAAATAAGTGCTCATACAGTTAAAACTATAGTAATTGATGAGTGTGACAAACTTTTAGATAAAAATAATTTAAATATGGTGAAGGATGTTATAAAAACTACACTTAGAGATAGACAATTAGTAATGACTTCTGCAACTTTAACAGAGGAAGCTTTAAATATAGGCGAAAGTTTAATGAAATCTCCTGAAATGATAAAGTGTAATAATGATACAACTATAAACCCTAACATAAACAATTTATATATAGTTTGTGATAGAAGAGATAAAATACTTATCCTTAGAAAGTTAATGGCAAGTATAAAACCTAAAAAAGCCATTGCCTTTATTAATAAAAGTGAAGAAATAGAAATATTAACTTCTAAGTTAAAATATCATGGGCTAAAGGTAGATGGAATACATGGTAGTTTTGTTAAAAATCAGAGACAAAAAACCATGCTAGACTTTAAAGCAGAGCGTATAAATCTTCTAGTTTCTTCAGATTTATCAGCAAGAGGATTAGATATAGAAGATGTTACTCATATATTCAATGTAGACTTACCAGAAGATATGAATACCTATGTTCATAGAAGTGGTAGAACAGCTCGTGGAGATAAAAGTGGCACAGTTATTTCTATTATTTCCCCTAAGGAGATAGCACAGTTAAAAACTTATAGTAAAAAACTAAATTTTAATCTTACTGAAAAAACTATATCTCACGGAAATATAGAAGACGTTGCTGCTGTGGTAAAAAACTATAAAAAAAGTAACGATTCTTCAGCTAAAACCTCAAAACCATCTCAGAAATCATCTAAACCTAAGAAGGATAAAAGAGATAAAAGATAAGGTATAAGGTTAATATAAAGTATACCCGATGCATATAATTTAATAGAGTTCTATCTAGGAGGATTTATGTCTAGAAATTTTACAAATGCAATTTACTTAAGTGATGAAGTGGAGAATATTATACGAACTTCTAAATTCCTAGGAAAGGGCAACAATGGAGTAGTATATAGAATTGATGATGAAAAAATTATAAAGATATTCAATGATAAAAAGGTTTGTGAAACGGAGTATATAATTCTTAAATCATCTATGCATCATCCATCCTTTCCTAAAGTTTTTGACTATGGAGATTATTTTATTGTAAGAGAGTTTGTAGATGGTATAAGACTTGATAAATATCTAAATCATAATCCTTTAAATCAAAAACTGGTAAGAAGCCTAGTAGATTTAATAAATGACTTTAAAGAACTTGGGTATAAAAAGTTAGATATACGTTGTAAGGACCTATATGTACAAGAGGACTTTTCTATTAAAGTTATAGATCCAAAGGATAACTTTGACAGAGAGATGCCTTTTCCGAGGCATCTAATGAGAGGGATACTAAAGAGGGATAGTATAGGTGAATTTTTTTATTATCTACAAAAAATAGATAGTAATCTATATGAATCTTGGAGAAGTCAATTTAAAGAATATCTAAAAAAATTAGCAGAGAAAGATAAAAAGCTCTAAGAATAATCTTCTTAGAGCTTTTGCGTTTTAATAGCTAATTTTAATCAAAAATTAACTAATTATAGGTTTTATTTTAAAAGATACAATGGTAAACTTATCTAGTAAAAACATATAAAAGGAGACGTTTCAAATGAGAAAAAGGACAATAGGAGCTTTGCTTATTACGGCAATAATTTCCCTTACATTAATAGGATGTAGTACCTCTAATAAAGAGGAGACTAATACTGAAAGTGATGATAATAAAGAAATATATCTTTCAAAGGAAACAGAGAAGAAGGAAACAGATAAAAATCCAGTGGTTACTATAGAAATGGAAGATGGCAAAGTTATTAAGTTAGAGCTTTATCCTGAAATAGCACCAAATACCGTTAGAAACTTTATAAGTCTTGCTAATAGTAAATTTTATGATGGTCTAATATTTCATAGAGTAATTTCAGGCTTTATGATTCAAGGTGGAGATCCTGAAGGCACTGGAATGGGTGGACCTGACTACTCCATATATGGGGAATTTACCAATAACCAGTTTGAAAATACTCTTTTACATACTAAAGGAGTTATATCCATGGCTAGATCAGATTATAAGAACTCTGCTGGTTCACAGTTCTTTATTATGAGTGAAGATGCCCCTCATTTAGATGGAGACTATGCAGCCTTTGGTAAGGTTATAGAAGGTATGGATGTAGTAGACTCTATAGCTCAAGTAGAAACTGGCAGTAATGATAGGCCTAAGAAGGATATAAAAATTAAATCCATAACAGTGAATACCTTTGGAGTTACCTATAATGAACCTGTAAAATATACAAAATAATTTAAAAGAGCTTTCGCAAATTAGTGATATTTTTGCGAAAGCTCTTTTTTTATATAAAATGTTGCTATTTAACATTAAATATACTGCTACCTCTTTTTGCAGCCTTTAATTTGGCTATGTATACATATTTTTTAATTAATATTTTATCTACTACCTCTTTTTCATTATTTAATTATTTCAATATAACTACCATTCAATATAATGTTAGTTATATTGAATGGTAGTTATATTGAATGGTATGAATAATTTTTAGTGCCGAAACTATGTTTATGCAAGGTAAACTTAATGTAAACATGTATAAATTACTTGTTTACAATGTCTAAATAATGTATACTTAAATCGAGGCATAATTTAATAAATTTTAAGGATGTGTATTTAATGGATTCGATTTTAAGTGTAAGAATAAGTGAGGAATTAAAAGAGAAATTTCAGAGTTTAGCTGAGGTAGAGGGTATAAATAATAAAGAATTCATGGATCTTATAATAAGAAACTATGAATTGAACAAAGCTGCAACAGGTACAGATTTTATTAAAAGCGATATAGAAGAATTACAAAGTATAATTAAAAGAATTTTAGATATATACATAAATATGGTAGAAAAAAATAAGGTTAAGAACTCAGAAATTGTTAACAGCTTTAAAGGAACCTTAGAGGAAGAGTCCAATAGAAGTGAAAAGTTAAAGGAAAATATAGAAAGTGTAAAAAAAGAATTAGAAGATTTAAATTCTCAGAATAAAGAACTTAAAGACTCCGTAAAGGAATATAAAAATCTTTTAGAAAAAGAGAGAGAAGATACTAAGGGTTATAAAGAGCTGAACATAATGTTAAAAGAGAAGGTAAGTGAGCTAAATGGTTATAAAAATGAAGCAGAAAATTTAAGATCAACAAATCAGGACATGGATGCTAACTTAAAAACTCTTGAGAGGGAAAAAGACAGTTACATTAATAAATTAAATGAGGAATTAAAGCATAGTGCTACATTGGAAGATCAAATAAATGATATTAAAAGTTCTTATGAGAATAAAATTGTAGAGATCACAGAAGAGTTTAGTAGAGAGATAAGGTTAAAAGATGATGAAATAAGGATTTCTATGCAAAAAGAAGTACTACAAAAAGAGGAAGAGTACAGAAAAGAAATTTGGTCAATGAAATCTCAGTATGATGATAAAATTTCTAAATTAATGGATGATAAAGAACAATTACTGCTAAAAATGAGAGATGATATAAACAATACTAAATAATAAAAAAATGCTGAAGTATTTCTAATTTAAAAATTAGAAATACTTCAGCATTTTCATTATTTACCTTCTGTATAAGCATGTTCAAGTATATCTAAATATTCAGTGAAACTATCTTTATCCTCTTTAGAAACGTTTTCTAGGGAATAATCAAGAAACTTACATCTTTCCATAATTACTGCTTCTAATATGTTATTTCCCTTTTCTAAACCTTTAATCCTAACTATTCGTCTATCTTTTGAATCTCTAACTCTCTTAACAAGATCCTTACTTTCCATTCTATCTACTAAGTCAGTGATAGTACTAGGAGCTTGATAAAGTTTATTACTAAGTTCACTAATTGTAACTTCATTATGATTTATGATAATTTGTAATGCTTCAAATTGTGCAGGGGTAATATCATAATCTTCTAATATAGTTCTTCCTTTTTTCTTTATATAAAAGCATACTCTTCTTAATAGTTTCTCTATCCTTTCTATTTGTGGATCTTCGTAAATTTTCAAAAAATCACTCCTAAATTATATTATAAACAGCATAAGTGCTTATATACTCTTGCACTATTATACACTTTTTTTCGAATATAGTCAATAAATTACAGTTTGTTGACTATATTCAATAAAAAACAACATCTTGAAGTTTTAAATCAAGATGTTGCTTTTTATATTTTTATTTTTAAATTAACTATGTAAGAATTTACTATTCTTGCATTTTAGCAATGCTTCCAAGACATTCTTCACAGATGTTTTTACCTTTGTAGTTTTTAACATCTCTAGCATTACCGCAGAATAAACATGCTGGCTCATATTTTTTTAATATGATTTGATCTCTATCTACGTAAATTTCTAAAGCATCCTTTATCTCGATATCTAAAGTTCTTCTTAATTCTATTGGGATTACTATTCTCCCTAATTCGTCTACTTTTCTTACTATTCCTGTTGATTTCATAATATTTTCCTCCTAATGTTTGTTATTTATTTTTTCATAAGTATAAATTGGATTATATATAACTATTATATGTAATTATTATAATTTGTATACATTATTAAATTATCCAATTACAATTAAAATATACATTAATAGTTAATATATATCTATTATAACTTATTCTTTTAAATATTAACAGATATTTTTTTGCTTTGTCAAATTTTACAAATAAAATGGTTTATCTATAGTTTGTAAATTGTACATCTATACCATAATCTTTAGATTTTAAAAGTTGCATTGTTTCTTGTAAGTCATCTTTATTCTTCCCAGATATTCTTAATTGATCATCCATAATTTGAGGCTGAACTTTTATTTTGCTAGCCTTGATATCTGCTACCATAGCCTTAGCCTTCTCAGTAGAGATACCTTTTATTAATTTACAATTAACTTTAGCTGTTCCTAGTGAACCTGAATCGATTTTTCCAACCTCAAGAGCTTTGGAAGAGACACCTCTTTTAATAAATTTTCCCTTAAGTATATCGATTACAGTATCTAATTTAAACTCATCATCAGATATGAGTTTGACTTCATCTTTCAGTAAAGTTATTTCCGTCTTAGTACCTTTAAAGTCATATCTTTGTTTAATTTCCTTTAGTGCTTGATTAATAGCGTTATCAACTTCTTGCATATTAATTTCAGATACCACATCAAAGGAATATGAACTTGCCATACTTAGAACCTCCTTAAAATAATCTATATGTAAAAAACATATAAATATATAATAATTTATATGTTTAAAAATGTCTATATATATTTTGAAAAATTTAAGTTAATTTTTTGGTTGAAGTTTTTCAATAGTTTTGTTAAAATGATTTAATGATTTAATATAGATAAAATGGGAAGTGATGATAATGAAATACTGTATTTTTGATGAAAAGAAAGTATGTAATGATTGCGGTGAGTGCAATATATGTGAATATAATAGAGATAAAATCTGTGATAACTGCGGTAAATGTCTAGAGATTGAGGGATATGATGTTAAAGCTATAAAAATAGATGAGGTATTTGAAAAGAATAAAGAAGAAGAAATTAAAATTGATTTGGAACATTTTAGTGATTTCGATACAGTTGAAGATGAGGATAACTTTGAGGTAGATGAAGAAATTTCATCATTAGAAGAGATGCCATATATAGATGCTCTCGATGATGAATCAAATTGGGATTATATATCTGATATAGATGGCATGGATGAGCTTATGGAAGAAACAGATAATGCAGGATTACTTCATGAAGAATATCCAGGATTATATAT
>Ga0213828_1001112_pt1 | contig 23099 bp, 20 predicted proteins | sample MC6MC0897MG_FD_180664 | JGI IMG/M metagenome (GOLD analysis project Ga0213828, IMG submission 180664) | Enriched soil aggregate microbial communities from Iowa State University, Ames, United States - MC6-MC0897-MG | ecosystem: Environmental > Terrestrial > Soil > Unclassified | place: USA: Iowa... | reverse complement strand
CACTTCGGCTGGCTTCTGAGAAAAAGTTGCCATTGAAGTCTTCCTTGACTTAATCCCCGATCTTGCGATCCGGGCTTTTCTTGTTGCTTGTGTTGGTCGTACCAATCGTGACGACGGCCAACCGTAAGAACGTATAAAAGCGGACTTCCATACGTGCTGGGCGGGTCGATACACAAACTCTGACAGGCCGTCAAGCGCTGTTTTTACGGCAATCTTTTAAAAACTAAATAAAAACAATAGGTTATGATATTGGTATTATAATACCGTATCTTTTTATCGTGGTGGAATGGAATAAGTCGCGGTTGCGTGTGCAATAAGCTCACCTGTTGTGGTGCTTGTAAGGCTTATATCCAAAACGGCCAAACGCTTTCCGAGCTTGAGAATCCGTGCCACGGCTTCCACTACGCCCGGATCGGCTTTGCGGAGAAAATTGATGTTGAGGTTGGTCGTGACCGCCAGCGCTACCGGCCCGATATGACCTAAAATCGCCGCATAAGCCGCCACATCAGCCAGAGCAAAGAGAGAAGGCCCGGATACGGTGCCGCCCGGTCGTAAATGTTGTTCGTCAGCATGAAGATGCATGATCGCAGCACCCTCACTGACCGAGACGATCTTAAAGCTTTCACCAAGCTGCGGAAATTCGCGCTCCATGAAGGTTTGCAAATCTTCAATGCTCATGACGGGACTCAAGCCGGTATGGTGTGCGGTGCTGATGTTCATCTTCTCTCCCTTGCAATAAGAAATAGGGGGAGTGTGGCCGGTCTTGCAAGCCTGTGTTTCTGTATGCTTACAATAAAAGCCGCAATGGCATTGGAGGAACGTTATGCAGATGTCTTCAGATAACGAGATTTGCGATATTCTGCAGTCCGTCAAAACGATTGCTTTGCTTGGTGCGTCGCCAAAACCGGAGCGGCCGAGCAACGGTGTCATGAAATTTCTATTGGATCGTGGCTATCACGTCATTCCCGTTAATCCGGGGCAGGTGGGAAAGACCATCCACGGGCAGCAAGTCGTAGCCAAGCTTGCCGACATCAATGAGCCGATTGATATGGTGGACGTGTTTCGCGCGTCCTATTCACTTCCCGGTATTGTGGATGAAATTCTCGCCTTAAAACATCGCCCGGCCGTTCTTTGGACACAGCTTGATGTGGTGCATGAAGAGGCTGCAAAAAAGGCTGAAGAAGCTGGTTTGAAGGTTGTGATGGATCGGTGTCCAGCTATCGAGTATCCGCGTCTTATTGGTTGACCGTAAACCACGGAATTAATTTCTTTAATTGTATCGCTCGGAGCAAATTCCTCCTTTGCTTTCTCTCACGCAAAGCCTAACGTCCGGTCACATTATTTGGCATAGGCTGTCAGGAGGAACTCATGTCTAAGCGCTCACCAGGGATCGAAACACTCGCAGTTCACGCAGGCGCGAAGCCTGACCCAACTACGGGCGCGCGGGCCACGCCGATCTATCAGACCACATCCTTCGTGTTTAACGATGCAGATCATGCCGCATCTCTGTTTGGCCTGCAGGCTTTTGGCAATATCTATACGCGCATCACAAATCCAACCACAGCCGTTCTGGAAGAGCGCATTGCGGCACTTGAAGGTGGTACGGCGGCTGTTGCGACGGCTTCCGGTCATGCTGCACAGCTGCTTGTTTTCCATACACTGCTGCAGCCGGGTGATAATTTCATCGCAGCGCGCCAGCTTTACGGCGGTTCGATCAACCAGTTCGGTCAGTCGTTCAAATCTTTCGGCTGGCAGGTTCGTTGGGCTGATGCGACCAACCCGACCGATTTCGCAAAGCAGATCGATAGCAAGACACGCGCAATCTTCATTGAAAGCTTTGCCAATCCGGGCGGGATCGTCGTCGATATCGAAGCGATTGCCGAAATCGCGCATAAGCATGGCCTGCCACTGATCGTAGATAACACGCTGGCATCGCCTTATCTTGTGCGCCCGATTGAGCACGGCGCGGATATCGTCGTGCATTCGCTGACCAAGTTCATCGGCGGTCATGGCAATTCGATGGGGGGCATTCTGGTTGACGCTGGCACATTTGATTGGGCCAAGTCCGGCAATTATCCGCTTCTGACTGAACCGCGCCCAGACTATGCCGGGCTCGAATTGCATAAGACCTTTGGCAATATCTCGTTTGCCATTGCGGCGCGCGTGCTCGGTCTGCGCGATTTTGGCCCGGCCATTTCGCCGTTCAATGCATTCCAAATTCTGACAGGCGTTGAAACGCTGCCACTGCGTATGCAGCGCCACGCGGATAACGCATTGAAGGTTGCGTCATGGCTGCATGGGCATGAAAAAGTGTCCTGGGTGAATTATGCGGGACTGCCGCATGACAAATACCATGCGCTGCAGCAGAAATATTCGCCGAAGGGCGCTGGCTCGGTTTTCACCTTCGGTCTGAAGAGCGGTTATGAAGCGGGCGTCAAGTTTGTTGATAGCCTTGAGCTGTTCTCGCTTCTGGCCAATATCGGTGACACGCGTTCGCTGGTTATTCACCCGGCATCAACAACGCATCGTCAGCTGACTGACGAACAGAAGGTTGCTGCGGGCGCAGGCCCTGATGTTGTTCGTTTGTCCATTGGCATCGAAGACGCCGATGACATTATCGCTGATATCGAGCAGGCACTCGCCAAGGTTTGATGCGATGAGCCGATTCCTCAGCTTTGATATCGATGGTGTGGAACCAGAAGAAAGCGCTCCTTTGCCGGAGCGCGTTCTTTTGGGCGATCCGCGGTTTCTTACGTGGAACTTCGAGGAAAGTACCGACGGCAAGCTATTCGCAGGCATATGGGAGAGCTCACCCGGAAAATGGCGCGTAGAATATGACGAATGGGAGTTTTGTCATATTCTGGCAGGCCACTCGGTTTTGACGGAAGAGGGCGGCGAAGCACGTACGCTTAAAGCAGGCGATAGTTTTGTTATTCAGCCGGGTTTCAAAGGTACCTGGGACGTTATTGAAACTACGCGCAAAGAATATGTAATCCGGCTTTGAAAGTGCCGCTTGATTGTTTGAAACTGAAAAGCCCGGTCGATTGACCGGGCCTATCTTTTTAAGCGCCGTATGGCACCCAAATGTTTTTGACCTGAACAGCTCTGCGCAAGTAATCGCGACCTTGTGCTTCGCTGGTATTGTTCCAGTTAGGCAGGCGGCCATTATTGACCCAAGTGGCCTTGAGATTTCCGGCTGACGCCTTCTCGACCATCGCACTGCCTTCCTTAGAACCGAAGTACCAAAGGGCCGCCACTTCATCATGTTCAGCCAGTGTCTTGGCCAAGACATCACGCTCGCCGGTGACCAAGTTGATCACGCCACCGGGTACGTCCGATGTGTCGAGCACCTGATAGAAGTCACCAGCAATCAGCGGATGACGGCTTGATGGCACGACAACTGCGCGATTACCCATCGCAATAGTAGGCAAAACGAGAGCAACAAGCGATAAAAGCGGAGCTTCATCCGGGCAGACAATGCCCACCACCCCCCAAGGTTCATTCATGGCAAGCGTCACATGGCGCGACTTGGTTGAATGCACCGCGCCGTCGAATTTGTCGGCCTGTGCCGCGTAATAGAAAATGCGACGCAGGGATGCTTCGACTTCTTCGATAGCTTTCTTTTCGCTGACACCGGTGCTCTCAACGAGGCGAGCCAAAAATTCGTCGCGGCGTGCATCGAGGTTTTCACCCAGATAATAAAGCACCTGTGCCCGGTTATGGGCGGTGGCGCTGCCCCAGCTTGATGCTTTAGCCGCAGCTTCAACTGCATTGCGAATATCTTTGCGGTTGCCAATGCCAGCCTGACCGATAACTGCGCCGCCTTTGCCTGTAATCGAATAGCTATAGCCACCATCAGGACGAGCTTGCTTGCCGCCAATATAGTTCTTCATGGTGCGGTCAATGCCATCGATGACGATCTTGTCTTCACCCGATGGCGCGGCAGACGGTACAAAGTTTTCGACAGCCTTTGGAGAGGTCAGTCCCTTTTCCCAATTGGCTGCAAGATACTCGTAAAGGCCTTCGCGAGCACCTTCACGGCCGTATCCGCTTTCGCGATAGCCGCCAAAGCCTGCGCCTGCATCAAGCATATTGGTGCAGTTGATCCAGACAACACCGGCCTTCACTCGAGCCGCGAGGTCCAGCGCAACATTGATGTTTTCCGACCAGATGGATGCGGCAAGGCCGTAACGCGTATTGTTGGCGAGTACCACAGCCTCATCTGGAGTGCGGAATGTTGTGGCGGCGGCGATTGGTCCGAAGATTTCCACCTGGCAGACCGTTGCCGCCTGATCGACCTCAGTGAAAAAACCAGGCGCAATGTAATTACCCTTGGCAGGCAGCGGATTAGCTGTCTGCCAGAGTTGGCCACCTTCATCGATACCTTTCTGGATCAGATCGGATATGCGTTTCACCTGAGTAGGCGAGACAATGGCGCCAACATCGGTGGATTTGTCGAGCGGATCACCGACGCGCAGGCTTTCAAGACGCTTTTTCAGCTTGGCATAGAAACGATCTGCAATGCCTTCCTGCACCAGAAGACGCGAACCTGCGCAGCAGACCTCGCCCTGGTTAAACCAGATGGCGTCGACGACACCTTCAACAGCGGCATCGAGATCAGCATCTTCAAATACGATGAAGGGCGATTTGCCACCAAGCTCCAGCGAGAGCTTCTTGCCGGAACCTGCAATCTGCTCGCGGATGATGCGGCCCACTTGTGTCGAGCCGGTGAAAGCAACCTTGTCGACGCCGTCATGACCGCAGACGCTCGCACCCGTTGTGCCATCGCCCTGCACGATATTGACTACACCGGCAGGCAGGCCAACTTCGTGGCAGATTTCTGCAAAGGCGATAGCGGTCAGTGGTGTGAGATCAGCAGGCTTCAACACGACCGTATTGCCAGCAGCCAAGGCTGGCGCGATCTTCCACGCCAGCATCAACAATGGGAAGTTCCAAGGGATCACCTGACCACAAACGCCAACCGGCGAGAAGCCCTTGAACTCATCTTCAACCATCTCCGCCCAACCGGCATGATGGTAGAAATGACGAACTGCCAGCGGAATATCAATGTCGCGTGTTTCGCGCAGCGGTTTGCCATTATCCATGGTTTCCAGAACCGAGAGGAAGCGTTCACGCTTCTGGATATGGCGGGCAATTGCATAAAGATATTTTGCACGTTCATGGCCGGAAAGTTTCGACCATTTGCCAAAAGCACCACGCGCGGCTTTCACTGCCTGGTCGACGTCTTCCTGCGTTCCAAGTGTGATCTCGGCAAGCTTGTCGCCATTGGCAGGATTGGCCACGGCAATGGTTTTGCGGCCTTCCGGTTTGACGAAAGCGCCGTTGATATAATGACCGAAAGAATGGCCATGCTGTTCCAGCCACTGCTTCACATCGCCGTTTGCTTCAGGGGAAGGTCCATATTCCATGGTCTTCAGAATGTCCTTGATGGGTCGCATTTTATGTTCCTTACGAGCATTTCCAGCAAAACTGCGTGAGCTTTTGCGTAGGAGAATGCGAAATGCCAAGTTTAAGCAGCGGCGTGACGATTGGCGCTTGAATAGCGTCCGGTCACGAAGTGCTCTAATTGTCGTTCAATGTCGCCGAGCATCGATGATGCGCCGATGCGGAAAAGATCGGGTTCAAGCCAGCGATTGCCGAGTTCTTCTTTCATGAGCGTGAGCCAAGCGAGTGCGTCCTTGGCGGTCTTGAGACCACCGGCAGGCTTAAACCCGACGATCTGCCCGGATAGCTCGCCGTAATCTCGCAATGCCCGCACCATGGTAAGGCTGACGGGCAGCGTCGCGTTGACATCTTCCTTGCCGGTCGAGGTCTTGATGAAATCAGAGCCCGCCTGCATCGCAACCATCGAGGCGCGATAAACATTGGTAAGCGTATTGAGATCACCGGTTGCGAGAATGGCCTTCATATGCGCCTCGCCACAGGCTTCACGCATGGCGGCTATTTCGTCATAAAGCGCAGACCAGTTTTGTGTCAGCACATGCTCGCGCGTAATGACGATGTCGATTTCGTGCGCACCCTGCTCAACCGCATAGGTGATTTCTGCAAGGCGCAATGGCAAAGGTGTCAGGCCTGCCGGAAAACCTGTTGCCACAGAGGCTACGGGAATGCCGGAGCCCTCCAGTGCTTTGACTGCATGGGATACCATGGTCGGATAAACACAGACTGCGCCGGTGGTTATGCCTGCATCGAGCAGGCCGAGGGCTTCAAGAATGTCATCGCGCACGGGGCGGCGCGCTTTGGCACAAAGCCTGCGCACGCGTCCGGCAGTATCATCCCCGGCGAGCGTCGTCAGGTCGATGCACTGGATTGCACGGATAAGCCATGCTGCCTGATATTCTTTCTTGATCGAACGTCGCGCTGGCAGCGTTGCGGCGCGACGTTCCGAGGCGCTGCGGTTCACGACAACATCTTCAAACCATTCAGGCTTGAGCGGCGTGCCATTATTGCGGGGAAGGGTTTCGGTCATTGTATTGTCCGTCTGTGAGGTTTGTTGACGTTCAAGAGCAGTTAGGCGCGTTCGATCAAAGGCGCGTGGTCACGGCAGAACGTTTCAAATTCATCGGCACTGGCATAAGCCTTTTGCGTGCCGGGTCGGGTGATGGAATGAGCGGCATAAAGGGAGGCTTTTCGAAGTGCAGCTTCCACATCGCCCGTCTCCGCATAAAAGCGGGCAAACGAGCCGATAAAAGCATCGCCTGCACCTGTCGTATCTTTCGGTGTGACTTTGACCGGCGGGATATTGACGATCTCAGTTGCGGTAATCATGCGTGCGCCACGTCCGCCCAGTGTCACGATGACCGTGCGAATACCGCGCGCAATCAACGAGCGGGCGGCAACGACAATCTCATCATCCGTGCTGGTTGGAAGGCCAGACAGAAGAGCAAGCTCGCTCTCGTTGGGCACGAGGAAGGTTACTTGCCGAATACGCTCCGGATCAAGATCAGCCGCCGCAGGTGCGGGGTTCAAAATGGTTTCGATGCCATTTTCAGCGGCAAAAGCGATTGTGTGGTAGACGGTCTCGACCGGCACTTCCATCTGCATGAGGATCAGGCCGCATTCCTTCAAATCATCGGCAGCCTTATCGACTTCGGCGGGCAGGAGGTCTGCATTTGCACCTTTGACGATCAGGATCGAGTTTTCGCCTGAAGGTTCGACAAAGATAGGGGCTACGCCGCTCGACTTGCCCGATACTTTGAGAACGTGTCGCGTATCGACGCCAAAGCTATTGAGATTGCGGATCGTATTATCGGCAAAGACGTCGTCGCCAACGCGCGTTACCATCATCACGTCGGCACCGAGACGTGCAGCTGCAACAGCCTGATTTGCCCCCTTACCGCCGCAACCGATCTCAAAGGTTGGCGCTTCAAGTGTCTCGCCGGGGCCAGGCATACGGTTCACATAGGTGATGAGATCCACCATGTTGGAGCCGACCACTCCGATCTTTCTGGTCATACGATATTCCTTTGAAATTTCAGAGTGCCCTGATCTTGGCTTCAAACTGTTCGGCGGCAGGCTGATCGAGATAGCCAAGGCGCACAGGGAAGATGGCGCGCTCACCCGGCGCCAGTATCCGCACATTGTTCTTGGCTTTTTCGGCGAGATAGCCTTCCGGCTCACAAGTGGATGGCAGGGCAAAGGCTGCAACCTGCGCATCACCGTTGACGAGAATCCACCGCACGGTTTTCGGGAAAGCCTCAACCGGATAGGAGATCGCAAAGCCGTCGCCATCGGCTAACTGCATCATCTGATGGGTCTTGCCATCGGCATCGGTTGGCAAGCCACGAATATAGAAAACCTGCTCGGGATCGTAGCGTTCCGGCTCATCGAGCACTTCCATCACGGAAGGATCTGCGGCCAGTTCATCAATCAAGGAGAGGTAATCGTCATTGGGTGTCACATGGCCCGGAACGGCTGTGCGCACCTGCACATTATCCGGTGTAAAGGCGACCGGCTGCACAATGCGCGCGTCTTCGTCATAGGCGAAATTGACGTGGCACATATACATCAGCTCCATCGGAGCCGATGACAGGTTTTCAACATCCATGGTGATGTCGAAGAGCGTTTCCTTCGCATGAAGCCGAACGCTTGGCCGAGCGAGATAATGCGCGCCAAAGCCCATGACATATTCATATTCGCCAGTGACTTCGACAAAGCTGCCATGGTCATTCGCGCCGAACAAAAGCCCCGCCTTGTCCATCTTTGCGCAGGCCATCTCACCATGCAGAAGGTGATTATCCTGCGGCGAAGGGCAACCATTGCGCAAGATTCCGCTGTGAAAAGCAAAGCATCCATAAGTCTCGACGATGGTGGTTGCCGGACGCGGCATGGAGAAGCTGTTGCCCATGGTGAGATCAATGCCGTCGAACTCTGCGCCCCATACCATCTGCCCCATGAATGGAAGCACAATGATATTGCCGCGCTCGTTTTCGATCAGCAGAGCTTCAATACCGCTTGGATAGCGAAATGCCGTAACACTCAGCCCGTCTGCACTGGCAATGACATGCGGCTGTTCGACAAAGTCCTGACGACGAAGATGAAATTCAATATCCTGCATGTGGGATCACCTGCCTTGATTGCGCGAAGCATTGATCGCGATGACGAGGATGAGGAACGCACCCCAGATGAAGTCGATCAGGTGGTTGGAGAACCGCATCATCTGAAAGCCGGAGGAAAGAAGCATGAGAGCGATCAGTGCGATGGCGATGCCCAGCACACGCCCCTTGCCACCAGCTGGATTGGTGCCGCCAAGCACGGCAATCAAAACTGCCTGCAGCAGATAGGACGCGCCATAATCGGACTTGGCCGCATTTGTACGTCCCGACAAAATGATCCCCGCAAGCGAAGCGAGAACGCCCGTCAGCATGTAGGAATAAAGGATCATGCGTTCTTTGCGGATGCCAGCAAACACGGCTGCGCGCGGGTTGGTGCCGATCAGCATCAGATTGATACCAAGCGTGGTGCGGGTCAGCAAAATTCCGACGAGAATGCAGACCACGATGAATAGAAGGAAAGGCGTGGCGATGCCCATGATCTTGCCATTGCCTACCCAGTTCCAAGCATCCGGGAAACCAACGATGGCAGGCCCACCGGTAAGCACCAGTGCCAGTCCCATCAGAACCTGGCCTGTGCCAAGTGTTGCGAGGATCGGAGTTATGCGCAGCTTGGCGATCAGCAGCCCGTTCACAAGGCCTGATAGAAGCCCGATAAGTATCGCAAGCAGGATACCAATGACAGTGTAGAACAACATTCCAGAGCCTGAAGTCTGGGCTGCCTGCACCATGGATGAGTGGAAATAGACGCCAGCGACGATACCCGCCAGATTGGCAATGCCGACCACCGAAAGATCAATGCCGCCCGTCAACATCGCAATCATCATGGCGATGGAAAGAATGCCCAGCTCCGGCATGATGTAGCTGATTGATTCAAAGTTGTAGTAACGCAGAAACTTGTCCGGGTTCATCCAGGTCATCAGCGCAAACACAAGCACGGTAATAACGACGAGTTGGATGATATTGTTGTCTCCGCCAAGGATGCGGCGCATGTCGAAAGACTGTTTCATGTCGCTTTCTCCCTTCAGGCGATGCTTTTGCGATCGCGCCACGCCGTGATGGCGGTTGCTGCGATGATAATGAGGCCCACAACGACACGCTGCCATGTGGTATCGACCTTCATGATGATGAGCGAGTTTTTGACCATCACGAGCATGAAGACGCCCATGAGTGTGCCAAGCACTGTTCCGCGACCACCGAAAATCGACGCGCCACCGAGAACTACGGCTGCGATCACATCGAGTTCGAGGCCTACAAAATCACGCGGATTGGCAAGCCAGATCATGGATGAATGCAGCAGCCCCGCAAAACCTGCCAAGGCACCCGCCACGCAATAAACGAAGAAGATCGTGCGGCGCGTGTTGAAGCCGACGCGCTTTGCGGCTTCCGGCGAGCCGCCATAGGCATAAACACTGCGTCCGATCATCGTATGGCTGAGGATCAGGTGGATCAGCAATGCAAGCGTGAGATAGACGAGGAACATCGCGGTAAGACCAAAGGCTGTACCGGAAGCTGAGGTGAGCGAAATTACGTCCGTCTTGCCAAACTCGATCAGCTCTTTTGGCATCTTGTTGATATTGACGATGCTGGTGCCAACGAGACCTAGCACAAGGCCGCGCACAATGGAGCCGGTGCCGAGCGTCACGATCAGCGGGATCATCTTGAAGCGGTGGATGATGAAGCCGTTAAAGGCACCGAGCAACAAGCCGATCAACGTTGCCGCGACAAACGGAATGAATACACCATCATAGCCAAGGTAAACCATAGCGCGGACGGTCAGATACATTGCCGCAATAGCAAAGGCCGTAAACGACACGTCGATGCCGCCGGAAATCATCACCAGCAGAACGCCAAGTGCCATGATGCCGATCACGACATTGGAACGTAGAAGCCCGAAAATATTATCCAGTGACCAGAAGGCGGGGTTGATAAGACCAATGATAATCATTGCGGCGAGAAGCACACAGGCAATGATGAATTCGGTACTGCGAAAGAATTTCATGTGCCGGTTCCTCAATTCAATGTCTTGAGCCGGTCATTGACGGCGTCTTCTGTCATGTTTTCACCGGAGAGTTCATCGACGAAACGTCCACGATGCATCACCAGTACACGATTGCAGTTTTGAACCAGCTCCGGCACATCATCGGAAATCATCAGAACGGCCAGACCTTCATCCTGTGCGAGTTTGCGGATGATGTTGTGAATCTGAGCCTTTGAACCCACATCAACGCCAACCGTTGGCCCGTTGAGGATCAGGATTTTAGCGCCAGTCAAAAGCCATCGCGCCAACACAACGCGTTGCGCGTTGCCGCCGGAGAGATGGTTGACGGGTGTATGCGGGCCGGGCGCAACAATATTCATTGCCGAAAACATATCGCGCGTCGTCGCATCTGCCTTTTTGCGATTGATGAACAAGCCGCGTACGAATTTCTCAATCGACGTCACAATGATATTGCGCTCAATCGACTGGGTGAGGAACAGCCCTTCCGTAAGACGATCTTCCGGCACATAAGCAACGCCGCAGGCAATACCTTCCTGCACGGTTTTGGGATGAACGGGCTTGCCGTCGATCCGCATATTACCGGTAAAGTCAGGCTTCATTCCGAAGAGGGCTAATGCGAGCTCGGTACGGCCGGAACCGATCAGGCCGGAAATGCCAACAATCTCGCCTGCATGAAGCGTGAGGCTGGCTTTTTCCACCGAACCGGGAACGGAGAGATTGTCGACCTCAAGGCTCGGGACACTGGTGGCGCCTTCACGGGCAACCCATTGGTAGCTGTGTGCCGTCAGTTCCTGACCGGTCATGGCGCGGGTAATCGCCGGTTCGTCAAATTCGTTAATCGGGCCTTCCGCGACTTTCTTGCCGTTGCGGAAAACAGTCAGCCGCTCGCTGATTTCCAGCATTTCGCGCATCTTGTGGCTGACGAACAGTACGGCGATGCCCTGTGCCTGAATATCGCGCACGATCTTGAACAGCGCGTCGACTTCATGTCGGGTAAGCGCAGTGGTTGGTTCATCCATGATCAGAAGCCGCGCATCAGCCATAACGGCGCGCGCTATTGCAACGATCTGCTTGCCGGATGTTGGCAGGCTGTCCACGTCGGCATCCAGATCCATCTGAACACCGAGACGATCAAGAGCCTGCTGCGCAAGTTCGCGCACGCGCTTCCAATCGACAGCCTTACGACCTTCCATGAGAAATGTATTGATCGCGAGATTCTCCGCGACCGTCAGGTTTCCGAACAGCGAGAAATCCTGATAAATCACCTGAATGCCATGATGTACGGATTTGACAGGATCGAGCTTGCCGACCGTCTTGCCGTCGATCAGAATTTCGCCGTCTTCGGGTGTGTAAACACCGGACATGATCTTGATTACAGTGGATTTGCCAGAGCCGTTTTCGCCGGCAAGGCAGTGAATTTCGCCGGGCTTGATGGCAAAGGACACGTCGTCCAGCGCTTTCACGCCGCCAAAGCGCTTCCCGATATGGCGCAATTCGATCAGATTTTCAGTCATAGAGGCCTCGTGCAAGGCTGCAAATGCAGATGGAATGGGGAGAAAGAGGCGAGGGCCTCTTTCTCCTGTTCAGCAACGATTAGAAGTCGTACTGATCCATGTTTTCCTTGGTCACGCCGACCCAGCCCGCGCCGTAGAGCAGGTTTGGCTTGGAAGCGTCGGGAGCGATCAGGCTTTCATAGCCAGGCAGACCGAGATTAAGGCCAGCCTTGATTTGCTCGTTCTTCTTCTCAAGGGCTGCAACGGCCAGCATGTTCATGGCATAACCTGCAACAGCAGGATCCCAGAACTGGATATACTGAACATCGTCATTCTTGATGTATTCACCGGCAACCGACACAAGACCGGTACCAGCGAAGAATACCTTGCCCTTGAGGCCACCTTCAGCAATCAGGCGTCCAGCACCAGCAGAAGTCGGCATCGGAGCGCCGAGAATGCCGGTGATGTCCGGATAAGCGGTCATCGCTTCCTTTAGCTTGTTGTAGTCGGTATTTGCATCGTCATAGGTTTCGAGACGTTCAGTCGCCTGTGACATTTCCGGGAAGTTGGCCTTCTGATACTCAACGGCACCATCAACCCATTCCATCTGTGACTTCGAGGTCAGGCTGCCAACGGTGGCAACATATTTGCCCTTGCCGCCCATCGACTTGCCGAGTTCTTTCATAAGGTTGGCGCCGTAGGCCTTATTGTCGAAAGCTTCGATGTCATAGTCGACATTCTGAATGTTGGAAGCTTCATGGCTGATAACAACGATGCCGCGTTCACGAGCTTTCTTCAAGACTGGTTCTACCGCCTCGACCGAGAACGGCACGATGGCAATAGCGTCAACGCCCTGGGCAATAAGGTTTTCGACGATCTGTACCTGAGCGGCCGCATCTGCCTGACTTGGACCAACCATCCAGACGTCATTGCCGGTATCGGCCTTGAACTGCTCAACGCCGTCACGCATACGGTCGAACCAGGCAATGCCGTCAACCTTCACAACTGTCGCGATCGTATATTTCTTGTCGTTTGCCGTCGTGATGAGGTCTTTATTGATTTTCGACGTATCGACGACGCCTTCCGCAAAAGCATGTGGCACGGCAACAGACATCGTAACAGACGCGGCAATAGCCATGGACGCGATAAACTTCTTCACCGGTATTTCCTCCCTGGAAACGAATAGCCCCCGCCAAAAGCGCTTCCGCGCAGGCGAGATTGGTGACTACTGATTTTTACGCTGATGCTTTGCAGACTGCTGCTGACACCAGAGTCCTCCATTGCGACCATCAACACTGGATAAGTCGCAAATTCCTCTTTCTTGGCGCAGGCTGCCTGAAGCTTTGTGGCCTGCTGCAAATTCCTGTTGTCAGATCCTCCCGATAATGTGAATTATAATGTTATAATCCGATCATTATGTTTGGATCGTTTCATATTTCTGTTTGACCTGTCAAGTATGCACCATCGCAATTGCACCAATTGATGTGGCAAGCTAAACGGGGGTGAACCGCAACCGAAATGGGGAATCAGTGAGCAGGATCAGTCGTAAAGACGAACGGATTGCCGAACTTGCGGCTCTTGTTGAGGAAGCGGGAGTGCTGCGTCTTCGCGATGCGGCAACGCGGCTGGGCGTTTCGGAAATGACAATTCGCCGCGATATCGGGACCGATTCTGGGCCGCTCAATTGTTTGGGTGGTTACATTATTCCTGTGCAGGATAATGGTAACGGCAGCGATTATGTCTTTGATCTTGAAAAAGATTGCCATGCCAATGCAAAAGCGCAAGCCTGCGCGGCAGCCGCAGCGCTTATCGAGGCGCATGACACCGTTTTTATTGATTGCGGCACGACAACGCCATATCTCGCGCAGCAAATACCGCAAAACCAGCACATCACTGTGGTCTGTTATTCGCTGAATATCGCCGAGATTCTATCGCGCCGGGATGATGTCCGGCTCATCGTCCTCGGTGGGGTTTACCACCCGGAAGCCGCGTCTTTCTCAAGTGATGAAGGCATCGAAGTTCTCAAGCGCGTCAATATCAACAAGGCTTTCTTGTCGGCAGGCGGTGTTGATGAGCAACACGGAGTTACCTGCTCGCACTTTCATGAGGTGCCGGTAAAGCAGATGGCGATGCAGCGCGCGCTCCAGAAACATCTGGTTGTTGATGAAAGCAAATTCGGCAAAGTCCGCGCTGCACGCTTTGCCGGAATGGTAGATTTCGATTCTATCGTTTCAGGCTGAAATACACGTCCGTCGTCACGCAATTAGGAAGCTTTGGTGCAGTTCAAATTTTCGAAATCGGCGCTGGTCATCACGATCATGATCTTCTTTGGTCTTTTGCTGTTGGCGACCGCAGGCGCTGGTCTTGGCTGGATAAGAAGCTTCTTAGGCGATGTTATTGCTGTAATCTTCGTCTATTTTGCATTCCGTACAGTGCTTGACGGAAACCGAGTTTTGTTGGCTCTGGCGGCATTTTTTGTAGGCGTGGCGGTTGAGGCCGGGCAATATCTGTCCAAATTATTCGGTATTGAAATCAGCAACAGAGCGCTGCGGATCATTCTGGGAGCAACGCCGGATTGGCTCGATGTTCTGGCTTATGGAATCGGTGGGGTGCTGATTATGGCGTGCCTTGGAGCCGGCGCTTTATTGAAGCGGGATCAAAGAATGTGATTTTTCAGCAAGCGGACTTTCTTTGAACACAATGCTCTCTTATACCTCTGTTTATAGGCATTGCTGATGAGCGCTGGAACGCGTCTGTCGCTCGCAATAGCCTTCATCAATTCAAGCTTTTGACCACGGATGTACTGGCACTGGTAGACATTGATGATCAGGAAGGTCGGTGCATTTTTGCCCCGGCCTTTTTTGTTGCGTAAAATTCGATTGAATATGCGCACAGTACTTCAAGCGCGAAGATCGATCAGCTCATCTACCGACGTTGATGCTACGAGCATGTTTGCTTGGATTGTCCGCGCATATGCACATTCTTAACGAAGAATAGCACGCAAACTACCGGCGAAGGTCGCTTCGCACACTCGACGAATTTTGAGAGAAAAACTTTTTAGAGGATTGTTGGTCTACAGGGCCAGGCGAGGTTTATTGAACCTAAAGTAAACTTCATATTTTCGATCTAAGTGATTGGAAAATATGGTGGGCGATGAGAGACTCGAACTCCCGACATCTTCGGTGTAAACGAAGCGCTCTACCAACTGAGCTAATCGCCCGACTGACTTGTCAGCCGCTGTGAGAGCCGTTTAGGCTGTTCGTTTGGAGAGTGCAAGCGGAAAAATTAGAAAAATGCATTTTTTTAGTTCTCCGGCTAAAATCGATAGGCCCGCTGGGGATAACTCAAATCGGCGCTCTTATAAGAACTGCGTGTGAGAGCCTGATTCATGCACTTGAACATGCAACGCGATTCTATTTTCCATTTAATTTGAATGCGTTCGGGCGATACATGCAGAGATGTGGGTAAAAGCTCCCCTATAAGAAAGCCCGCAAAATGGGGGCTTTTAAAATAAAATCGAATTTCTTCTTTTTTCTTCAGACCACTCGCTTGACACTCGTGAGAGAACCCCTTAAACGACCGCTCACACCGAACGGAAACGCCGGTGACTACCCAGCCAAACGGCTGAAAATGAAATGCGCGGGTGTAGCTCAGTTGGTTAGAGTGCCGGCCTGTCACGCCGGAGGTCGCGGGTTCGAGCCCCGTCACTCGCGCCATTTTCATTCAAGAATTCAATCATAAAATCTTGAAGAAAATGGCGCTCCTCGCGTTTTTATTCCCCTGATGAAACATTAAAATCTTATGCTCAGTCATGCCTGATCGAGAGCCTTACTTCGTCGCGTGCTTAGCCGCGCAAGCGAATTAGCGTCATCATTCATATTGTCAGGGTGGGGCTATTTCGCTTTACGCTTCCAGGAGAGATAGGCGACAGACAAAATCCCGGCCAGAATGACCAGAACGTCGCCACTTGTGAGCAGGTATGTGCTCAAATCTCTCTCCTTTTATTAAGCTCAGACTCTGATGCCGAAGCGGTGGGGTGTTCGTACCTGCAGTTTCGCCAGCATTTGATTCTTATGCCAATGCGAAAGCGCTACGATCCTGAGGGGCAATTCTAAAAAATAGTGGCTGATTGCTGAAGGCACGCGAAACCACTCATTGAATCGCTGGCGCTAATTCATTTCAAGAATCGTGGACATGACGATGAGAATTTTCCGCCGGTAGCGACAGGTCGGCAGAAGTGAGGAGAGGGCTGTTTTGCACTTTATATATAAGTATGATTTTCACTCTCTATATATAAAGAGTGCTCAGCGACTTTCCTGAAGCGAAGCTGCGCCTCAATTTATTCCGCATTCGAAAGCAAGCGAGTGAATCGCATCCCGGTTTGCGCTTCGCAATGAATGTGAGCAATAGAAATGAATCGGAGGCATTTGCGGTGAATGACAGGTGCGAACTTGATTGAAAATCCGCCGTCAGTTTTGTCGCTCGCATCTAAATCGATTGATTCTATTCGCCTCAAAATGGCGAAAGACGGTTTGTCTCTAAATACTCACGAAATTATGATGTTTTCGTGCTATACGAAAATAGGGTGGCATATATGGGCTTGATGTTGCCTCTTATTAAGCATCTTGACCGGACTATACCCGCCTGATCGCGTTGGAGGGCTTGCGCTTGCGCGCATGCTGCGCTAACCGTCCCCGCGAAATGAACTAAGTTCGCACGGCATGCCTTTTGAAGCTGCTTGAGGCGACGAGGTCGCAATAGATGCAATGTGTCGCATGGTGGTAAGCTTCAAAAAGCTTATGACAGGCGGCGCAGCCTCGTATTCAAGCCGGATAAGGATCATGAACGAGCTTTTAAGTTCCTATTTGCCGATTGTCATCTTTCTCGGCATCGCAATGGTAATCGGTGTAGCCCTTCTGGTTGCGCCGTTTCTAGTCGCGTACAGACAGCCCGACCCGGAAAAGCTTTCAGCTTACGAGTGCGGCTTCAATGCCTTTGATGACGCCCGTATGAAATTCGACATCCGTTTCTATCTGGTGTCGATTCTCTTTATCATCTTCGATCTCGAAGTCGCCTTTCTGTTCCCGTGGGCAGTGTCCTTCGGTGCAATCGGCTGGTTTGGTTTCCTGTCGATGATGTTGTTCCTTGGTGTTCTGACCATCGGCTTCATCTATGAATGGAAGAAGGGAGCGCTGGAATGGGATTGACCGGCACAAATCAGTCGTCGGGTTCGACGCTCATTGCTCCGCAGCCAAAGGGTATTCTTGACCCTCGCACGGGCAAGCCTGTTGGCTCCGACGATGCGTTTTTCAACGATCTGAACAGTGAACTGTCCGACAAGGGCTTCATCGTCACATCTGCTGACGCTCTGATCACCTGGGCACGTACAGGCTCGCTGATGTGGATGACCTTCGGTCTCGCATGTTGCGCTGTGGAAATGATGCACATTTCCATGCCGCGCTATGACGCCGAGCGTTTCGGTATCGCGCCGCGCGCATCTCCACGTCAGTCCGATGTTATGATCGTTGCAGGTACGCTGACCAACAAGATGGCTCCGGCTCTCCGTAAGGTCTACGACCAGATGCCTGAGCCACGTTACGTCATTTCGATGGGTTCATGCGCCAACGGCGGCGGCTATTACCACTACTCTTATTCTGTGGTGCGTGGCTGCGACCGCGTTGTTCCGGTCGATATTTATGTTCCAGGCTGCCCGCCAACGGCGGAAGCTCTGCTCTACGGCATTCTGATGCTGCAGAAGAAAATACGTCGTACAGGTACGATCGAGCGTTAACAGGGCTTTCGCAGTCCCGTTGGTGCAAGAGGGTTTATTAGAGTTCGATCCGTTTTCCCAAGGATGGGTCGAAATCTAAAAGAGGAAGTTAGAGATATGAGCGAAGAAGCTCTTGGTGAACTTTCCGGCTATATCAAAGAACGTCTCGGCGATGCGATCGAAGAGGCGAAGCTGGCCTATGGCGAGCTTACTCTTAATGTTCCGGTTACGAGCCTGATCAGCGTTCTGACGTTTCTGCGCGATGACGTGCAGTGCCAGTTCGTGAACCTGACGGATATTTCCGGCGTAGACTATCCGCAGCGCGTTCAGCGCTTCGATGTTGTCTATCAGCTCATGTCTCCACGCCAGAACCTCCGCATTCGTGTGAAGGTTAAAGCCGATGAAGATACGCTGGTCCCTTCAGCTGTCGGCGTTTACGTCGGTGCTGAGTGGTTTGAACGCGAAACATACGACATGTATGGCGTTCTGTTCTCTGGCCACCCGGATCTGCGTCGCATTCTGACCGATTACGGTTTTGAAGGTCATCCGCTGCGCAAGGACTTCCCAACGACTGGTTTTGTTGAAGTTCGCTATAGCGATGAAGCAAAGCGCGTCGTTTATGAGCCTGTCATGCTGCGACAGGAATTCCGCAATTTTGATTTTCTCTCGCCATGGGAAGGGACGGATTACGTCCTGCCGGGCGATGAGAAAGCCAAGACGAACTGAGCGACAGGAAGCTGAACATGGCTGAGACTCAGGTCCGCAATTTTAATATCAACTTCGGTCCGCAGCATCCTGCTGCGCACGGCGTTTTGCGTCTTGTTCTTGAACTTGACGGCGAAGTCGTGGAACGCGTCGATCCGCATATCGGTCTGCTGCACCGCGGCACTGAAAAGCTGATGGAAACGAAGACCTATCTTCAGGCACTTCCTTATCTCGACCGCCTCGATTACGTGGCGCCGATGAACCAGGAACACGCCTACGCTTTGGCTGTTGAGCGTCTGCTCGGCATCACAGTGCCGAAGCGTGGCCAGCTGATCCGCGTTCTCTTTTCGGAAATCGGCCGTATCCTGAACCACATTCTGAACGTGACCACGCAGGCCATGGACGTCGGAGCACTGACGCCGCCGCTCTGGGGCTTCGAAGAGCGCGAAAAGCTGATGGTGTTTTACGAGCGCGCTTGTGGCGCCCGTATGCACGCAGCTTACTTCCGTCCAGGTGGCGTTCATCAGGATCTGCCTGATCAGCTCATTGAAGATATCGGCAAATGGATTGATCCATTTTTGTCGACGACGCTTACGAACCTCGATGATCTGATTACGCCAAACCGCATTTTCAAGCAGCGTAACGTCGATATTGGCGTTGTTTCGCTCGAAGATGCATGGGCATGGGGCTTCTCGGGCGTCATGGTTCGCGGTTCGGGTGCAGCATGGGATCTGCGTAAGTCGCAGCCTTATGAATGCTACAACGAAATGGAATTCGATATTCCTATCGGCAAGAACGGTGACTGCTATGACCGTTACCTGATCCGTATGGAAGAAATGCGCCAGTCGGCTCGCATCATGCGCCAGTGCGTAGATCTTCTGCTTGGCAAGGAACGCGTCGGTCCTGTTTCGAACACCGACAACAAGATCGTGCCGCCGAAGCGCGGCGAGATGAAGCGCTCGATGGAAGCGCTCATCCATCACTTCAAACTTTACACGGAAGGCTACCATGTGCCTGCCGGTGAAGTTTACGCAGCAGTTGAAGCACCAAAGGGTGAATTTGGCGTCTTCCTCGTATCGGATGGCTCCAACAAGCCTTACCGCTGCAAGCTGCGCGCACCGGGCTTTGCCCATCTTCAGGCTATGGATTTCCTGTGCCGCGGCCACATGTTGGCTGACGTGTCGGCAATTCTTGGCTCGCTCGATATCGTGTTTGGTGAGGTTGACCGCTGATGTCCGTTCGCCGTCTCGCAGATGATGCCGTCCAGCCGGCTGGTTTCGCTTTCAACGCGGAAAACCAGGCCTGGGCGCACAAGACGATCGCAAAATATCCGGAAGGCCGTCAGCAGTCGGCTGTTATTCCGCTGCTCATGCGTGCGCAGGAACAGGATGGCTGGGTCACGAAAGCCGCTATTGAACATGTCGCTGATATGCTCGATATGCCGCTGATCCGCGTTCTTGAAGTTGCGACTTTCTATACGCAGTTCCAGCTCAAGCCAGTTGGCACGCGCGCGCACATTCAGGTTTGCGGCACCACGCCATGCATGTTGCGTGGTTCGGAAGCCCTGATGGATGTTTGCCGTCATAAGATCCACCACGATCCTTTCGAGCTTAATGCCGAAGGCACGCTGTCGTGGGAAGAAGTTGAATGCCAGGGCGCTTGCGTCAATGCACCGATGGTCATGATCTTCAAGGACGCCTATGAAGACCTGACGCCAGAACGTCTGGCTGAAATCATCGATACATTTGAAGCAGGCAAGGGCGACACTGTTAAGCCAGGTCCACAGGATGGCCGCATCACGTCTGAGCCTATGGGCGGACTGACGGCTCTGACCGAAGATCTGGACTACAGAAAAGTTGGTCTGGAAACCCGTAAGGCATCGGATGCCGCAGTTGCCAAAGCCAAGGCGGAAGCCGAAGCAAAGGCAAAGGCGGAAGCTGAAGCCGCAACCAAAGACGGAAGCAGGTGAGACATGCTGGCTGATAAAGATCGCATCTTCACCAATATCTATGGCTTTAAAGACCAGTCGCTGAAAGGCGCCATGTCGCGTGGCCATTGGGATAACACCAAGGGCTTCATCGAAAAGGGCCGCGACTGGATCATCAACGAAATGAAGGCTTCGAACCTTCGTGGACGTGGTGGTGCAGGCTTCCCGACTGGCCTCAAATGGTCGTTCATGCCGAAAGAAGTGACGGATCGTCCGCATTACCTCGTCGTGAATGCCGATGAATCCGAGCCGGGCACTTGTAAGGACCGCGAAATTCTGCGCCACGATCCGCATACGCTGATCGAAGGCTGCGTGATCGCCGGTTGTGCAATGAGCGCCCATACTGCTTACATCTATTTGCGCGGCGAATTCATGCGTGAGCGTGAAGCGCTGCAGGCAGCAATTGATGAGTGCTATGACGCTGGCCTTCTGGGCAAGAACAATAAGTGCGGCTGGGATATGGATATTTTCCTCCATCACGGCGCCGGCGCTTATATCTGCGGTGAAGAAACAGCTCTTCTCGAAAGCCTTGAAGGCAAGAAGGGCCAGCCACGTCTGAAGCCTCCGTTCCCTGCGAACATGGGCCTTTATGGCTGCCCAACGACTGTTAACAACGTTGAATCGATTGCTGTTGCTCCGACAATCTTGCGTCGCGGCGGTGCATGGTTCTCGTCGATTGGCCGTCCGAACAACGTCGGCACAAAGCTCTTCCAGATTTCTGGTCATGTGAACACGCCTTGCACCGTTGAAGAAAGCCTCGGCATTACTTTCCGCGAGCTGATCGAAAAGCACGCTGGCGGTATCCGCGGTGGCTGGGACAATCTGCTCGGCGTTATTCCTGGCGGTGCTTCCTGCCCGATTATCAAGGGCGAAGACATGATGGATGCCATCATGGACTTTGACGGTATGCGCGAAAAGAAATCTTCGTTTGGCACCGGCGGCGTGATCGTCATGGACAAGTCCACTGACGTGATTAAGGCAATTGCCCGTCTTTCAGCTTTCTTCAAGCATGAAAGCTGCGGCCAGTGCACGCCTTGCCGTGAAGGCACGGGCTGGATGTGGCGCGTCATGGAACGCATGGTCAAGGGTAACGCGCAGAAGCGCGAAATCGACATGCTTCTCGACGTTACCAAGCAGATTGAAGGTCACACGATCTGCGCGCTTGGTGATGCTGCTGCATGGCCTATTCAGGGTCTGATCCGCAATTTCCGTCCGGAAATTGAAAAGCGCATTGACGATTATACACGCAACGCTGTTCAGAGCCGCAACATCCGCCTCGAAGCGGCTGAGTAAGCGCAAGAATACGTTGTATGTCCGCCCGGGAAGGGCGGACTTTAGAGTTTGACATCTGGAAGATGCGGCAAGAGCCGCAGGTTTGGATAAGCGATGGCAAATATTAAGGTTGACGGCACAGAGATCGAAGTACCCGATCACTATACGCTCCTTCAGGCTGCCGAAGCCGCGGGGGCTGAAGTCCCGCGTTTTTGTTTCCACGAACGGCTTTCCATCGCTGGAAACTGCCGCATGTGCCTTGTTGAAGTGAAGGGTGGACCGCCAAAGCCGGCAGCATCCTGCGCTATGGGTGTTCGCGATCTGCGTCCTGGCCCGAACGGCGAAGCACCTGAAATTTTCACCAACACGCCTATGGTCAAGAAGGCCCGCGAAGGCGTGATGGAATTCCTGCTCATCAACCATCCGCTCGATTGCCCGATCTGCGATCAGGCAGGTGAGTGCGATCTGCAGGATCAGGCAATGGCATTTGGTACCGATGGCTCGCGCTATCGCGAAAACAAGCGCGCCGTTGAGAACAAGTATATTGGTCCACTCGTGAAGACCGTAATGACACGCTGCATTCACTGCACGCGCTGCGTTCGTTTCACGACTGAAGTGGCTGGCATTTCCGAGCTCGGCCTTATCGGTCGCGGTGAAGATGCTGAAATCACCACCTATCTTGAACGCGCAATGACCTCGGAACTGCAGGGCAATGTTATCGACCTTTGCCCGGTTGGTGCTCTGACTTCGCGTCCATATGAATTCCAGGCTCGTCCGTGGGAACTGAACAAGACTGAAACCATCGACGTGATGGATGCTGTCGGTTCGAACATCCGCGTTGATACCCGTGGCCGTGAAGTGATGCGCATCATGCCGCGCGTCAATGAAGCGGTGAACGAAGAGTGGATTTCCGACAAGACCCGCTTCATCTGGGATGGTCTGCGCACCCAGCGCCTTGATCGCCCATATGTTCGCAAGGATGGTCGTCTGGTTGCAGCATCGTGGCCAGAAGCTTTCGCAGCAATCGCTGCCAAGGTTTCCGCTACTTCCGCTGACAAGATCGGTGCAGTCGCTGGCGATCTGGCTTCGGTTGAAGAACTCTATGCTCTGAAAAGCCTCATTGCATCGCTCGGCTCGAAGAATATCGATAGCCGTCAGGATGGCGTAGCACTTGATCCAGCTTTGGGTCGTTCAAGCTATCTTTTTAACACAACGATCGAAGGCATTGAAAATGCTGACGCTCTTCTGATCATCGGCTCCAACCCACGCGTTGAAGCAGCTGTTCTGAACGCTCGTA
>Ga0213828_1001110_pt1 | contig 23103 bp, 11 predicted proteins | sample MC6MC0897MG_FD_180664 | JGI IMG/M metagenome (GOLD analysis project Ga0213828, IMG submission 180664) | Enriched soil aggregate microbial communities from Iowa State University, Ames, United States - MC6-MC0897-MG | ecosystem: Environmental > Terrestrial > Soil > Unclassified | place: USA: Iowa... | reverse complement strand
TAAAGTTACTTTAAAGTAATTTTATATTATGATTATTTTGGACAGGGTTTGTACCTATTAAATGGGGACAAAACCCTGTCCTTTTCTAGCGCAAAATAACAGAATAGTCTTGACAATTTTGTAAATTCAGGTTAGAATGTACGTGTATTATCGAATGGAGTTATGATTTCACATATTTTTGTAAGTCATTATTTTCGGATGATGATTTACAAAAATATGTGATTTTTTGTTTCAGGCGATATATCAAATATTTTTTATTTTATAGGAGGTACACGTTATGAACAACGGTACAGTAAAATGGTTTAATGGTGCTAAGGGATATGGTTTCATCGTAAATGACGCAACAGGCGAAGAAGTATTCGTACACTTCTCTGGCATCATGTCTGATGGTTACAAGACTCTGGAAGAAGGCCAGAAAGTAACTTATGATACAACAGAAGGAAACCGCGGTCTGCAGGCAGTTAACGTTTGCATGGCTTAATTAAAGCTTCGATTTCTATGTAAGCTTTAAGGGCTGTTCTCATTGTAAGATGAGAACAGCCCTTTTTTTGTGGGCCTGTGGTACTTTCAATGGCTTCTCTTATACATTGCGGATAAGTCCTTGCGATTAAATCATGTAAGGGAAAAGATAGAAAAAGGCAGAAATGTTTTGGTTTTATTTTCCTGTAATGTTCCATAGATTTATTAATAATGACAGAAAGCTGGGCTTATGGGAATATGAAAATAAAATGGAAAGCGGCCTGTTTACTGGTTGTTTTTATATTGGATATCATTTTTATAAAGGCTATGCATCAATCATACATAGAAACAAAGAATACCCTTTTTCTCCCTGTGGGTGCGGATGGAGAGGCAAGAGACGAGGTCAGGAGGCAGTTCTCTGGAGATAAGCAGATCGCATTGACCTTTGATGACGGCCCCCATTCCGTTTATACGCCAAGGCTTCTTGATGGACTTCGCAAAAGAGGGGTCCATGCCACATTTTTTATTCTTGGAGAAAATGTGGAGGGGAAAGAAGCCATTCTGAAACAGATGAAAGAGGATGGACATTTAATCGGGAATCATGGATTTACTCATGTACAGATGAGCAAGGAATCTGTGATAACTGCCTGTCAGCAAATAGAACAGAATAACCGACAGATTGAAGAGATTACCGGTACAAGACCTGAGTATCTGCGGCCGCCTTATGGTTCCTGGAATGACGAATTGGAGTGTACAACCGACATGACAGTTGTGCTGTGGAATTTGGATCCTCTAGACTGGAAGACAAAGAGCGTCAAAAAGACAGTACGTTATATTGTAAAGAGGGTAGAACCGGGAGATATTATCCTTCTTCATGACGTGTACCCAACTTCAGTGGAAGCAGCCCTGGAGGTAATTGATACTTTGACAAAGCAGGGGTATACCTTTGTTACAGTCGACGAACTGCTTATAGATTGATCCAAATTGGATTCGATAGAGTTGATATTCTTACAGCGTATAGCTGCTGTACAGATATGAGGACATGCAGCTTGAAGGGAAAAAAGATATAAGGAGGTAGCTGATAATTTGCTACCTCCTTATCGATTGTAATATATGGTAACTCTGCTCAAAAGGTACAAGGGAAAGGTGAATCAGTCTGACGGTTTTTTCTATGGATTGTATCCCTTGATCAATGAAAGACCGTGGATATAGTGTTGCTCAAGAAGCTGGGACGCAAGGTCGAAATTGCCGGAGCTGTATGCATCGACAATATCTCCGTGCTGCTTGGTAGAGCAGGACCGGTCCTCAGCTGTTCGGATTGCAAACTTTATCAGAAGGAAACGGATAAGATTGTATCTCTTGTAGGTTTCTTTTAAAAACTGGTTGCCGCAGAAATCAAAAAACGACTTATGAAAATGGAAGTCCGCCTCAAAGTAGGCATCGTCATCTGGAGCAATTGTCTGCTTTTTCAGATATTCTTTCAAATGTTTTGTCACTTCCTTGTCTGTACCCCTTGCAATAGTCATAGTGAGGGCTACACAGGAGATCGCTGCAATGAATTCATTGATTTCTGCCGCATATCCATAGTCAAAGGTGATTACCTGGGCACCTGTTTTTGTAACCTCTTTTACAAGGCCGTCCTGATAAAGCTTGTTGATAGTATCTCGCACCGGTGTGGAGGAAACCTGAAAACGCTCCTGCAGTTCTCTATTTGTAATTTTGCTTCCCAGAGGAATAGTTCCGCTCATGATTTCATTTTTCAGGATGTTGTATAACTGTTCGCTTAGGGTCATTTTCACAAGAGTATTCTTCATCTTCGTCTCCTTCCTGATTGTCTGAATTGCTTGTATTTTACAGTTTACTATAAATCTTTGTTAAAAGCAATAAAAGGGGCAATTGTTGATCTGATTTGTCTCTATATTTCCCAGAACTTCAGGATTATAAATATAGTTGAAAATTATAAAATAAATATTGACAAATTTGCATAGTAATGTATAATAAACACAACGATGCATGATGCATCACGCATCATGCATCGACAGAACGGAAAGAAGGTAGAATACAAAAAATTTAATACGAGAAGGAGGATGGGGTAATGCAACTATTTGAATGGCTGGTGCATTATATCGTAAAGATTGTAATGGCACTAAATAACTTGTTGTGGGGCGACATGTTTATTCTGGAATTTTCAAATGGTGAAACTAAGTTCGGCATATCATTGCTGGTAATCCTGTTGATTCCCGCAGGACTATATTTCACTATAAAAACGAGATTCCTGCCATTCCGGCTTTTTCCTGAAATGATTCGGGCGACTTTGAGGAAAAAGACAGGAGAGGATCAGAATTCAATTTCCGGTCTTCAGGCACTGATTATCGCCACAGCCACCCGCGTGGGTATGGGGAACCTGGCAGGTGTGGTAGCGGCTATTTCATTTGGTGGGGCAGGTGCAGTATTCTGGATGTGGGTGACGGCTATTATCGGCTCGTCTACTGCATTCATTGAATCGACACTGGCACAGATTTACAAAGAAAAGGATCCACTTTATGGGGGATATAGAGGTGGACCGGCCTACTTTATGGACAGAATCCGGTTTATTACAAAGGTGAAGCATGAAGATATCTTTGTACAGGATGTTCAAAAGGAAGCAGAGTATGTGGCAATGGACGGCAACACGTATTACATAAAGGGCTGCAAGTGCACATTCCTTGGAATTGCATTTGCACTTTCAGGTCTGCTATGCTGGGCAGGTATCAGCCAAGTGATCGGAAACTCAGTTTCAACTGCCTTTAAAAATGCATTTGGTATTCCAGAGCTAACTACTACTGTGGTTCTGGTTGCGGTTTCTGCATGTATTGTGCTCCGCAAGAATGCTACGGTGAAGGTACTCGACATGATTGTGCCAATTATGGCATGCGCTTATATGGCAATTACGTTTTTCATCATTGCCAAGAACATTACTCAGATTCCAGCTGTTTTTGGCAACATCTTTTCACAGGCATTTGGACTTAAGCCTCTGGTAGGCGGAGGGTTGGGAGCTGTTGTTATGAATGGTGTAAAGCGTGGACTTTTTTCTAACGAAGCCGGAAGCGGCTCCGCTCCCTGTGCAGCAGCGGCTGCCGAGGTGGATCACCCGGTAACGCAGGGATTGATACAGTCTCTGGGCGTTTTCATCGATACCTTGGCAATCTGCAGCTGTTCCGCATTCCTGATGCTTTTAGCACCAGCTGAGGTTATCGAAGGATTGGAGGGAATGGATCTTTTGCAGGGAGCTATGAACTATCACTTGGGTAGATTCGGAGTTGTTTTTATCGCAATTATCCTGTTCCTGTTCAGCTTTTCTACATTTATTGGCATTCTATACTATGCGCGCAGCAATGTGGCTTATATCTTCAAGGATACATGGGCTGCTCAGATAGGATACAAAATATTCGCACTGGTGATGCTTTTTATCGGCGGAATCGCCGCATACAGCTTTGTATGGGATTTAGGAGATCTTGGAGTAGGGCTGATGACCATTTTCAATATGCTGGCAATCATCCCGTTGTCAGGCCAGGCCATTGCATCGCTTAACGATTATGAAAAGAATTTTTCAATTAAAAAGAAAAATATAAACATTTTAAAGGAGGAATAGTAATGGATATGATGAAATTTGCACCAGAGCCTTTCAAAATTAAGATGGTAGAGCCTATGGGCAACCTTAACAAAGAAGAGAGAAAAGAAGCCATCAAGACAGCAGGATATAATACGTTCCTGCTAAAATCAGAGGAATGTTTTATTGACCTTCTGACAGACTCAGGAACAAATGCAATGAGTGACAGACAGTGGGCAGGGCTGATGTTGGGTGATGAAGCTTACGGAGGATCCAGGAACTTTTATCATCTGGAAGAGACTGTGCAAGAGTTATTTGGATTCAAATATGTAGTTCCTACTCATCAGGGACGCGGTGCAGAGAACATTCTGTCTTCTCTTACCATTAAGCCAGGAGACTATGTGCCGGGAAATATGTACTTCACTACAACCCGTTTCCATCAGGAACACAATGGAGCAACCTTCCGCGACGTGGTAATTGACGAAGCCCATGATCCAAATGCAGTCCTGGATTTTAAGGGCAATGTAGACTTAAATAAGTTCCAGGCTCTTATTGACGAAGTCGGCGCAGACAAGATCCCATATATCTGCCTTGCAGTTACTGTAAACCTGGCAGGCGGGCAGCCAGTTTCCATGGCTAACATAAAGGCTGTGTCAGAGATGGCCCATAAATATGGCATTAAGGTAATGTTTGATGCCACCAGATGCGTGGAGAACGCATATTTCATCAAGACAAGAGAAGAAGGCTATGAAGACAAGACTATTAAGGAAATAGTCCACGAATTGTTCTCTTACGGCGATGGCTGCACAATGTCCGGAAAGAAAGACTGTCTGACCAATATCGGCGGATTCCTTTGCATGAATGACAAAGATTTATATATCCGTGCAACAGGAATGGTCGTACAGTATGAAGGTATGCCTACCTACGGCGGAATGGCAGGAAGAGATATGGAAGCTATGGCAATCGGTCTTAAAGAGTCAATGGAATTCAACTACATCAGTCATCGAGTAAATCAGATCCGTTACCTTGGTGAAAAATTGGATGCAGCAGGAGTTCCAATGGTTAAGCCGAGCGGCGGTCATGCGATTTTCGTAGATGCCCGTGCATTCTTAGACCATTTGGATCAGAAAACGGATTTCCCGGCACAGGCTCTGGCAGCGGCTGTTTACGAGTATTCCGGCGTTAGAACCATGGAGCGCGGCATAATTTCCGCAGGAAGAGACATAAAGACAGGAGAGAACCATGTGCCGAAGCTGGAGACAATCCGTCTGACCATTCCGAGAAGAGTTTATACATATGCACATCTGGACTATGTTGCTGATGCAATCATCCAGTTGTATCAGGTAAGACATGACATCAGCGGTCTTAAGTGGGTTTATGAGCCTGAAGTCCTGCGCTTCTTTACGGGACGCTTTGAACCAAAGAATGGAGAGTTAATTAAGGGATTCTGAAACTTAAATTATTTGGCATTCAATGCTAAATAAATCCTCACAATTTTGCTCCGGAGTTATATTATATAACTCCGGAGCAAGCTCTTTGGAATCAAATACTATTCCAATTTTGGAATTAATAAGAGCTTTCATATATTCTGCATGAGCATGTTGATTTTCTGCACGGTTTGTTGTATACTGTCAATGTAGGCAAGAAGCTTCGTTCGTGGTGTTCCGTTGCCTGGCTGATTTTATCTTTATTCTTGGTTTATGGAAGCATGCTGTTGGGATTGTTAAAAACAGTTAGGCAGCGATCATGTGATTTTTCAAGTCGGTATCGACAAAATTTCCCGATTAATACAATGTTAAATGAATATGGTATCAGGCTTTATTTTTGTCATTTGATGATTCGTCATCGTTAAATAGACTTTTTGTTTTCGTGTGACTGTATGATCTATTTTAACAGGAGTATATTGAATATTTGCATTGTCATGAGTTTGTTTTATTAGATTTCTATTTGAACCCATCTTATTATGTTTCTATTCTTATTTAATTGTCTAGCAAAGCGGGCAACTGTATTCCATATCTGAATCCATTTCATTTTATTCCATTTTTTGCAATTGCATAACTATTCCTGTGGTGAATATCTTACCTTCTGGTTTATCTTTCTAAGTTCTTATTTTAATCCTTATATCTTATTTTCATTTTATTTCGTTAATATCGTATTTTGTAGCTTATGCATTACATTTATGGAGATTGCTTAGAGTGAAACTTATTTATTTAGCAATAAATTAATCACAGGTTGGCGGTTTTATCATGCAATTAATTGATCCTGGTATTTGAATATTATAGTTACCAATGTTAAGTGGATATAAAAATACCGAAGCGATGTCACTATAAAAAATCAACTTAAATATGATAAGCCTATTTTAGATTTTATATAATTCTCAATTACATTCCCCAATTCAAAACATATTTGTATAGGTCTACTTTTTACCGGGAGCAACCTGAAGGGTTAAACCCTGCAGGAGCCATATAACCCTTCTTAAGTAACAGACTGAATGCATTGCTGTTTACCTGACTATCCCATTTTATATGGAAAAATCACAATGCTTAAAAGCTCTTAAGTAAATACAAGAGATTTATTAAAAAGGTCTGCTTGAAGGAGAAAAACAAATAGTAAGGAGTGATGAAAGTTTTAATGAATAAAAGAAAATATTTTGTTTTATTAAGTGCAGCCCTAGCGGTAATGCCTGTTCAAATTCCAAGCTATGGAGCATGGATACAGAAGGATAACCATTGGGTCTATGAGGATAATCAGATCTATGAAAAGAATGCCTGGAAGCTGATTGATGGGGCTTGGTATTACTTTGATGATACTGGCTATATGATTACTGGCTGGAGGCTGATTGACGGCAAATGGTATTTTTTAAACCCTGTCTCTGATGGGACGAAGGGGAACATGTTAACCGGCTGGCAATGGATCGATGGACGATGCTATTACCTGTCTGGCCAACCTGAAAGTACTCATCCAAAAGGAGCCATGTACATAAATGAAAAAACGCCGGATGGGTATTCTGTAGATTCTACTGGGGCCTGGATTGATGAATTCGGCACATTACAATATGTACCCGGGAAGGGGATACAGTCAGTCACTATGAAAGAGACAGCTTTGGAAAGTAATTTTTCAGGAAGAGGCTCTGGTGGCGGTGGAGCAGGGAGTTGGGGAAGCAGTGCAAAACCGGATAAGGGAACTAAGCCAGACAATGGCGGCCCTAAAGATTTGATACCGGATGTAGGAGAATCAGAAACTGTACCAGTGATTCCGGCGCCTGATGAATCATTGGAGGAAACAAACGAACCAGGGGAGGAAGGAAAGCAGTACAGATATACCGTACAGTATATGGATGTAAAAGATAAAACGATACTACATGCCATAGTTGGTATGGGAGAGAAAGGGGGAACCATTGCTGTTATACAACCGGTTATCGATGGCTATCAGCTGTGCGAAGGGCAGAAGGAAATCTTTATGTTAGCTAGTGATCAGATGATTCTAAACGTTTATTACGAGAGAGAAAACGTTGCTACTCCTTCAGAAGCCCGAAAGGTTGACTGGAATCTCTATTTTGTAGAAAAGGAGAATCATAGTAATGAGATATTGAAAGCCCAGCAGGGTCAGACAGAAGAGGATAATCCCCTTGTCGTTGACTTTCCAGAAATCATTTTAGGAGCAGATCGGTATTATTATCATTCCCTTGTTCCGAGTCCTTGGAGTGTCATTGTAAGCGGTAATGGGTCCCAGAAATACTATATTGAGTTTGAGAAAGGAGAATACCTTCAAAAAGAGGACCCGGATCAGGGGGCTAAAGACAAATTGGAAATGTGGCTGAGTATTGCAAAGGAAGCAGATATTAGGCTTAGCGGCCATGAGCCATCAGACCAGCAACTTATTACTAAGAATATAGAAGAAAGTAATGAAAGGCTTCTTGATCTGGTGTCAATGGCTGATGGTACGGAACGTAAGGAAATCTATCTCATTGCGAAGGGACATGTGCCAAGTACCGTGATCATAAGTCAGACATTCCATGACATTAAGAATCTATCTGTGCTTGTTATGGATGAATTCGACATAGCTGATGAGAAATTTACGATTATAAGAGTAGGGTTTGAAAAAACCTATGATGAAAGTACCTGTAGCCACGATTATCAGATTACGGATAAGGTCAATACTACATGTACAAGTAACGGTCATGAAACGGTCCGATGCCGGAAATGCGGAAAGGAAGAAACCGTAATATTGCCAGCAACTGGCCATGTGGATTCCGATCATGATGGAATCTGTGAAGTATGTTATAGTCCAGCCAGTGAGATACCGGAAGCCGTGCATTACAACATCGGTGATATACAGGCCCGGACCATAGGAAACAAGGTCTATCTGTTCCGCTGTGTTGATGAGGATTATGAGGATGTTATGGGGAATAGCCAAGGGACGGCATTATTTCTATGTGATAGTGTGATCCGGTCAGACATACTCGAAAAAACGGGACACGCTATTGACGGGGCGGAAAATAAGCTGATTTTTGGATCTAATAACAATTATAAATACTCAGATATTCGGGAATGGCTTCTGAATCATGCGGCAGATGATTTTATCCATGAAACCTATATCGGGATCACCAGGTCATACATAGGTGCCACCTGGAAGGGAAGCTATGAACAGTTCAATGATAATAGCCTGATGGCTATGAAGGATATGTTTCAGCTAATGTATGATAAGGTATTTATTTTGTCTGTGGATGAGGCACTTAAGTACCGGGATGTTCTCTGGCGGTTTATTGGAAGCGAAACCAACAATCCGGGAACACAGATTTCCGCTTATTCCAAGGGATACTATCTTCGTACGCCGCAGGATCTCGGACTAAATGATTTTCTTTATGGTGACAGAATCTATGCAGTCAGCCTGGTAGATGGAAATATCCAGCCGGTAAGTGTAAATGATACAAGCCTAGGCATCCGGCCAGCCATGGCAATTCCCCAAAGATAGGAGGATCTATGGGAATCATTATTATTTTATTTGGAGTTATTGTACTAACGTTATCCGGCTTCTTTTTTGGCAGTGTTCTTGCAGTGAATCCGGAGCAGAAGGAACTAGAGGATAGAGAGCAGATGGATTGGCTGAGAAAATATCAGGAAACAAAGTTTACGGGATAACAATAAGAGAAAGGGAAATGAATATGAAAAAAGTGATGAAAGGAATCGCCTGCTTGCTCTGTACAGCCATGGTGATGGGCACATTGCCATCATGGGCGATATATGCGGAAAATGGGCATATAATAGAAAAAACAGTTCAGACAGCTACTTCTTCCGAGGCGAACTGGGATGCGGAACTAAGAAAAGCCACTGCTTCTGAAGCGGAAGAAATATCAAAAGCCGCACCTGCAATCCTTCCTACTAAATTAGCGGTAACGGCCACCACTTACAGCTCCCTGGGTGATATCTGGGATGCCTGGGCAGGAAAGACCAGCTTTGAATTCTTGAGCGGAAGTCAAGGAGAAGGTACAAAAGAGAAGCCCTTCCTCATCAAGAACAGGGAGCAGCTCATGGGCCTCTCGGAGCTAACTGCCATGGGAATGATGGTTCCGGAATCCGGGGAAGCGAAATATGCAGGTGACTATTCCGGATGTTATTTTGCTCTTGGAGGAAACATTGATTTACAGGGAGTGGATTGGATACCCATCGGCTTTTATCGGGATTCTTCTGATAATGCCGGCGAGGTTCCTTTCTCCTTCAGCGGTGAATTTGACGGGAAAGGCTATACCATCAAGAATTTAAAGCTAACCTCTTTTGCTGGCTATAACAATGTCGGCTTGTTTGGGGCAGTCATGGATGCAAGAATCCATGATGTGACTATTATTCCTGACAGCAGCGAGATTAAAGGAAAAGATAGGACCGGAGTTGTGGTCGGATATGCGGAGGATTCCCAGATTCGGAACGTGATCGTAAAGAATGCCTATATTCGCTCTACCGGTATTGCCGGGGGAATCGCCGGAGAGATTAGCGGCACCGTTATTGAAAATGCTTCCTGTGAAAAGGTGATGATTGATGCCACTGGTGGGACAGATGTGATTTATGTCGGAGGAATTGCCGGGGTTGCCTCGAATTCCTATATTATAGACTCAGATGTTTCTACCGGGGACGGAACCACGGCCAGAATCCAGGGGACAGGGTATATCGGCGGAATCGTCGGATATCAGAATGCAGCCTATATCTACAATACGCATGTAAGCGGGACCATCGGCGGCTACCATTCAACAGCCATCGGTGGGATCACCGGAAGATATGCAGCCGGGAAGCTTAAAGTAGCACGGTTTGAAGGGACTATTGGAAATTCTCAGCTTGGTTCCTTAGCAAGAGAGGGGACCTTCATCGGAACCAGACAGGGAGCCGCGACAAACTTTAATTACATAGAAGATGTTGCCTATCTGTTTGCAGATTCTGAAAGCAAGATCAGCGCCAATGTATGCGGATCAGAGATCAGTGATGATAACGACTATACCTATTCTGCTCATGTAGGCTACTGGCATACTGGGGATATATATTATGCCCTGGTGCAGGGCGGGTCTAAAAAGACCATATCAGAGCGGTATTTTTACGAAGAATTAGAAAACGGTATCCTGACCGTCATGGATGAGGAAAGCGGGGATTACACTCTGGATCATTTTGCCCCCAATTCCCTGGGCCGCCCCGTAAGAGGTTATCTGCTGAATGTGAATCAGATCGACACGGTGGCAAATGGCCGGTACTTTTACGATATTGCTACCCTGGAAGTAAGGGGAAGTTCCCAATATTCCAGACCTCTTGATAAAGAGCATCGGGGTGCTATCGCAGCCGGGACAACGGTAAACGTGACGACAGCTCCAAAGAATACGGATACAGAAAAGTTCCAGATGGAAGGGACTCCAACTTACACCAGTAGTAAAGGGGGAAAGAAGAGTACTACCTATTCGGATAGCAGCCATGCCTTTACCTTTTCCATGCCGCAAGAGGATATATCCGTATCAGCGATCTATAAGAAGGTGGCCGTGTCCATCAAGGTGGAACCGGAGGATTATTCCTTTGCAGTAATACAGACCAGGACAGGTAACCGGAAGAGCCCGGTAAAGACAACAGAGATCAGGAATAAGGAAGGAAAGCTCATTGCCCGTTATATCAACGGAGTGCTGGAGCGAGGAACTGAAGTTCAACCAGTAAATATCAAAGCAATCATTGATACTAATAATGACGTGGAAGATAGCCGTGTGAAATGGAGCATTGACGATCCCCAGCTTATAAGCCTGGCGAAAAACGATGATGAAGGAACTGATGGCTATACGGCCAAATCGGCCAGCCTCTCCGTAAATCTTTCCTCCTCCTTTTTTACAAGCATTATTGAAGAAGCAGAGCGGACTCAGTCGGAAGGGAATTACCAGTACAAGATCCCTAGCACGATTTTTGGAGCTGGGCATCAGAACGGAGGCGTTGCAGTCCTGACAGCACAAACCAGGCCATCTGCTTCCTTTGAGGGAAAACCCTGTACGGCAAACAGCAGGATCAATGTAACATTTCAGATTCTGGATAATACCTTAGTGGCAACGGAGGGAGCGGTCCTTGATAAACAGGCCCTTACCTATACCGTTACAAGGACCTTAACCGGGGACCGGACTAATCCACAGGAAACAGTGACGGTAACGGCCTCTCAGTCACTAACAGCTGCATTTACCCCGGACTTTTTCTCCAGGGATGAAGTAACTTGGACAAGTTCGGACCAGGCAGTGGTCCTAGTATCTCAGGATCAAGAAGCTTACCGGGAGGCATCAGTTTTGGCCCTTAAGGATTCCGCTTGGATCAGAAATATCATGGCAACGGATAACGGAATCCGGGAGAGCGATGGGTACGCAATGATATCCGGTGCAGGAAGTCGGGATGTGAATGTTACGGTAAATGGAAAGGACAAGCTTGGAAATCAAGCTTCAGCCACGTGCCAAGTAACAGTAAAGTTTGTTACCAATGATCAGACACGGATCATTCCAGAAGGGATCACTCTGGACAAGACGACGCTCTCTTATAGTCTTGGGTATCAAAAGGCAGGGAACATCCATTCTGAGACAGTCCAAAGGACCGGTTTTGAAACGAGAAAACTGTCCGCAGTTGTTTTTCCGGAGGTGGAGGATAACAAGGTGCATGAACCCTATGATCGCAGCATTTTATGGACCTCTTCCGATCCGGAATCGGTAAAGGTGGATCAGGATGGGAATGTGGAACCGGTTGATGGAGCACCGTGGATCAGGGAGGCACTTTCAAAAGCACCTTATCGGTCAGAAAAGAGCGTGGAGATATCAGCCGTAACAAAAGACGGTCAGAAGGCTGCTACCTGTATGGTTACATTAACCTTTCAGGCAGAATGCATCGAAGTAGATCGGGAAAGCGAAAGCATTGACCTGGTGCTCACGAAAACTGGGAAACGAACGAATCCCGTTCTTACATGGCAAGGGCTTGAAAGTAAAAAATTCAATGCTTCCATATATTACGCTAGCCAAGAGAAAAAGAACGTTCTATGGCGTTCCTCCGAAGCTAGTATCCTTACCGTGGATCAGGAAGGAAATGTGGCTCCTTTAGTTTTCAATAAGAAAAAAGAGATCACGGCCAGCTGGATTAAAGAAGCTATGGGAAGATCCCCATATACCGGAACTGCAATGGCTACGATTTATGCAGCTACCAGTGACGGAAAGATGTTTGATCCGGTAACTGTTACACTGAATTTTAAGGTGATTGACAATACGACCACCAGCAGTTCTGGCGGAGGCGGTGGTTCTTCAGGCGGCGGAACCGGTGCCCGCTCCGTTGGAGTAACGACTGCAGGGAACACCCAGGGGTCTGCAGCTCCGGCCGGAGCGGTAACAGGAACCTGGACACAGGTAGCAAATGCAAAATGGATCTTTGCGTCAAACCGGACGTATATAGATGAATGGGCATTTATCAGTAACCCTTACGCAACTGGAGTGCAGGAAAAAGCCTCATGGTTCCGTTTTGACAGGGATGGATTTATGGTAACAGGCTGGCAAACAGATCCAGATAGAAACACCTATTACTTAAAAACTGCAATAGATGGAACCCAGGGACAAATGCTTACCGGGTGGCAGTACATATCCGATGAATCGAGTCAGGCTGCAGAGGAAGCATGGTACTTCTTTAACCCGGCTTCCGATGGAACAAGAGGTAAACTCTTAACCAACACTATTACACCAGACGGATTTACCTTAAATGAAAAAGGCCAATGGGTACAGTAAAACAACATAATAAAAATACATATCCCCTGCCCGTACGGGCAGGGGGGAATGGAGGAAAATATGAATCGTGTAATTTTAATGGGGAGACTAACCCGTGATCCGGAAGTAAGATATTCCCAAGGAGAGCATGCTATGGCAGTTGCATCGTATACTCTTGCAGTTGACCGAAGAGTCCGCAGGAATCAGGACGACAATGAACAGACAGCTAATTTTATCCATTGCGTAGCATTTGACAAAGCAGGAGAGTTCGCAGAAAAGTATTTTCATCAGGGTATGAGAGTCTTGATTTCAGGAAGAATCCAGACTGGGAGTTATACAAATAAGGACGGAAATAAAGTATATACAACGGATATTATTGTGGATGAACAGGAATTTGCTGATAGCAAGAGTGCATCTTCTGACAATTCCAGGTCAGAGCCTTCTAAAGTAGTAGGGGAGAACTTTATGGATATTCCTAATGGAGTGGCTGATCCAGAATTACCATTTAATTAAGGAATGAAATAATGATAGTACATTGACAACCTAATATGTTTAGCCGATAGAAAGGGTTTAGAAAATAGTTTTAATCATCAGACCGTGTGCTTATTTTAGGGAATTATTTTTACTGGAAGAAAATTGAAAATATTACCATGGAATGATATAATTATTGTGGTAGTCAATCTGCCGGGTGGTTTCCATCTCCGAAAGGGGGTGGTGATTGTGAACACTTATGAGGAATTTATGGTAATCATAAATGTTGCAGCGTTAATCGTTGCAATACTTACATACGTGAAGCGCAATGACAAAGGTACAAAAAAATAATCACCCAGCCGTCCAAAGCCTTGGGTGATTATTAAAAAATTAACCAATATTTTGGAAGCCACTCTGTGGAGTTGGCTACCTTTTGTACCTTTAGAATAACACAAATTTCCAAGGTTGTCAAATTCAATAAAGGAGGATATGAGTATGAAAAATAAATTATTACTGGCAGCGATGTCAGTAATGTTAGTGATTGGAACAGCTATAACTTCCTATGCGGATACATATGATCCGCAATACCCCTTAAAAGGCTATATGGAACCATGGTTCGTGACCAGTCCGGTTACTGGTGAAACTGCTTGGAAGAGTGACCCTGATAACTTTTTCTATGAATCCAATAATCATAGGCAGTATGCTTTGGACCTTGCTATTGGAAACAAAGATCCTTATTCTCTTATCTATATTGGTGATGGATTGGAATTGGCTGCTATTGCGAAACTAACAGCCTATCCAACCACAGGATTAGAGGGGGTGGATCAGAAAAGACTTGAATGCCTATCAACAGAAATTCGGAACTTCTTAAACAGCTTTGATTGGAAAAATGCCTCCGATTATGAAAAGGCGGTTCGGGTTGCAAAGAGAATCACACAGGCGGATTATTTGAATCAGGAAGGAATGCAATATTCCTATAGTTGTTTAGTAGACGGAAAAGCAAACTGTAATGGATATACTAATGCTGCATATCTTTTAGCCACTTGCGTAGGATTGCCTATAAATGGACTTGGTTTTGTAAATCATATTTATCCTGTGTTTTTAGTGGATGGTGTATGGTTAGCTTATGAACCAACCAGTAAAGATGATTATTTTACTGTAGCAGAAGTCTATGATCAATTTTACTATTTAGACGGCGTACCACAATTAACGCAGTTAGGGAGATTCTGTGAAGCGGTTGGTTATGAAATTCCAACAAGTGTAGAAGGAAAATTTCATAACATCAGATACGGTCTTATTCATGGGAAACAAGCTCCTTTTATAAAAATTAATTAAATACGGAACACACATTTTAAAGAAAAGCTATCGGTTATTCATAATCGGTAGCTTTTTTCTTTGCTCATAACAATGTGAGAAAGAAAAATTAGGAGGATAGATGATCAGAAATTGGAAGAGAGGTACAAAAATAAATCAGAAAGTTGCTGGGTTACTTGTAACAATCTTATTGTTGACACCTGTATTTACCTATTTACCATCGGGTATTTTTAATTCTTGGGGTTTTGGTTTGGTATTTGTTAGTTCTGGACAGGCAGGGCATCCATATTTGATGGGAAAGGCACCTGGAGATAGTGAAAACAGATGGTTTTTGTGTATGAATCAGGGAGCTTCGGCGCATAGCAATTATGATTATTCCAAAGTTAATGCAGATATTGATTATGATAAGGGAACCATTGAACAAAAAAGAATGTTCTGGGCTTACATTGGTGCATTTGGAAGTTATGATGATAACCCGACTCTTGATCAGTTTGGACAAATTGACAGAGATGTGGCAAGAGAGGTCGCATGGAATAAAGGAAAGGGTAACGGTGGATCAGTCTGGATAGAAAAACAGGCAAATGATGGTTTTATGTCATTGGAAGATATCCCTGCGGGTTGTAAAAACCCCAAAGACATCCTTGAGTTGATAAGCAAATACAATACCGTTGACAATGCTATGTATATCAATGATTTAAGAAGCGGCCCCGGTCAGATCGATATAAAAAAACTGTATGATTTAACTGGACTTTCCGATTGGGAAACCTTTAAAAAATACTGCAGCATTGAACCTATAACACCAGGGATGGTTATTAACACAGAAGGTCAGAACCTCTCCTGGAGCTTTCCCGATGCCTCGGCAGGTCAGAAACCAACCGAAGTAGCTATGAGAATTAAGTATGATCCAACTGTTTTTCGGGTATTAGAAGTTACAGGACGCTTGGAGTATTTTCAGTGCAATGTCCCAGGCTCCCAGCAGCTATACCGGGCAAAAGGAAATGTTATAGAGAAAAAATGCGAGTTTTTCCTCACTACAAAATATAGTGCAAATAATTCTTATCCGAAATCAGATGGAGGAGAGATATCTTTAAAGATTTATCAGCACAATGAAACCTTTGAGTCCCATTATAAAGTTGATCTGGAAAAAAGAGACTATGAAACCGGAAATCCTTTGCAGGGTTCCACATGGCAGGTTTTGGAGCGTTTCGATGACAGCCAGTTAAGCGATGATGAATCAGTTGGTGGAATCATTGAAGATAACATGAGAGAAGATCCAACATCCTGGCAGGATTGGCTGATATTTGACGATGATCTAGTGACGGATGCAAGTGGACGAGTCTCCCATAAAGACACCCGTTTTTATGATTTTAGTCATGCTTATTGCAATGGCCATCCAATTCCTCCGGAACCGGAAATTGATGAATCATCAGAAGGTGGAGAAGAAGGGGAAACAGAAGAAAGCGATGAAGCGGCAGAAGAGTATGAAAGGTTAATGGAGGAATGGCAAGAGGCAGTAGACGAATGTGAAGCCCGTGCTGGGGCCAGTGGAGGAACATTCCATCATTGGGAATGCGGTAGTGAAGAAGAGCCGTCTGAGGAAGAAGCATTTGAAGCATCAGGCTGTAAAGATGCCAGAGATGATTCTTATCAAACCTTTATTAATCTTGAGTACGATTACACGTTCAGAGAAACCAAGCCAAGAGATGGCTACATCATTCATGAACCGGGACATCCGGATGACGTCCCGATTGAAATTATCACAACGGCAGCTTCCGAAGCCGGAAAATCTAAAATATGGAAAAGTACCAGTAATGCAGATATAAGAGTTACGGGATATGTCCGAAACATGACGAAAGATAGTTCAAGTAGTGAAGACAGCTTTGCGGGACTTACAATACAGAGCGTAGCAAACACGGAAAACCCTGAATTAGAAAATGCTTTTGAGGAAAGCGGAGATTTAATACTGAAAGAAACCTATGATCTACCATTAGGAGTAAGAGTCATTAACAATTTACTAAAGTTTATAGGGCTTCCCACTGCTTTCGCAGAGGAAAAGGAGATAACCGTCAAACTTACCGCTAAGGATGATGAAGAATTATATAATGAAGAGTTTTATACAGAAGAGGAATTCCTGGATGAATTTTTAGATGATGAAGACAAATCTACTCCATCACAGACTAGAAGAAACTTTACGAATCTTTCTTTAAGATACAGTCTGGCCACGGATTCCGATGCAACTCTTCCTAAAAAAGAAAGAGAAATAAGGCATATTAACCTTATGGTGCAAGATACTGACGAAGAGCCAGTCATGACAACAATCCTTGGTTTCAATTCTCTCAGCAGAGCTTCCAGCAAGGGATTTGAAGAAGGCGAAGAGGACAGTCAGCCAGATGTAGACAAAGGACCAAGTAATAATACGGCCCATACCTATAAAGTATACGATCACCGTATACCTGGACAGGTTCATTTTAATAAGAAAGATATGGAATTAAAGGCTGGGGAGTCCGTTAATTATGATTCCTTTGGAGATTCCCAGGGAGATGCAACCTTAGAAGGTGCGGTATACGGTTTGTTTGCGGCAGATCCTATTTACGGACCGGACACTGGGCGAGATGACAGTGGAAATGTAACATCCGGTATTGGAGTGATATTTGATGCCAATGATCTTGTCTCAGTAGCAACCACGGATAAAAGTGGGGATGGGTCCTTCTTAACGATAACAGAAAGACCACATAGTATCTACAATTACAAGGCAGGAAAGATTGAATATACCGGAAAAGCTTATCCAGAAAACCTGTATGTTAAGGACGGATATAGAAAGGCGCAGCCACAGGAAGAAAAGGGCCGTATCTATAAAGATAATAAAACCATGAATGGGGACAGCTGGATCGGGAGACCTTTGCTTCTTGGTAACTACTATATAAAAGAACTTTCCCGTTCTGAAGGATATGAACTTTCCATTACCGGAAAGGATATGGAGGTTACTAATGCAAGCGATACTACTCGTGGACTTTATGGCAATACCATCGATTCAAAAACAGCCCCGGTAGGATCAGCCTGGATAACGAAGCAGCTACATAATGCGGTAACCTTCCCTGAGGGAAATGCGGCCTATGGAAATAAAGAAAATTTACTTCTTCTTGAAACAAAATCAAGGGATGCCACAAATGGTTATAATGTAGCCCTTGATGGGATACCGGAAGGAGCAGATATTTATCTAAACAACGTAACATTGAATCCGGTAGTGATCCAACAAGTGGATGGAGGAAACTGGGTTGATGCAAAAGAAGCACCATATTATCTGACTGCAGAATCTGATTCTGTTTTTAAACGAGATATTAATGGAAACATGATTGAGAAGCCGGGGATTACCGCAACTATAAAAATCCCATACGAAGCTGTCGGAACTGAAGCTGATAAACTTCCTACTGAGGGAACTGCTGTAGCCAGTGAACCTGCAAAGTTTACCAGCACATTTACAAATTCAGATAGCAACGTGAAGTATGTAAAAGCTGAATTGGAGCAGATGATGCGTAATTCTCTCCATATGGAAACACCGAAAGATGGCGAGTATTCCACGGTAGATGCCCCGGTCTATGATGGGATACGGTTCGTTAATGGTAAAACCATTTATGGCAAGCCGGAGGTTGTTCTAGAAATCGATAATGTCACGACTAATAAGTCAGTTATCGAAGCAATTTTAAACTATTACATCAATGAAAAAGTATTTACCTATGGCGGACTTCAAAAAATAGAATTCAGTGGTGGAAAAGCTATTGTAACAGTCGTTGTCGGCATGAATCCTGGGAAAACCTTGTTATATCAGACAAATGCCAGCGGTGAAATCATTGCTGCTTACTTAACAAAACTGAATACAACTTACGGAAGATATGTCATAAGAAAATACACCGGGAATGAATTAAATGCTGCAGAAATGAAAAGTACAGGCAAGTATATAATAAATGTATTACCGGACTATGTAGTGGGGGATGATGGAATTCCTATAGATAAAACCATGTACCCAACGGATAGCGAGAGGTATCTTCGTTATGCAGCAGGAGACCCCCTTTGCGATTACTGGTACTTTAATGGCAGTACATATGTAGGCCACGCACCCGTTACCAGAAAAGTATGGGAGCCAATTTATAAAGATGTCATTGTAAACGAGGAAAATGTAAGCGCCTCTAAAATCACGAAAGTTGACTCCTTAGAAGAAGTGTCGGACCGTATTGGCAGCACCTACTATTACTACAACAAGGTAGCAAAGCAGTACACCATTCATGTTGGCTCAAAAGACATCGACCTCACTGGAGTAAAATCAGGAAACTTTACTATTGCACTTAATAATGGAAAAACTGTTGTTACAAGTGAAGATATAAGCAGGATCGGATCAAATAATGTTTGGGGATATACCGCAGGAGGCAGCATTACCAATGCAGAATACGTAATCCGAGTTTCCGGAGCAGGTGCAGGGGTCTCTACTTCCGCAGAATTTGACTCGAACAAGACTTTCATTAAGAATCAGCATTTGATAAGCAATGGATATCACGATATGCTTGAGGACGGAAATACGAGAGAAGCACCAACCCCAGTGTTGGAGCGTATTATCAGACAGCAGATTAAGGTAACGAAGACCATTGATGAAAAAACATACGATAACACCAATTCCTATTCCGAAACCCATGATGACTGGTTTACAAGAACCTTTGGGGGGCGTCTTGGGAGGGACAAAGTGGCCAAGAAGATGGACAACTTCCGCTTTAAAGTGTACTTAAAATCAAACCTGGAACGGCTTTACCGTGACAACGATGGTAATGTAATCTGGCAGGACAGGCTGGGGAATGAAATTAATGTGATTGACCAAAATGAGAAATTCCCGGCCCTGGTAAACAAGGTTTTCACAAAAGTTCAGCATGTCACCTCTCCTTTATATAAAGATTCAAAGGATGCAATCATAAGCAATAGTACCTTGTACAGCCATACAAATGATTTCATTAATGGAAACCAGAATAACGGTTATACTTCCGTACTGGAAACCATATCGGTAAAAACGGATAGCAGCGCTGGAGCAAGAATCGTTACTGTTTACAATTATGACAAGTTCTTTGATGCCATTAATGTGGCTAATGATGATAAATGGGATCGTACAGAGAATGGAAGCACCTCTTTTAAGCCCTTTTCTTTAATAAAGAAGCACCAGTTTGGAATAAGCGAGGCAGAAAAGCAGTATCCAGCGGTCCACAATAATACGGAAATTAAGAACCATAGTAACACATCGGATATAGCTTCAGATAATGCCCTGCGTTCTGATAACGTCCGCCAATTTGCCATTACCTGGTATTTGGATGACGAAGTGGCAAAGCTGGTGAAGAAAAATCAGGCTGGAGAAACAGACAGAGCCACAGGTAGTATTGCTTATTCCGATGAGGTTTATGACAGGGCCCTTTCAGAAGCTATCCGAAAGGCAGAAAACTATTTAACCCCCTTTTTTATGTATGACCTTGACCGGATTTATTCCATTGAATGGGACAGTGCACAAGACGGTGGTTCAGATAAAGATCTCACAACGCTTTCAGCGGATACCCTGTACGGAGACGTTTCCGTAAGCAGCGACGGTTATTATTTCGCTACCTCGAAATATCTGCCATACGGAACCTATGTAGTGGCAGAACAGCAGCCGAAGTTCAGTAAGCTGGAGGATTTAAAAAACAAGCATTACCAGATTGACAGGCCAAGGGAAGTGTCTCTTCCCTCTGTATATGCGGACTATGACGGCTCCCAGGCTAAGCCGGAAGTGACTAATGATTATTACAATTATTCTGCCGGCATGGCACAGCCTGAGATGGAGCGGAAATACAAGATCCGTTTCAATGAGGAGAGTGTAAACGTAATCAAGGGCAGGAATGCGGAGGGTGACTTTGAAGTTTACAAATACGGCATGGACATTGACAACATCAGAAATGGCGTGACGGGAACTGGAATAGGTGATTATTTTGCACTGAGCCAGAATGGATTCAAACCTTATAAGAATTACTACAATGAACAGGACAACAGGACCAACGGAAATATTCTATATTACCTGTCTGAAGGCTTAAGCGGTAGGGAAGCGGTATCAAAATATTACCGTTACAGCTCCGTGGCAGAAAACAAAGGTATCGCAAATGATGTCCCATTGCCGGGGGGAACCATTACAGAGGATAATGGGACTGGAATCCAGTACAAAGATAATGTTACGATCATGCAGGGCGTACAGATTGCTTATGATGGAAAATTTGCTCCCATGCTTGTACCGTGGACGGTCGTAGCCGCTGACAATGCAGTTACAGAGGCAGCAGACAGCGTCCTTTCCCCAAATGGAGAAAGTACATACAAAGGTTTTGGATATACAAAGTTTTGTAATAGCTTTTTTAAAGCAAAGCTGAGGATTGAAAAGCTGGATTCAGAAACAGGGGAAAACCTTCTCCATGACGGAGCCTTGTTTGCCCTTTATACAGCGTCCAGGGAAGACGAGGAAGATACGGACGGCCTGGTTGATTTTTATGGGACGGATACCCGGATCGAAGGATCAAAGGAATTCCTAGAAGCCATGGGAGCCAAAAATATTGCCCTGGAAGGAAATGCCTGGAAAGGAACTGTTCCGGCAGGTACTCCTATATGTAAGGAATCGGAGCGGGTAATACTTACCGATCAGGAAGGAAGAAGGACAGGCCAGTTTGAAGCCTTTACAACCACAAGGGACGGCCTTCAAGCCAGGGAAGAGGATCTAACAAAAATTTCCTATCAGGACCAGAATACCGGATATTTAATTACTCCGCAGCCTATTGGAGCCGGGACCTATGTCCTATGTGAAATTAAGCCCCCAGCTGGATATGTGAGGACGGAGCCAGTTGCGATAGAAGTTTACTCCGACCGGACCACCTACTACCTGGATGGAAACAGAGACCTCCGGGTAGCGTCGGCTATTTATGAAAATAAGACAGGAGAAGGGTCACAAGGTATTACAAACATCGCAAGGATTTACGTAGGGAATACTCCGGTTCGCCTTGAAATATCCAAAATCAAGGACACTGAAAAAACTGTCACTTACAAGACCAACACCAGATTAGAAGGAACCGAACTGGAACTTAAACAGAAAATTGGGACAGAAAACCTGGAGTTTGCGTATAAAACCGGAATTTACTTAGGCTATGCCTGGTACAAAGGCACTCTGGAGTACTTAGAATCCAGAAAGGCCGCAGGAGAAGATGTAGAGCCGGTCTATGTTGATGGTGTATTTGCTGGGTATGGCCTGATATCCAGACCCTTAGATACCGCAGACGATAGCAATCGATACGTAGCCGGAGCGCAGATGACTCTTTATGACGCCATAGAGGTCAAGGAAAACGGGGACAGCGGAGATTATGGATATGATGGTGTGGAGGTAGTAAGGGACCGGAATAACAACGTTCAGTCCATTCAGGTGTTAAAGGGACATGCTGGAACCACCATTGAATTTATCAGAGAGGAGGATGAGGAAGGAAGCTTAAACGGAGAGCCGGGGGAGGGGAGCTGGACTTACCGGACGATCGAGCGGGGGGATACAGATATTCTTTACTATTCCCTTGGAGGGCTTAAGGTAACGGAAACCGGGGCAGATGGGAAGCTTTACGGCTATGATAGGATAGGGGACCGGGTTCAGGTGAAAAACCGGGAATCCATCTATGTGCTGAAAGCCGGCCAGCCTGTCTACGAGTTAACCGGAGGAGATCTGGCTGCAGTAAAATATTCTGCTTCAGATAAATGTTTTAATGTAAGCCCTGGAACGATTCTTTATCATCTTGACAGCAATGGAAATCGGGATGCATATGTAAATCCGACCACCGGTATGGCCTATGCCAAAGAAGGGCAGAAGGTCCTGGTATGGCCGGTAAAGATATCCCGGACAAAAACCGGAGCAGTCATTGCCAGGGAAAAAATCAATACTTGGAGAATTGCTTCCATCAATGCGGATACGAATCAGGAATATGTCACAGGGACGTATGACGGGATTGATTTT
>Ga0213828_1001108_pt1 | contig 23141 bp, 24 predicted proteins | sample MC6MC0897MG_FD_180664 | JGI IMG/M metagenome (GOLD analysis project Ga0213828, IMG submission 180664) | Enriched soil aggregate microbial communities from Iowa State University, Ames, United States - MC6-MC0897-MG | ecosystem: Environmental > Terrestrial > Soil > Unclassified | place: USA: Iowa... | reverse complement strand
ATCAGGTGAGATTGCGTTATGGATGGTATTTTCCTGCAGCAACTGGTCAACGGCCTGACCCTCGGGTCGGTCTATGGCCTGATCGCCATCGGCTACACAATGGTCTATGGCATCATCGGCATGATCAACTTCGCACACGGCGAGGTGTACATGATCTCCGCGTACCTCGCGGCGATCAGCCTGGCATTGCTGGCCTACTTCGGTATCGAGTCGTTTCCGCTGCTGATGCTGGGCACGCTGTTGTTCACCATCGTCGTCACTGGCGTCTATGGCTTCACCATCGAACGCATCGCCTACAAACCCCTGCGCAACTCCACTCGCCTCGCGCCCTTGATCAGCGCCATCGGCATTTCGCTGATCCTGCAGAACTACGCGCAGATCAGCCAGGGCGCCCGCCAGCAAGGCGTGCCGACCCTGCTCGAAGGCGCCATGCGCGTCGAAGTGGGCACCGGTTTCGTGCAGCTCACCTACACCAAGATCTTCATCCTGGTGGCCGCTTTCGTCGGCATGGGCCTGCTCACCTACGTGATCAAGTACACCAAGCTCGGGCGCATGTGCCGGGCCACGCAACAAGACCGCAAGATGGCCTCGATCCTGGGCATCAACACCGACAGGGTGATCTCCTACGTGTTCGTCATCGGTGCAGTGATGGCCGCGCTGGCCGGCGTGCTGATCACCATGAACTACGGCACCTTCGATTTCTACGCAGGCTTCATCATCGGCATCAAGGCCTTCACCGCCGCGGTGCTCGGCGGCATCGGCTCGCTGCCGGGGGCCATGCTTGGCGGGATCATCCTGGGGATTTCCGAGTCGTTGTTCTCCGGCCTGATCAACTCCGACTACAAGGACGTGTTCAGCTTCTCGCTGCTGGTGATGATCCTCATCTTCCGTCCCCAAGGCCTGCTGGGTCGCCCGCTCGTGGCTAAGGTGTGAACATGTCCACTGCCAATACTGCCCCTGCTTCGCAAACCAAGGGTTTCGACCTCAAACGCAGCCTGCTGGAGACCCTCGTCGCCGGCCTGCTGGCCCTTATCGTCTTCGGCCCCGTCGTCGGCGTGGTGCTCGATGGCTACACGTTTAACGCCGAACCCGCCCGCGTCGCCTGGCTGGTCGGCGGCGTGATGGTCGGGCGATTCATCCTCAGCCTGTTCCTGCAAACGCCGACCGGCCAACGCATGCTCCAGGGCTTCGACAGCGGCGGTTCGGGCGTGCATGTGCTGGCGCCGAACTACAAGTCGCGCCTGCGCTACATCATCCCGGCGCTGATCGTCATCGCCATCGTGTTCCCGATCTTCGCCAACAAGTACCTGCTGACCGTGGTCATCCTCGGCCTGATCTACGTGCTGCTGGGGCTGGGCCTGAACATCGTGGTCGGCCTGGCCGGCCTGCTCGACCTGGGCTATGTGGCGTTCTACGCCATCGGTGCCTACGGCCTGGCGCTGGGCTATCAATACCTGGGCCTGGGCTTCTGGAGCGTGCTGCCACTGGCGGCCATTGCCGCGGCGCTGGCGGGGTGCATCCTCGGCTTCCCGGTGCTGCGCATGCATGGCGACTACCTGGCCATCGTCACGCTCGGCTTCGGTGAAATCATCCGCCTGGTGCTGAACAACTGGCTGTCGTTCACTGGCGGCCCTAACGGCATGCCGGCGCCGTCGCCGACCTTCCTGGGCCTTGAGTTCGGTCGCCGGGCCAAGGACGGCGGGGTGCCGATCCACGAGTTCTTCGGCTTCGAATACAACGCCAACCTCAAGTTCGTGTTCATCTACGCGGTGCTGTTCCTGGTGGTGCTGGCGGTGCTGTACATCAAGCACCGGCTGACCCGCATGCCGGTGGGCCGCGCCTGGGAAGCCTTGCGCGAGGACGAGATCGCCTGCCGCTCGATGGGCCTGAACCACGTACTGGTCAAGCTTTCCGCGTTCACCCTCGGCGCGTCCACCGCAGGCCTTGCCGGGGTGTTCTTCGCCACCTACCAGGGCTTCGTCAACCCATCGTCGTTCACCTTCTTCGAGTCCGCGCTGATCCTCGCCATCGTCGTGCTCGGCGGCATGGGCTCGACCGTGGGCGTGGTGATCGCGGCGTTCGTGCTGACCGTGGCGCCGGAGCTGCTGCGCAGCTTCTCCGAATACCGTGTGCTGCTGTTCGGCGTGCTGATGGTGCTGATGATGATCTGGCGACCGCGGGGGCTGATCCGCATCAGCCGTACCGGCGTGGTCCCGCGTAAAGGAGTGGCGCCATGAGCGACGAAGTCATTCTGTCTGTAGACAACCTGATGATGCAGTTCGGTGGGATCAAGGCGCTCAGCGATGTCAGCCTGCAGGTCAAGCGTAACCAGATTTTCGCCCTGATCGGCCCCAATGGCGCGGGCAAGACCACGGTGTTCAACTGCCTCACGGGTTTCTACAAGGCCACCGGCGGGCGGATCGAGCTGAACGTGCGCGGCAGCCACACCAACGTCATCCAGCTGCTCGGCGAGCGCTTCCGGGCGGCGGACTTCGTTTCGCCGGCACGCTTCGCCAACCGCCTGTACTACAAGATGTTCGGCGGCACCCACCTGGTCAATCGCGCCGGGCTGGCGCGCACCTTCCAGAACATCCGCCTGTTCAAGGAAATGTCGGTGGTGGAGAACCTGCTGGTGGCCCAGCACATGTGGGTAAACCGCAACCTGCTGGCCGGGGTGCTCAATACCCCGGGTTATCGCAAGGCCGAGAGCGATGCCCTCGACCATGCGTTCTACTGGCTGGAGGTGGTCGACCTGGTGGACTGCGCCAACCGCCTGGCCGGTGAGCTGTCCTACGGGCAGCAGCGCCGCCTGGAGATTGCCCGGGCCATGTGCACGCGGCCGAAGATCATCTGCCTGGACGAACCGGCTGCCGGTCTCAACCCCCAGGAGACCGAGGCCCTGAGCCGCATGATCCGTGTGCTGCGCGACGAGCATGACATCACCGTGGTGCTGATTGAGCACGACATGGGCATGGTCATGAGCATCTCCGACCACATCGTCGTGCTCGACCACGGCAACGTGATTGCCGAAGGATCACCGCAGGATATCCGCCACAACCCGACGGTGATTGCCGCCTACCTGGGTGCCGACGAAGAGGAACTGACATGAGCGCGCCCATTCTCGAGCTGAAGGACCTGGATGTGTTCTATGGGCCGATCCAGGCCCTGAAGAAGGTCTCGATGCACATCAACGAAGGCGAGACGGTCAGCCTGATCGGCGCCAACGGCGCGGGCAAGTCCACGCTGCTGATGTCGATCTTCGGCCAGCCGCGCGCGGCATCCGGGCAGATCGTCTATCGCGGCACCGACATCACCCGCAAGTCGTCGCACTACATCGCGTCCAATGGCATCGCCCAGTCCCCGGAAGGGCGCCGGGTGTTCCCCGACATGAGCGTCGAGGAAAACCTGATGATGGGCACCATCCCGATCGGCGACAAACATGCCGACCAGGACATGCAGCGCATGTACGAGCTGTTCCCGCGGCTCAAGGAACGGCGCAACCAGCGGGCCATGACCATGTCCGGGGGCGAGCAGCAGATGCTGGCGATTGCCCGGGCGCTGATGAGCCGGCCCAAGCTGTTGCTGCTCGATGAGCCGTCGCTGGGGCTGGCGCCGATCGTGGTCAAGCAGATCTTCTCGACCCTGCGCGAGCTGGCGCAGACCGGGATGACCATTTTCCTGGTCGAGCAGAATGCCAACCATGCATTGAAGCTGTCGGACAGGGCCTATGTGATGGTCAACGGGCAGATTCGCATGACCGGGACTGGGCAGGAGCTGTTGGTCAACGAGGAGGTGCGCAGCGCCTACCTGGGCGGGCACTGAAGTAAATCGTGGGGCAAGTCGGTGCGGCAACCCGACTTGCCCCGCGATGCGTTTTATGCCTTTCAGCACATGTGGACAACTTGTCGCATATCTTTCCTGCAGCACACCACAATCCCCACGCAAGCCATTGTTTCCACAGCTGGAAAACTTTCCACGGATTATGTGGAACCGCCTGTGGAAAACATGGTGGCACCTTGCTCAAGCCCTTGTGTAACAACGCCTCCAAGGATCTGTTCGTTTTTTGATCAGGTCTTGATTGTGCATGATTTATCGAGGGTTTTTAGCAGCAGCGCGGTTCATCCACAGCTATCTGAGTTCTGTGGATAAGTCTGTGAAAAAACTTTGGACAGACCGCCGCAGACGGCAGGTTGAAAGCGTTGCGCCATCACGGGCAGATGTCCACAGCAAGCAAAGGTTCCCTGGAACCGACAAGTTGCCCCCAATCTGTGGGGAAAGCCTTGTGGATAAGATGCGCATAGCCTGACGAAAGCCCCCAATCACGGGGCTTTTCAGCGTCTGTACGTTTTTTGACCAGTGGCTGAAACGGTTGTCGACAACGCTTGCGCCGGGCATGCTGCAAGGCCTGCCGAGCACACCCAAGGAGAAGAGCATGACGTCCACCGTATTCATCACTGGCGCGACTTCCGGTTTCGGTGAGGCCACCGCCCGCCGTTTCGCCGATGCTGGCTGGAAGCTGGTGCTCACCGGTCGCCGCAAGGAGCGCCTGGATGCGCTGTGCCAAGAACTCTCGGCCAAGACCGAGGTGCATGGGCTGGTGGTCGATGTGCGTGATCGCCAGGCCATGGAAGCCGCCATCGCCAGCCTGCCGCCGAGCTTCGACAAGCTCCAGGGCCTGGTCAACAATGCCGGCCTGGCACTGGGTGTGGATGCGGCGCAGAACTGCAGCCTGGACGACTGGGAAACCATGGTCGACACCAATATCAAAGGCCTGATGTATACCACCCGCCTGTTGCTGCCGCGCCTGATCGCCCACGGGCGCGGCGCGTCAATCCTCAATGTCGGTTCGGTGGCGGGCAACTACCCGTACCCGGGCGCGAATGTGTATGGCGGCACCAAGGCCTTCGTCGGCCAGTTCTCGCTGAGCCTGCGCTGCGACCTGCGCGGCACTGGCGTGCGGGTCAGCAACATCGAGCCGGGGCTGTGCGAAAGCGAGTTCTCGCTGGTGCGTTTCGGCGGCGACCAGGCCAAGTACGACGCCACCTACGCCGGTGCCGAGCCGATCCAGCCGCAGGACATCGCCGAGACCATCTTCTGGATTCTCAACCAGCCGGCGCATATCAACATCAACAGCCTTGAGCTGATGCCGGTGAGCCAGGACTGGGCAGGGTTCTCGATCGATCGCTCGCTCAAGGGCTGATGCGCTGCAAGCCCGCTCCCATGCCTGTACGACGCGGGAGCGGCGGTGCGCCGATGCGACTTGCCCCGCGATTGTGTCAGATCAGGCGCTGCAAGCCTTCCAGGCAAGTCGCCAGGTGGTAGGGCGTGGTCGAAGGCATGTCATGGCGGCTCACTGCCCCCTCGCCATCGCGGCACTCATGCCAGCCGCCTTCATGCAGGAAGCGTGACTCCAGCGCCGTGAGTTGCTCCAGCAGCCGCGCCTCGCTTCCCGGTCGCAGGGCCAGTGCCCGCAGGTACTCCGCCTGGGCCCAGATACGCTGTGTCGCGTCGATCACCTTGCCGTCCACATCCAGCATCGCCAGTACTGCAGCATCCTTCACGCCGCACTGTTCGGCGAAGTCGAAGGCCCGCTCGATGGAGGCATGCAGCGCAGTACCGCGCAGCAACTCGGAAGTGTCGAGCAGGTAGAACCATTCGAACTGGTGTCCCGGCTCGAACCAGTTATCCACAGCCCCGCGCGGTTTCTCCAGCATCAGGCCGTGTTGCGGCTCGATGAACTGCGCCTGCAAGCCGTCGCACAGCTGCAACAGCGAGTGACGCACCTCTTCATCCTCACGTACCGCCAGCACTTGCAGGAAGGCTTCGGCCAGGTGCATCTGCGGGTTCTGCAGCGGGCCGCTGCCCAGGTCTGACCAATCCTCACCCAGGCTGGCCTCGTACAGGCCATCGTCGCGGGCGAACTGCTCGTGGATCACCTCGAGGGCGCCATTGAGCGTGGCTTCCACCAGCCCTTCGCCGACCTTGCCCAGGTAATGGGCGCAGGCGAAGACGATGAAGGCGTGGGTGTAGAGGTCCTTGCGCCGGTCCAGCGGCTTGCCCTGGGCGTCGATGCTGTAGAACCAGCCGCCATGCTCGGCGTCATGGAAGTGCTTCTGCAACGAACGGAACAATGCCGCAGCGCGTTCGGCCGCGCCAGGTTGTTCGATGCGGCTGCTGAACAGGTACAGCTGGCGGGCGCAGGCCATGGCCCGGTAGCGTTGCACCGGCAGTGGCCGGTGCTGGGTGTCCAGGGCTTCGTACGGCAGGGCCATGTCGGCGTTCCAGCCCGGGCCTTGCCACAGCGGCACGATGCGCTCGGCGAAGTGCTGTTGGAAACGGGTCAGTGCGGGACGGGGGTCGGACATGGTGGCGCTCGTGGACGGTCGGGCAGGGCGCCATGGTAGCAGAAGTGACAAGGGGTTCGTGGGGCACCGCCGCTGCCACGATCCGGCCTGGGCGAAAATCTCAGCCGGGATTGCCCAGGCCCTGCCAGTGCCGAGCGCCGACAAAAATGAAGCGCAACTGCTGGGTGATCTTTTCCTGTGCCGTCAGCGCCTGTGCATGGCCCGGTTCGGGGCTGTCGATCAGCTCGGGCAGGGTGGCGAACACGGTCTTGACCACCAGGTCGGCCATCACCGCCAGGGCGGCGCCGTCCAGGTGCCGCCAGCGCGGCATTCGCGCAAGGTCGGTGGCCAGGTCGCTGCTGATGTCCTGGCGCAGGCGGGCGATGGCCTGGCGCACCGGTTGCGAGCCGCCGTACTGCTCGCGGGCGAGGAACAGGAATTGCGCGCGGTGGGCGGCGACCACGTCGAGGAAGATGCGCACCGAGGCATCGGTGATGCCACCCAGCTCGAATTCGTTATGGCGCACCAGGCGGATGGTCTGGCGGAAGGTGGTGTCTACCTCGGCGACCAGGGCAAGGCCCAGGGCATCCATGTCGGGGAAGTGGCGGTAGAAACCGGTGGGCACGATGCCAGCGGCCTTGGCCACCTCGCGCAGGCTGATGCTGCCGAAACCCCGGCCGCTTTCCATGAGCAGGCAGGCGGCATCCAGCAGGGCCTGGCGGGTTTGTAGCTTCTGTTCGGCGCGCGGCAGCATGGGGCAGGCTTCTATGACGGTACGGCTGGGCATTCTGGATAGAAAAACGAAGCCCGGTCAATGGACCGGGCTTGGAGGGGAGCAGCTACCGCACGGAGGGTTGTTGTTTTCGGCCATGGCGATCAGCTCACACGGCTGAGTTCGACCAGGCGATCCGAGCCACCCTCGGCTACACGGTTGTTGCGTTCGTTGAGGCGATCGGAACCACCTTCAGCGACGCGGTTGTTGCGTTCGATCAGGCGATCGGAACCACCTTCGGCGACACGGTCATTGCGTTCGATCAGGCGATCGGAACCACCTTCGGCGACACGGTCGTTGCGTTCGATCAGGCGATCGGAACCACCTTCGGCGACACGGTCATTGCGTTCGATCAGGCGATCAGAGCCACCTTCGGCAACACGGTTGTTACGTTCGAGCAGGCGTTCGGCACCGCCTTCGGCCACGCGGCCTGCACGTTCCTGCAGGCGCTCGGCGCCACCTTCTGCCAGGGTGTTCAGCGGTTGGCTGACGGTGATGGCGCTGGAGCGCGATTCGGCGCTCAGGTGCTGGTCTTCGGCTGGCAGGGCGAAGGCGTTGGCAGCAAGTACGGACAGGGTCAGGCTCAGCAGCAGATGGCGTTTCATGATTCGGTGCTCCTCTGGGGGGCTGGAAAGTGGGTACGGAGCCAATGCTACGCCCGGTAACTCCAGAGAAAAGTTCATCAGGATAATGGTAACAATCGACGGCATTGATACTGTGCGTGGAGCGCTCTGGCTCAATGTTTTTGGCGATGCGCCGAGTATTGAGGCACGCCGACTCCCCGGTAACACTGCCACGCTCCGTAGACCAGAAGCTGAGAAAATCGTCAGGAAAATCTTGGTTATCATGCTGCGCGGATTAAACCCGGCGGGTTTTCATCAGTCCGACATAATGAGTGCCATCGTCGCGCCGCCTTCCATGCAGTCAGGAGAATCACGCAATGACGCGCCCTGCCAGAATCATCGTCTGGACCTTCGCCACCCTGGCCACCCTGTTGGCAATCCTGGTGGTGGTGATCACCACCTTCGACTGGAACCGCGTCAAACCGTTGCTCAACGAGAAAGTCTCCGAAGCCCTGCACCGGCCTTTCGCGATCAACGGCAACCTCGCGGTGCACTGGCGCACCGAACCCGAGGAGGGCGGCTGGCGTGCCTTCGTGCCCTGGCCGCACTTCACCGCCGAAGACCTCACCCTGGGCAACCCCGAATGGCTCAAGGAGCCGCGCATGGTGGGGCTGGAGCGGGTGGACTTCCGCCTGGCGCCGCTGCCGCTGATCGTCCAGCGCATCAGCATCCCGCGCATCGACCTGGTAAAGCCCAGTGCCAGCCTCACCCGCCTGGCCGATGGCCGGGCCAACTGGGTGTTCGACTTCGGGCCCAAGGATGAGCACGAGGAACCGTCGAAGTGGGTGCTGGACATCGGCGCGATCGGCTTCGACCAGGGCAATGTCCGCTTCGACGACCAGACCCTGAAAACCAGCATGAAGGTGCAGGTCGACCCGCTGGGCAAGCCGATCCCGTTCAGCGATATCGTCGGCAAGGCCCGCGCCGAGAAGGCCGGCAACGCCCAGGACTATGCCTTCGGCTTCAAGGCCCAGGGGCGCTACAAGGGCCAGGCGGTGGCCGGCACCGGCAAGATCGGCGGCCTGCTGGCGCTGCAGGATGCCAGCCAACCCTTCCCGCTGCAGGCCGAAGTGCGCATCGGCGATACCCACGTGGCCCTTGCCGGTACCCTGACCGACCCCCGCAACCTGGGGGCCCTCGACCTGCGCCTGAAGCTCTCCGGCAGCAGCCTGGGCAACCTCTACCCGCTGACCGGCGTGACCCTGCCCGACACCCCACCCTACGCCACCGACGGCCACCTGAGCGCCAACCTGCAGGCCGCCGAGGGCGCGCATTTCCGCTATGAAGGCTTCAACGGCAAGATCGGCGACAGTGATATCCATGGTGACCTGGCCTTCGTCGCCAGCCAGCCCCGGCCAAAACTGTCCGGCAACCTGGTCTCCAATCAACTGCTGTTCAAGGACCTGGCACCGCTGATCGGCGCCGACTCCAACGCCGAGCAGAAGGCCCGCGGCGGCGCCAGCAAGCAGCCGGCCAACAAGGTGTTGCCGGTAGAGGAGTTCCGCACCGAGCGCTGGCGGGCGATGGATGCCGACGTGACCTTCGCCGGCAAGCGCATCGTGCACAGCGAGAAACTACCGTTCAATGACCTGTCTGCCCATGTGATTCTCGAGGATGGCCTGCTGCGCCTGGAACCGCTGCGCTTCGGCGTGGCCGGGGGCAGCCTCGATTCCAACATCCGCCTGGACGGGCGCAGCACGCCAATGCAGGGGCGCGCCCAGCTCACCGCCCGGGGCTTCAAGCTCAAGCAGTTGTTCCCCAGCTTCGCGCCCATGCAGACCAGCTTCGGCGAGCTCAACGGCGACGCCGATATCAGTGGCCGGGGCAACTCGGTGGCGGCGTTGCTCGGCACTTCCAACGGCGACCTGCGCCTGCTGATCAACGATGGCGCCATCAGCCGCAGCCTGATGGAGATCGCCGGGCTCAACGTGGGCAACTACGTGATCGGCAAGCTGTTTGGCGATGAGGAAGTGAAGATCAACTGTGCCGCGGCCGATGTCGGCATCAAGGAGGGCCTGGCGACCACCCGCCTGTTCGTCTTCGATACCGAGAACGCCATTATCCACATCGACGGCACGGCCAATTTCGCCAGTGAGCAACTGGACCTGAAGATCACCCCGGAATCGAAAGGGCTACGGCTGTTCTCACTGCGCTCACCGCTGTACGTGCGTGGGCCTTTCGCCAAACCGAGTGCAGGTGTGCAGGCAGTGCCGCTGGCGCTGCGTGGTGCGGGGATGGTGGCGTTGGGTGTGGTGGCGGGGCCGGCGGCGGGGCTGCTGGCGCTGATCGCGCCGAGCAGCGGCGATGTGCCCAACCAGTGCACGCCGTTGTTGCAGCAGATGCGCGCCGGCAAGGCACCGGCGGCGGTGAAGGCCAAGAAGTAGGGGCGCTGCGCGCCCCCATTATTCACAACCCCTGCAACAGATCCGACATATCGTCGGCGTGCTCTTCTTCCTGGGCCAGGATGTCTTCGAAGATGCGCCGCGTGGTCGGGTCTTTATCGCCGATGTACTGGATGATCTCGCGGTAGCTGTCAATGGCGATCCGTTCGGCCACCAGATCCTCCAGCACCATCTCCTTCAATGAACTGCCCGCCACGTACTGGGCATGGGAGTTCTTGGTCAGGTTGTCGGGGTTGAAGTCCGGCTCGCCGCCGAGCTGCACGATGCGCTCAGCCAGCTTGTCGGCATGCTCGGCTTCCTGGGTGGCGTGCTCGAGGAATTCCGCGGCGGCGACGCTGGCCTTGATACCGCTGGCCATGAAGTAGTGACGCTTGTAGCGCAGCACGCAGACCAGCTCGGTGGCCAGCGACTCGTTGAGCAGGCGCAGGATCTTCTCGCGATCGGCGTGGTAACCCTCGGTCACCGCGCCTTGCTCGACATGCTGGCGGGCACGTTCGCGCAGGGTTTTCACATCGGTCAGTTCAACGCTCATGTTCATCTCCGAAAGGATCAGGGTGGTCATGGGGTGTCATGCGCCGTGGACGGCGTCGCTGTCTTCCTGGCGTTGCTTGCAGGTCTTGAAGCCCTTGGCGTCGACATGGCCGGTGGCGTCGAAGCGCACGTAATAGGGCTGTTGCTGGCCATCGCGGTTGAGGATGTAGTCGTTGCAGGTGCCGCCGTGGGGCAGGTCACTGACATTCGACGGGCTGCCGCCGATGGCGATGACCTTCTGCATGGTCATGCCGTGCTCCACCTGCTTGACCAGCGGCTCGTCACGGTAGGTGACGTAGTCCACCGGGTTTTCCGGGCGGCTGCCGCAGGCGGCGAGGGTCGCGCTTGCCAGAAGGATGGCCAGGGTGTGCTTGTACATGGTCCCGCTCCTTGCTCAGGGTCTGTTCTGCTTGGAACCGCGCAGCGCGCCGGGAGTTCGATTGCGAATGACGCAGGGCACGCTGTAGTGTGGGCCGGTCGTCCATGGAAAAGGGGAGAGTGATGAGTCAGGAACTGGCCACGCGTTATCCACTGGTGCTGGTGCCGGGCATGCTCGGTTTCGTGCGGGCACTGCTGTATCCCTACTGGTTCGGCATTGTCCCGGCATTGCGCCGGGGCGGCGCGCAGGTATATCCGGTGCAGATATCGCCGCTGCATTCCAGTGAGGTGCGCGGCGAGCAGCTGTTGATCATCATCGAGGACATCTGCCAGCGGACGGGGGTCGAGAAGGTCAATCTGATCGGCCACAGCCAGGGCGCGCTCAGTGCCCGCTATGCGGCGGCGAAGCGGCCAGACCGGGTGGCCTCGGTGACCTCGGTGGCCGGCCCCAACCATGGCTCGGAGCTGGCCGACCACCTTGAACGCACGGCGCCGGGCGACTCTGCCAAGGGGCGCATCCTCAAGGCCGTGCTGCATGGTTTCGCCGTGCTGCTGGGCTGGCTGGAGACTGGCTGGCGCCGGGATCCGCTGCCGATCGACGTGCATGCCTCGCACCAGTCGCTGACCAGCGCCGGGGTGGCGCTGTTCAACCAGGCTTATCCACAGGGGCTGCCCGAGGTCTGGGGCGGCGAGGGGCCGGCCGAGGTGAACGGCGTGCGTTACTACTCCTGGTCAGGCACCTTGCAGCCGGGCCGCACCGACCAGGGCTTGAACCGCTTCGACGGCAGCAATCGCTTCTGCCGCTTGTTTGCCCGCAGCTTCGTGCGCGAGAAGGGCCACTGCGACGGCATGGTCGGGCGCTTCAGCTCGCACCTGGGCCAGGTGATCGGCGACGACTATCCGCTCGACCACCTGGACATCGTCAACCAGTCCCTCGGCGCCGTGGGCAAGGGCGCCGAACCGGTGCGGCTGTTCACCGAACATGCCGCACGGCTCAAGGCCGCGGGGGTGTGACCGTGCGACGTACTGGCGTTGTCCAGCGCTCGGCCAGCAGCACGCCGACCAGTGTCAGCAAACCGCCGACCAGGTGATAACTGGCCAATTGCTCGTCCAGCACCACGGCGGCGATCACCGCCGTGACCACCGGCAGCAGGTTGAAGAACAGCGTGGTGCGGCTCGGGCCCAGGCGATGCACGGCCTGCATCCATACTCGCGGCGCGACCATCGAGGCCAGCAGGCCGGCATACAGCACCAGGCCGAGGTTGTGGCCGTTCAGCCCGGTCTTCGGTGACAGCACGAACAGCGGCAGCAGCACCAGGATCGCCACCAGCACCTGCAGGTAGAGCAATTGCAGCGGCGGCAGGCGCAGCTGCCATTTCTTCAGCAGGAAGCTGTACAGCGCATAGGCGAGGGTGGCCACCAGCATCATCAGGTCGCCACTGTTCAGGCCCTGGTGCAGCAGCGTGCCGGGCTGCCCGGCCGAGACGACTTCGAGCACGCCGAAGAACGACACGATCGCGCCCAGCAGCGCGCCGTAGCTCAGGCGCTGGCCCAGCCAGGCGATGGACAGGGCCAGTGACATCAGCGGCATCAGCGAGAGGATGATGCCCATGTTGGTGGCGCTGGTGATGCTGGCGGCGAAGTACGCCAGGCTCTGGTAGATGGCCATGCCCAGCACGCCCAGCACGAACACCTTGCCCAGGTGCGGGCGGATCGCCGCGCGGTTGCGCCAGACCTGGGGCAGCAGGAACGGCGTGAACAACAGGCCGGCCAGCAACCAGCGGTAGAAGCCGATCTCGGCCGGGAAGATGGCCCCTGCGGACATCTTGGTGACCACGGTGTTGCCGGCCCAGATGAGGATGGCGATGAGGGGGAAGAGGTAGTTCATTGGGACTCTCAGGTAACGGGTGTCCCCTGCAGGAGCGGGCTCGCCCCCTCCTGCAGGGAGGGTGTGACGGCGGGTATTATCGCTTGTCTGCTTGCATGCCTATACTTCCATCCAGACAACCTACCCCGCGAAGCAGACAGCATGGCCCGCAAGTACCTCGACATTCCGCGCTTCGACCAGCTCCCTGCCCCGGTGTACTTTCGCTACGACGAATTCGGCGCCGACACCCACAGCGCCCCGCACCGTCACCCCTGGGGCCAGCTCAACTACGCGTCCCATGGCCTGATGCACCTGGACATCGAAGGCCAGCGTTTCATTTCGCCGCCGCACTACGCCGTGTGGGTGCCGCCGGATACCGAGCATGGCTGCTACAACCCCCAGGCGATCGTCTACCGCTCGGTCTACCTTGACCGCAGCCTGTGTGCTGGGCTGCCGGCGCAACCCTGCAGCCTGGTGATCAGCGACATCCTCAAGGCGATCCTCGGCGACTTCGCCCGCCGCGACCTGCGCATCGCCCGGGACGAGCGTGACCAGCGCCTGGCACAGGTGCTGCTCGACCAGTTGCACCTGGCGCAGACCCAGACCTGCTACCTGCCGTTCGCCCGCAGCGACAGCCTGCGCCAGGTGCTTGAAGGATTGCATGGCGAGCCCGGCGACAACCGCCCGCTGGCCCACTGGGCCGCGCAGGTGCATGTCAGCGAACGCACCCTGGCCCGGCAGTTCCTGCGTGAATTGGGGATGAGCTTCGGCGAATGGCGTTTGCGCCTGCGCTTTCTGCGCGCCATCGAGGCGCTCGAGGCGGGCACCGCGATCCAGGCCATCGCCTTCGACCTCGGCTACAGCAGCGCCTCGGCCTTCATCGCCATGTTCCAGCGCCAGGCCCAGTGCACGCCGGAACAGTACCGACGGCGGGCGCGGACAGAGATGTAAAAATTCTTGTCTACACTCAGCTGCGACGAGCGCGCATCCGGCGCGCAGGCAAGGAGACCACTCCATGAAGCTGCTGCACGTACCCCTGCTGGTGTTGGGCATGTTGATCGCGGGGCAAGGATTCGCCGCCACCGCGCAACAGGAAAAGATGAAGACCTGCAACGCCGACGCGACCGCCAAGGCGCTCAAGGGCGACGAGCGCAAGGCGTTCATGAGCACTTGCCTCAAGGCCAAGCCTGCCGCCACCCAGCAGGAGAAGATGAAGACCTGCAACGCCGATGCCACCACCAAGGCGCTCAAGGGCGACGAGCGCAAGACCTTCATGAGCGACTGCCTGAAGAAGAAATGACCTGCGCCTATGCCTCTGCCTTGAAGGCTGGCAGACTGCGGGACTTTCCGCTGTCTGCCGTCGAGGCTGTATGACCTTCACCCCCCGCCAGGTCACCCTGGCCAGCTGGATCATCGTCATGGCCGGCCTGTTGCTGGCGCTGCCCCTGAAGCTGCTGCCGAGCCTGCTCGCCGGCCTGCTGGTGTTCGAGCTGGTCAACATGCTCACCCCCAGGCTGCAGCCGCTGATCGCCGGGCAGCGTGCGCGCTGGCTGGCGGTGGCGCTGCTCGGCACCTTGGTGGTGAGCACGCTCACCCTGCTGATTGCCGGCGCCTTCAGTTTCCTCCTGCACGAAGCCGAGAACCCCGGCGCCTCGCTGGACAAGTTCATGGGCCTGGTCGAGCGTGCTCGTGGCCAGTTGCCACCGTTCATCGAAGCCTACCTGCCGGCCAGCGCCGCCGAGTTCAAGGTGGCCATCGGCGAATGGATCAAGAGCCACCTGAGCGACCTGCAACTGGTCGGCAAGGGCATGGCGCACATGTTCGTGACCCTGTTGATCGGCATGATCCTCGGCGCCATCGTCGCCCTGCAGCGCATCCCCGACATTTCCCGGCGCAAGCCCCTGGCCGCGGCCTTGTTCGAGCGCCTGAGCCTGCTGGTGCAGGCGTTTCGCAACATCGTCTTTGCGCAGATCAAGATCTCGTTGCTCAACACCTTCTTCACCGGCATCTTCCTTGCCGTGGTGCTGCCGCTGTTCGGCGTGCACCTGCCGCTGACCAAGACCCTGATCGTGCTGACCTTCCTGCTCGGGCTGCTGCCGGTGATCGGCAACCTGATGTCCAACACCCTGATCACCATCGTCGGCCTGTCGCTGTCGATCTGGGTGGCGATGGCGGCACTGGGGTACTTGATCGTTATCCACAAGGTCGAGTATTTCCTCAACGCGCGGATCGTCGGCGGCCAGATCAGTGCCAAGGCCTGGGAGCTGTTGCTGGCGATGCTGGTGTTCGAGGCGGCGTTCGGCCTGCCGGGGGTGGTGGCGGGGCCGATCTACTACGCCTACCTGAAGAGCGAGTTGAAGCGGGCTGAGCTGGTCTGAAGATCACCGGGGCCGCTTTGCGGCCCTTTCGCTGGCAAGCCAGCTCCCACAGGAGAGGTGCGTACCCAGCTTTTGTGGGAGCCGGCTTGCCGGCGAAAGGGCCGCAAAGCGGCCCCAAATCGATCAGAGCACGCCGTAGCGCTTGCGCGCCTCGATCGCCAGACCGCTGCCGATGCTGCCGAAGATGTTGCCTTCCACATGCCGCGCATTGGGCAGCATCGCCGCCACGCTGTTGCGCAGCGCCGGAATGCCGCTGGAGCCGCCGGTGAAGAACACCGTGTCCACCTGGCTTTCGCTCACGCCCGCCTTGGCCAGCAGTTCACTCACGCTGCCGCGCACGCGCTCGAGCAAACCGTCAATTGCATCTTCGAACAGTGCCCGGGTCAGCTCGGCCGACAGCTGCGGCTCGATCCGGCCAAAGTCGATGCTCCGGCTGTCGCGCTCGGTCAGCTCGATCTTGCTGGCCTCCACCTCCATCGCCAGCCAGTGCCCGGCGCGCTGCTCGATCAGCTTGAACAGGCGGTCGATACCCAGGGTGTCCTCGATGTCGTAGCGCATGCTGCCCAAGGCCAGCTGCGACTTCTGCGCATACAGGGCGTTGATGGTGTGCCAGGTGGCCAGGTTGAGGTGGTAGCTGGTGGGCATCAGCGCGCCGCTTTTCATCCGGCTGCCATAGCCGAACAGCGGCATCACACCCTGCAGGCTCAGCTGCTTGTCGAAGTCGGTACCGCCGATGTGCACGCCGCCGGTGGCGAGGATGTCGTCCTGGCGCTCGGCCACCAGGTGGCGCTCGGGCGACAGGCGGATCAGGGTAAAGTCCGAGGTACCACCGCCGATATCCACAATCAGCACCAGCTCTTCACGGCTGATGCCCGACTCGTAGTCGAACGCCGCAGCGATCGGCTCGTACTGAAACGACACGTCCTTGAAGCCGATCTTGCGCGCAACTTCCGCCAGGGTATCCTCGGCCTCCTGGTCGGCGGCCGGGTCTTCGTCGACGAAAAATACCGGGCGGCCCAGCACCACCTGGTCGAATTCGCGGCCGGCATCGGCTTCGGCGCGCTTTTTCAGCTCGCCGATGAACATGCCCAGCAGGTCCTTGAACGGCAGGGCGCTGCCCAGCACGCTGGTGTCGTGCTTGATCAGCTTGGAGCCCAGCAGGCTCTTGAGCGAGCGCATCAGGCGGCCTTCGTAGCCTTCCAGGTACTCGTGCAGGGCCAGGCGGCCGTACACCGGGCGACGTTCCTCGATGTTGAAGAAGACCACCGACGGCAGGGTGATCTTGCCATCTTCCAGGGCGATCAGCGATTCGGCGCCAGGGCGGTGCCAGCCGACCGTGGAGTTGGAGGTACCGAAGTCGATGCCGAGGGCACGGGCCGGGGATACGTCAGACATGGAGAAAGCTTCCGGAGGCAAAACGGCCGCGCAGTTTATGCCGTTCTGCGGCTAAATCAAGACCGGTCGTCTGCGATAGCGCAACCCCGGATGAGCCTTGAAAGGCTATGCTTGACCCCAATCTTCAGTAGCAATACGTACATTCACATCGGTGATCCATAGATGGACTTCAAAGACTATTACAAGATACTCGGCGTCGAGGCGAGCGCGGACGACAAGGCGATCAAGGCCGCGTACCGCAAGCTCGCGCGCAAGTATCACCCCGACGTCAGCAAGGAGCGTGACGCCGAGGACAAGTTCAAGGAGGCCAACGAGGCCTACGAAGTGCTTGGCGACAAGGACAAGCGCGCCGAGTACGACGAGATCCGCAAATACGGCGGCCAGCATGGCCGGCCGTTCCAGGCGCCGCCTGGCTGGGAGTCTCGCAGCGGTGGTGGCGGTGGTTTCGAAGGTGGCGATTTTTCCGATTTCTTCAGCTCGATCTTCGGCGCCCGGGGTGGCAACCCCTTCGGTGGCGGCGGTGGCCGGCAACAACGCAGTGCCGGCAGGCGAGGGCAGGACGTGGAACTGGAACTGGCGGTGTTCCTCGAGGAAACCCTGAACAAGGAATCCAAGCAGATCAGCTTCCAGGTGCCGCAGACAAACGCTGCCGGCCAGCGCACGGGGTTCACCACCAAGACCCTGAACGTGAAGATCCCCGCCGGGGTGACCGACGGCGAGCGCATCCGCCTCAAGGGCCAGGGCGCGCCGGGCGTGGGCGGCGGGGCCAACGGCGATTTGTTCCTGACCATCCGCATGGCACCGCACCCGCTGTTCGATGTCGAAGGTCATGACCTGATCATTACCGTGCCGCTGGCACCGTGGGAGGCGGCGCTCGGCGCCAAGGTGGCCGTGCCGACTTTGACCGGCAAGATCAACCTGACCATCCGCCCCGACAGCCAGAGCGGCCAGCGCCTGCGGGTCAAGGGCATGGGCCTGTTGAACAAGCAGGGCGAGCGCGGCGACCTGTACGCCCAGCTCAAGGTAGTGATGCCTGCCCAATCCGATGACGCAGCGCGCGCATTGTGGACCCAGCTCTCCGAGAAAGCCGCGTTCAACCCGAGGACTCAATGGAGTAAGTGATCATGAGCAGCACCCTGATCGTTCAACTGGACATGCGTACCCTTTGCCAGGAAGCCGACCTCACGGCCGATTGCGTGATCGAGATCGTCGAGCACGGCATCGTTGAACCTTCGGGGCGAACGCCGGAGGAATGGGTGTTCGACGACCGCGCGCCGGTCACCCTCAAGCGTGCGGTGAAGCTGCATGATCAGCTGGAGCTGGAGTGGGAAGGGGTGGCCCTGGCGCTTGAGCTGCTGGAAGAGGTACAGCAGTTGCGCAGCGAGAACCACATGCTGCGCCAACGGTTGGGCCGGTTTACCCAGATGTAAACGTTGTGGGGCCGCACGGCGGCCCCTCGGGCTTCACGGCTGTGCCCCAGGATCGAGCATCAATTGCATGAAGGTCAGGTCCAGCCACCGGCCGAACTTCACGCCCACCTGCGGCATCTGCCCGGTCACCACGAACCCCAGCCGCTCATGCAGGCGCACCGACGCGGCATTGCCGCTCTCGATGGCGGCGATCATCACATGCTTGCCACAGCCCCTGGCCCGTTCGACCAGCGCTTCCATCAGCACCGGGCCCAGACCTTTGCCGCGCTGGTCTGCACGGATGTACACCGAATGTTCGACCGTATGGCGGAAGCCCTCGAACGGCCGCCAGTCGCCGAACGAGGCGTAACCCAGCACGCCGCTGTCATCCACCGCCACCAGGATTGGATAGCCCAGCTGCTCACGGGCCTCGAACCAGCCCCGGCGATTGGCCAGGTCCACCGGGGTTTCGTTCCAGATCGCCGTGGTGTTGGCCACGGCGTCGTTATAGATGTCGAGGATGCCCGGCACGTCGTCGATCAGGGCGTCGCGGATCTGGTAACTCATGACAGCGTCTCGCAAGGGAAGTGGTTGCAGGTTAAATGGTAACCAGGCCGCGCACACCTTCAGCCTGCATGTTTTCGCCGCGGCCGCGCTGGACGATCTCGCCGCGGGCCATGACCAGGTACTGGTCGGCCAGTTCCTCGGCGAAATCGTAGAATTGCTCCACCAGCAGGATGGCCATGTCGCCCCGGTCGGCGAGCTTGCGGATCACCGCGCCGATCTCCTTGATCACCGACGGCTGGATGCCTTCGGTAGGTTCGTCGAGGATCAACAGGCGCGGGCGGCTGGCCAGGGCGCGGCCGATGGCCAACTGTTGCTGCTGGCCGCCAGAGAGGTCGCCGCCACGGCGTTGTTTCATCTGCTCCAGCACCGGGAACAGTTCGTAGATGAACGCCGGCACTTCCCGTGCCTCACGGACGGGGAAGCGCGACAGGCCCATCAGCAGGTTTTCCTCGACAGTCAGGCGCGGGAAAATCTCCCGGCCCTGGGGCACGTAGGCGATGCCGGCCTGGACCCGTTGCTGGGGCTTGAGTGTGGTGATCGGCTTGCCTTCCCATTCCACGCGGCCCTCGCGGGCTGGCAGCAGGCCCATCAGGCAGCGCAGCAGGGTGGTCTTGCCCACGCCGTTGCGCCCGAGCAGGCAGGTGACTTCGCCGACCTTGGCCTCGAAGGACAGGCCGCGCAGGATGTGACTGCCGCCGTAGTACTGGTGCAGGGTGTCGATTTTCAGCATGTCTTGCCCTTGTGTGATTTGTGCGTGGGAGTGGGCTTCAGAGGCCTACCTACCGAGATACACCTCGACCACCCGCTCATCCTCCTGCACCTGCGCCAGCGACCCTTCGGCCAGGACACTCCCCTGATGCAGCACCGTCACATGGTCGGCAATGCTGCCGACGAAGCCCATGTCATGCTCCACCACCATCAGCGAATGCCGGCCCGCCAGCGAGCGGAACAGCTCGGCGGTGAACTCGGTCTCGGCGTCGGTCATCCCCGCCACCGGTTCGTCCAGCAGCAACAACTGCGGCTCCTGCACCAGCAGCATGCCGATCTCCAGGAACTGCTTCTGCCCGTGGGACAGCAGACCCGCCGGGCGTTGGGCCAGTGGCAGCAGGCGCAAGGTGGTCAGCACCTCATCGATGCGCTGGCGCTGCTCGCCACTCAGGCGCGCCGCCAGGCTGGCCCACACCGACTTGTCGGCCTTCAAGGCCAGCTCCAGGTTCTCGAACACCGTCAGCGCCTCGAACACCGTGGGCTTCTGGAACTTGCGGCCGATCCCGGCCTGGGCGATCTGGTACTCGCTCATGCGGGTCAAGTCGAGGGTGTCGCCAAAGTAGGCGCTGCCGCTGTCGGGGCGGGTCTTGCCGGTGATCACGTCCATCATCGTGGTCTTGCCGGCGCCGTTGGGGCCGATGATGCAGCGCAGTTCGCCGACGCCGATGTACAGGTTCAAGTCGTTGAGCGCCTTGAAGCCATCGAAGCTGACGCTGATACCCTCCAGGCTCAGCACCGTGCCGTGGCGGGTGTCGAGCCCGGCCTCGCGGCGCCGGCCCAGGCCGATGGCCTCGCGACCGCTGCCGACCTGGTCGAATATCGGTTCCAGCATGAATTCCGGGTGCACCGGGGGCACGCTTCTCATGGCTGGCTCCTTTTCTTCAGCAGGCCGACCACGCCCTTGGGCAAGTAAAGGGTGACGAGGATGAACAGCGCGCCGAGGAAGAACAGCCAGAACTCGGGGAACGCCACGGTGAACCAGCTCTTCATGCCATTGACCAGGCCGGCGCCAAGCAGTGGCCCGATCAGCGTGCCGCGTCCGCCCAAAGCCACCCACACGGCGGCTTCGATGGAGTTGGTCGGCGACATCTCGCTGGGGTTGATGATGCCCACCTGCGGCACGTACAGCGCCCCGGCCAGGCCGCACAGCACGGCGCTGAGCACCCACACCAGCAGCTTGAAACCGCGTGGGTCGTAGCCGCAGAACATCAGGCGGTTCTCGGCGTCGCGCACGGCGGTGAGCAGGCGCCCGAACTTGCTCTGGGTCAGGCGCCAGCACAGGAACAGGCTGCCCAGCAGCAGGCTCACCGTGAGCAGGAACAGCACGGCCCGGGTGCCCTGGGCGGTGATGTCGAAACCGAGGATGGTGCGGAAATTGGTGAAGCCGTTGTTGCCGCCAAAGCCCGTTTCGTTGCGGAAAAACAGCAGCATCCCGGCGAAGGTCAGGGCCTGGGTCATGATCGAGAAGTACACGCCCTTGATCCGCGAGCGGAAGGCGAAGAAGCCGAACACCAGCGCCAGCAACCCCGGCGCCAGCACCACCAGGCACAGCGCCCAGGCGAAGTGCTGGGTGCCGGCCCAGTACCAGGGCAGCTCGCTCCACGACAGGAAGGTCATGAAGCCCGGCAGACCATCCCCGGCCGCCTGGCGCATCAGGTACATGCCCATGGCATAGCCGCCAAGGGCAAAGAACAGGCCGTGGCCCAGCGACAGCAACCCGGCATAGCCCCACACCAGGTCCAGGGCCAGGGCGACGATGGCGTAGCAAAGAATCTTGCCCACCAGGGTCAGGGTATAGGCCGAGACCTGCAACGCGTGCCCGTCGGGCAGCAGCGACAGCAGCGGCAGGGCCAGCAGCACCAGGACGACAACGGCGCCGACGGCCAGCGACACCCGGGTGCCGGCCTTGCGCGTGGCAGTGACAATCAATGGCTGGTTCATTAGTCGATTACCCGTCCCTTGAGGGCGAACAGGCCTTGCGGGCGCTTCTGGATGAACAGAATGATCAGCGCAAGGATGAGGATCTTGCCCAGCACCGCCCCGATCTGCGGCTCCAGCAGTTTGTTGGCGATGCCCAGCCCGAAGGCCGCCCACAGGCTGCCGGCCAGCTGCCCGACGCCGCCGAGCACCACCACCAGGAACGAGTCGATGATGTAGCTCTGGCCCAGGTCCGGGCCGACGTTGCCGACCTGGCACAGGGCCACGCCGCCGAGCCCGGCGATGCCCGAGCCGAGGCCGAAGGCGAGCATGTCGACGCGTCCGGTGGACACCCCGCAACAGGCCGCCATGTTGCGGTTCTGGGTGACAGCCCGCACGTTCAGGCCCAGCCGTGTGCGGTTGAGCAGCAGCCAGGTGAGCAGCACCACGGCGAGGGCGAAGCCGATGATCACCAGGCGGTTGTACGGCAGCACCAGGTTGGGCAGCACCTGGACGCCGCCCGACAGCCAGGCCGGGTTGCTTACCTCGACGTTCTGCGCGCCGAAGAGCAGGCGCACGGCCTGGATCAGGATCAGGCTGATGCCCCAGGTGGCCAACAGGGTTTCCAACGGACGGCCATACAGGTGGCGGATCACCGTGCGCTCCAGGGCCATGCCGACCCCTGCGCTGACGGCGAATGCCACCGGCAGGGCGATCAACGGGTAGAACTCGATGGCACTCGGAGCGTAGCGCTGCAGCAGCACCTGGACCATGTAAGTGCTGTAGGCGCCGAGCATCAGCATCTCGCCGTGAGCCATGTTGATCACCCCGAGCAGGCCGAAGGTGATCGCCAGGCCCAGCGCGGCCAGCAGCAGGATCGAACCCAGCGACAGGCCACTGAAGGCCTGGCCGAGCAACTCGCCAACCAGCAGTTTGCGCTGCACCTGGGCCAGGCTGGTTTCGGCGGCGGTGCGCACGGCGGCGTCGGTTTCGGCGCCGGGTTGTAGTAGCGCTTCGAGGCGGGTGCGGGCCAGCGGGTCACCGGTTTCGCCGAGCAGGCGCACGGCGGCCAGGCGTACCGCGGGCTCGCTGGCGCCCAGTTGAAGGTTGGCCAGGGCCAGGCCGAGGGCAGCGTGCACGGCGGCGTCGGGTTCGCTGGCGAAGCGCCGGTCGAGGAAGGCCATTTGCGCGGGTTGTGCGCTTTTTTGCAGTTGCTGGGCGGCGGCCAGGCGCACGTTGGTCTGGTCGCTGAGTAACTGATGGCTGGCCAGGGCGTTGTCGATCAGGCCGCGCAGGCGGTTGTTCAGGCGCAGTTTGCGGGTGTCGTTTTCGGCGATGCGGCCCTGGCGCAGGTTGTCCAGTAGCGGCAGGCGTGCGGCGTCGGGTTGCGCGGCCCAGGTTTCGAGCAGGCGCGCCTGTTCGGCGGGCTTGGCGCTGAGGAAGAATTCGCCTTCGCTGGCTTGGGTGGCCAGGGGCAGTAGCAGCAGTAATGTCAGCAGGAGTCTGAGCATGCGAGGCGTCCTGGAAAATCGGCAGTGGATTCATCGCGGGGCAAGCCCGCTCCCACGCCGATCTCGTCAGATGATGGGGGCGGCGTGGGAGCGGGCTTGCCCCGCGATAGCGTCAGTTGCCCTTCACCGCATAATCCGGCCGCTTGTCATTCCCCGGAATGAACGGGCTCCAAGGCTGCGCCCGCAGCGGCTGCTCGGTTTCCCACACCACACTGAACTGCCCGTCATCCTGGATCTCGCCGATCATCACCGGCTTGTGCAGGTGGTGGTTGGTCTTGT
>Ga0213828_1001107_pt1 | contig 23163 bp, 23 predicted proteins | sample MC6MC0897MG_FD_180664 | JGI IMG/M metagenome (GOLD analysis project Ga0213828, IMG submission 180664) | Enriched soil aggregate microbial communities from Iowa State University, Ames, United States - MC6-MC0897-MG | ecosystem: Environmental > Terrestrial > Soil > Unclassified | place: USA: Iowa... | reverse complement strand
TGCGCAACTGCGCGTGCAATGAAAAACGCTCCTTGCCCGTCTGTTCGTCGGGCTGAATGATCCCTTGGAACTGCGCATCGCTCAGGGTCCGGCAGTCTTTGGCGCGAGCAATCAAGGCACTGGCCCGGGCGCTCTGACCGGTGATCGAGACGCCGCCGTCTTCGCTGATGTCCAGTTGCTCGACCCAGGTATCGGCGCCGAGGCAACCGGTGAGGTCCAGCAGCACATTGGACACACTGGGCCGGGCGGTCTTGCGTTGCGCCAGATAGCGAGCGGCACCTTGGGTGTTGGCCAGTTCATGACGCAGGTTCTGCAGCGCCTGCACTTGTTCGCGTTGTTGATCGACGGCGTCCTGCATCGTTTCCATTCGCGCCGAGCGCGCGTCCAGCCACAGCACCATGCACGCCAGCAACAGACCAACACAGCTCATTGCCAGATAACGCGGCAGGTGGTTACGACGGGCGCCCTGGTGTTTGTATTCGTCGGGCAGCAGATCGACACCCAAGGGTTCGTCGTTGCTGCCCTGGCAATCGATGGCGTGCACGTGCAAGCCGCGGGCGTGGCAGTGATCAAGCACGGTTTGCAAACGCTCCCGCACAATCGCCACCAGCAGCACCCGCGCGATGCTTTTTCCACGGCTTTGCACGCGAGTGACAAAGTGCATCTGCTCGCGGGGAAACGGCGTGTACTTGTCCAGTTCGAACCCGACCACACTGCGCAAATCGCGCGTGGCCGCGACAGGCAGATCCAGCGGCTGGGCCAGAACCATCGCATAAGGCAACAGCAACACTACCCGGTCACCGCCAGCGTCAGGCAGCGACTCCGGCAGCGGCCAACTCAGAAGACGCTCGCGGTTGTGCGGCAGCAAACCGCGCTGCACTTGGGCCGGCAGTGCGTTGCGCAGCTCATGCAACCACGCCTGCCACAAACGCTGGGCAAGGCTGCCCCGCCAGTGGCTTTGCCAATGGCCGTTGACCTGGGCAAATCGCCGAGCCAGAGGCGGTGAGATCAATTGCTTCATTCTTGCCAGCGCAAGACCCGGTAAGGTCGTGCCCCCTCCTTCGATGGATTCAATAACAACGTGACGCGAAGCATCGTGGTGTAACCGCCGGGCAAGGTCGCCCGGCTTTTAACGGTGAAGATCGACCCGGCGGGTGTGACGCTCGAACGTGCTCGCGGCAGGTTCAATGCCTGTTGCAGCCACGGCGCTGCGAAGCGCGGATCCGGCGCCGGCAACCCGCTCCACAACGTCACGTAGGGTGCGGCTCGCTGGTAAATCGTCTGGGTCATGCCAGGCAGTTCGCGCAGTTCCTCGACCATTCGCAGCGGCGCCTGATCATCGGCGCGACGTCGTTCGACACTTTGCGCCAGTTGCCGCGCATCCCCGGGGGCCGCGCCGCATGCCTGTAACAACCGCGCGATCAACGCCGCAGGCGCAGCGTTGAGATCCACTTGGCCCTGCTCGCTGCGCAGGCTGACGGCCAGTTCGGCATCATCGAAACGCAAGACGTGCACTTGGTTGTCCGCCAGCCAGCGCCGTTGCGGGTCGTGATCGAGTTGGACCAGCACCGCCATGGCGATGCCCGCCTCGGCAGCCAGTTGCCCCTGTAGATGCTGGCGCTGCCAAAGGGCCTGACGGTTCTGCAAATGCACCCAACCCACCAGCCCGGCGAGCAAGGTGCCGAGCAGTGCCAACACCCACAGCACCAGAAGCAGCGCGACGCCGCGCTGACGCTTCATGGCGCGGTGTTCTCGCCGGACAAATCCAGACGCAGACGCACAACCTGCGTCGGCCATACGATCGCGCCGGCCAATTGCGCATCGATGCGCACCGCGCGCGGCAGCCGTCCGGGCCATGGCCAGCGATCCAGCCACTCAGTGGTTTTCCCCTCGGGCGACACACCCCGATAGCTCAGGTGTAGCGCTTTTACCTGCTGCAACAGCACTTGCGGTTCTCTCGCTGGCTGTAAGGTTTCGCCCTGCAAACGCTGAAGACTGACCTGCAAACGCCCCTCTACGAGACTCACTTGGTGCCGATAGACACCTCCGCCCACCGTTGCCGGAAGCGGCGCGTAATACCTCAGACTGTCAGCGTCGCCCTGAAACATCGGCGATTGGCTTTCACCAGGTTTTCCCGCTGCCAATGGCAAGGCCAAGCCGATCGCGCTGCGCAAGAAATTCTGCGTCGAGCGCACTTCATCGAGGCGGTTGCTGTAGCGTTCGGCCTTGGTCATGGCCCGGTTGGCACCCGATATCGCTGCGCCGATCAATGTCAGCAAGACGCCGAGCAAACTGATCACCACCAGCACTTCCAGCAGGGTGAAACCGCGCTGCTTACGCTTCATTGGCCAGCACCGCTGCCTGCGCTGCGCACTTGCACGGTGCTGTAGCGGGCATGCCGGCCGCCATCGTCCACTTGCAGATCCAGCCGAAAAGCGTTGGCCGATCCATTAGCGACGGGAATAACGCTGACATCCATCTGCCAGCGCACCCCGCTCCACTCGCCATTGCTGCGCCCGGTTACCAAGGCACCATCACTGGCATCGTCAATCAGCGAGCGCGCCACCAGACTCAAACGATCGCTACGTTGCACTTGCTGCAAGGCGCGCGCGCCGTTGCCGAACGCCACGACCAGAACGCTGCTGCACACCGCCAGCACAGCAAGGGCGGCGAGCATTTCCAATAATGTGAAACCGCGCTGACGGTTCAATTGAGCGTGTGCAACTGAACGCTGCCCGTCAGCCAGTTGATGTCGATCCGCCAACGCTTGTCGCTACGCGACAACATCAGGTGCCCGCCGCTGGAGCCGCCATCCGGATAAAACTCGAACGCTGCGCCGAGCCCTTCGGCGGTGACCAGTTGCACCTGCATGTCCTGCGGCAAGCTGTGCGGCTTATGGTCGGGGCCGTTGAGGCGCGCCTTGCGCAGATCGAAACGTGTCTGCGCCGGTTGGCCGCTGACGATGGCTTGCACCCGCGCAGCGCGCAGTGACTGCACCAATTGCGTCAGCGCCTGACGTTCCTTCGCCGATTGCAGGCCCTTGCCCACGCCGAAGCTGATCAAGCCGATGCTGACGCCGATCAAGACGATCACCACCAGCAGTTCGATCAAGGTGAAGCCGCGCGAGCGCTGCAAGGCGTGCACGGTTATTGCCAGTTGCCGAGGTCGGCCTTGTAGCCGTCCCCACCGGGCTGACCGTCCTGGCCATAAAAAATCAGATCGAAACTGCCGTGCTCACCGGGGTAGCGATAGCCGAACGCATGGCCGAACGGATCCTTGAGGTCCGAAGGCTTGGCATACGGCCCAGCCCAGCCAACCGCGCTGGCCGGTTTGCTCAGCAACTGCTGCAAGTTGGCCGGCGGGCTGCCGACATCGAGGCCGTAGCTTTCGACCTTCATGCTCAGGCTGGACAATTGCGCCTTGCCGGCACCGTACTTGCCTTTGTCGACGTTACCGCCAACCTGGCGCACGACGATGGTGGCAACGATGCCGAGCAAGACGATCACGGCGAGCATTTCCAACAGGGTGAAACCGCTTTGCCGCCGGCGGCCGGCAGCGTTTGAACGGGGCATGTTTTTTCCTCAAATGTTACTGGTTAGGCTCATCAGCGGCAGCATGATGGCGAGCATGATCACCGCGACCAGCACGGCCATTACCACGGTCAGACTGGGCACCAGGGCCGCGAGCAAACGGTCGATGCCGCGTTTGGCCTCGACATCGAAAACCTCGGCGACCTTGAGCAACATGGCGTCGAGATTGCCGGCCTGTTCGCCGACCTCGATCATCTGCAGGGCGAGTTCCGGCAGCAGCGGTTGTTCGCCGAAAGCCTGCGCCAGCGTGCCGCCGCCCTTGACCCGCTGCGTGGCTTGCTCGACCTGGGCACGCAAGGCGTGATTGCCGCACACCTCGCGGACGATGATCATTGCTTGCAACAGCGCCACGCCATTGCTCAACAAGGTCCCCAGCGTGCGCGCCAGCCGAGCGGCCTCGATACGCTGCAACAACGGGCCGATGACCTTGATGAACAACAGGCGATGGTCATGACGTTGGCGGCGTTGCGGATCACGGCGTGCGACAGCGATGCCCCACGCCGCCATCACCAGCGTTGCCAGCACCAGCAGGCCATAGGCGCTGAGGAATTCGCCGAGAACGAGGATGGTCTGGGTGATCAGCGGAATCGGCACGCCGAGATCACGAAAGATCGGCACGAATTGCGGCACCACATACGCCAGCAATAGCGCCAGCGAACCGAGTACGCCGACGATGAGGAAGGCTGGATAAATCAGCGCATTGATGACTTCGCCACGCAGGGTCTGGCTGCGTTCCAGATAATCGGCAAGCTGATGCAGCGTGTGCTCCAGCGAACCGCCCGCCTCACCGGCGCGCATCATGCTGATGTACAAACCGGAGAACTGGCCGTGCTCTTCCTCCAGTGCCTGGCTCAGCGGTTTACCGGCCTTGACCTGCTCACGCACCCGCTCCAGCAACGCTCGGCGCCGCGGATCGGTGGCCTGCTTGAGCAGAATGCCCAGCGAGCGCTCCAGCGGTTGGCCCGCACCCAATAATGTCGCCAATTGCTGGGTGAAGCTGACCAGCGCCGCGCCATTCATCGCGCCACGCCGCAAAGAACCCGTCAGCCGATCACCGGCGCAGGCTTCGAGGCTGAGTAACAACAAGCCGCGTTTTTGCAGCGCAGTGATGGCGCCCGCTTCATCGGCGGCTTCCAGACTGCCTTGGCGAGAAACGCCATCGGCGTCCAGTGCGCGGTACTTGAAATGGCTCATGTCAGTCGCCGCGCGTCACGCGCAGCACCTCATCAAGGGAGGTGATGCCGGCCACCGCCTGACGCAAACCTTCTTCGTACAAGGTGCGCAAACCACCGCGCCGAGCGGCCTGTTCAAGGGTGGCGGCATCGGCCTGGCGCATCAGCAATGAGCGCAGTTCTTCGTTCATCACCAGCAGTTCGGTGATCGCGCTGCGCCCGTGATAACCGCCACCAGCCGCTGTGGTATCGGCGCGATAAAGCAAAATCGGTCGCTGTTCGGTGAACTGCTCCAGCCCGTGTTCGGTGATCATTTGCGGCGGTGCTTCGAAGGCAATCCGTGTCTGTGGATCGAGGCGGCGTACCAGACGCTGGGCCAGAATGCCTTTGACCGTGGACGCAATCAGGTAGCTCTCGACGCCCATGTCCAGCAGCCGGGTGATACTCGCCGCCGCACTGTTGGTGTGCAGGGTCGAGAGCACAAGGTGGCCAGTCAACGAGCTCTGGATAGCGATGCGGCAGGTCTCGAGATCGCGCATTTCACCGATCATGATCACGTCCGGATCCTGACGCACGATGGAGCGCAGCGCATTGGCAAAGTCCAGGCCAATGGCCGGTTTGACCTGAATCTGGTTGATGCCTTCGAGCTGGTACTCGACCGGATCTTCGACGGTGATGATCTTGCGCTCGACGGTGTTGAGCCGGGACAGCGCGGTGTACAGCGTGGTGGTTTTGCCGGAGCCGGTGGGACCGGTGACCAGCAAGATGCCGTGTGGACTTTCGAGCACGTCGAGGAAGCTGTTCAGGCGTTCACCGTCCATGCCGAGGCTGGGGAAATCGAAGCTCACCGTGCGCCGATCAAGCAGGCGCATCACCACCGACTCGCCGAAACTGGTGGGCACGGTCGACACGCGCAAATCCAGCTCTTTGCCCTGAATGCGCAACATGATGCGACCGTCCTGAGGCAGGCGCCGCTCGGCGATGTCGAGCCGCGCCATGATTTTCAAACGCGAGATGATCGCGGCGGATGAACTCGACGGCGGCGCTTCGGCTTCATGCAGGACTCCGTCGATGCGATAGCGTACCTTGAGCTGGCTCTCGAAGGGTTCGATGTGAATGTCCGAGGCGCGCTGTTCCACCGCGCACTGCAGAATCAGGTTGACCAGGCGAATCACCGGCGCCTCGGAGGCCAGATCCTTGAGGTGTTCGATGTCGTCTTCGGCACCTTCGTTTTCATCCAGCGATTCGATCAACGCGTCCATGGCGCTGCGGCCCTGACCGTAGAGACGTTCGATCAGCGTGCTGACATCAGCGGCTGTCGCCAGCCGCAACGACACACTTTTGCTCGCGCAGTAGCTCATGGCATCCAGGGCGTATTGGTTGAGCGGCGGACTGGCGACCACCGTCACCGTTGCCGCATCCGCCGCCACCGCAACAACACCGTGATGACGCAAGAAACGCTCGCTGCCGATCATCAATGGCTCGATGTCCCAAGAGGCTTCATCGAGTTGCAGACGAGGCACGCCAAGCAACGTCGCGTAAGCCTCGACCGCCTGATCATCACGGACACTGCCCAGCCGCAGCAGATTGCGCAGCACCTCTTCTTCGCTATCGCTTTCAGCCAGGCACAGTTTGCGCGCGCGATTGACGTCGGAAGCCTTGACCTCGGCATTGTCGACCAACCATTGGCATATTACGGACTGCGAAGGAAGTTGCATCACACTGTACGTTTCTCTTGGGCGCAAGCAACTAACGAAAGAAATAGCCAAGTTCTTGAACACACCTGGTCAAATCGATCGATCATTAACTTATCTGTTATTGGCGCATTGCCAAAAAGGCTGCTGACAGATTGCACGGGATTAGTCGGCTGATATTTCAACCCATAAAAGACGTGTGCAACAGGCTGAAAATTGACTGCCGGGAAAGCTTATCAGAGCGCTAAACCTAATTGCAACTAGGTTTATGGCTTGATTTTTTGTTGCTCATTAATCGAATAAAAAGATGTTTTAACGCTATCTGCTGGCTTTTTTAGCCATAAACTCAATGAACAGTCGCAATACCGCGCAATCGATAGTAAAAACCTATCAATTTGCCAGCATCAAAAGCAACCTCCGAACGTCGCTTTTTCCTCGCCTCACTTCCAAGCTGGAAAAATAGTTTTGCGAGTATTGAACTTTCATGTGCATGCTTCGGACTTATGTGCGATTTCAAGACTACAAGTCTGCAGTCGTGCATTAACGCTTCCTTCACCAATCGAGAACTGATCGATGCTTCGAATCATGTCGCCCGTTATGGGCGCAGTACTTTTGTGCGCGCAAAGTTTGCCCGTCATGGCAGCGGATTATTCCTCTTCGCCGAACGGCGGTAACGCGGATCAACAGCTTCGTGAACAGATCGAGGCCAAACGCGACCAACTGACCGGCGCCGCCAACCTCGCCCCTGCCACGCAAAACGGTGTTGGCACCCTGCTCGATGCCCCCGTGGAAACCGATGACGCTCCCGCGCAGGTCCAGCAACCATGAACCCGACCAACGCCAACAGGACTTTTGCCTTGTCAGCCTTCAAACACACCCTTGGCTTGAGCGTGCTGACCTTCAGTATCGTCCAGGCCAATCTCGCGCTCGCCGCCGTCACACCCGCTACCGGCAATGAAGTCGAAGCCCGCGTCAGTTCGATCCTCGACAACATGAACCTGTCCGAGAAGATCAACTTCACCCGCGTCAACGACGGTCACATGATCCCTTCCCTGCTCAAGTGGGGCATCAAGGGCACCACGGCGTACGACTCGTCGATGGGTGTGCACGTCAATAACGCCACCTTCGGCGCGCAATACCCGTCGCAGTCGGCACTCGCCGCGACCTGGAGCATCAACCGCGCCAAGGAGTTCGGCCTGGCAATCGCCTATGAAACGAAGATCTCCGGTGGTCAGCAGATGTTGTCCCCGGGCGTGAATCTCTATCGCACGCCTTACAACGGTCGCTCGGCGGAGTACGTCAGTGGCGAGGATCCGTTCCTCGGCGCAGTACTCGCGCCGGCGATTGTCAACGCGATCCAGGCCCAAGGCATCCAGGCCAGCGGCAAGCACTACCTGGCCAACGAGCAGGAAGCCAACCGTCAGGCGGTGAACATCGTCGCCGACGAACGTACCCTGCGCGAGATGTACCTGCCGGGCTTCGAGTCGATGGTCAAGAACGCCAACGTCGCCTCGATCATGTGCGGATTCAACAAGGTCAACGGCGACTACGCCTGCGAAAACCATCATCTGATCACCGAGGTGCTCAAGGGTGAATGGGGCTATCAGGGCACCGTGATCAGCGATTTCAACGCCATTCACAATGCGTTCAAAGGCGCGTGGGCAGGCACCGACATCGACATGCCGTCGGGCCTGCAATTCACCGAAGCCAACCTGATGCCGTACGTCTGGAGCGGGCAACTGACCCAGAACGTCATCGACGACAAGGTCAAACGTAACCTGCGTGCCGTGGTCAGCTACGACTTCCAGGAAAACCTCAACACCGCCAAGACTCTCGACCATCCCGAGTACGGTGCACGCGCTGCGTTGAACACCGCGCGTGAGGCGATCGTTCTGCTGCGCAACGAAAAAACCAGCGCCGGTACACCACTGCTGCCGCTGGCGAAAACCGCCAAAATCGCCGTTATCGGTGATTGGGCCAACCAGGCGCCGGCCTCGCCGTTCGGTACCGCCAACTCGCCGCCGAACAGCTACGTGACTGAACTGAGCGGTCTGCAGCAACTGGCCTCGAGCAGCTCGAACGTCACGTATCTGTCCGAGATGAGTCTGAATCCGAAGAGCTCTGTGTGGTATCAGCCGTCTACCGGCAACAGCGACATCAGCAACTCCGGGGTCAAGGCCGAGTACTTCGCCAACACCAGTTTTTCCGGCACCCCGGCGCAGACCCGTGTCGAGCCAGGCGTGAATTTCAACTGGACCACCAGCACCAACGAAACCAATACCGGCACCACCACGGTTTCGGGTTTCAGTCCGAGCGCCGGCAACTTCTCGGCGCGCTTCACCGCGAAGATCAAGCCGCTGATTTCCGGTCCACAGGTCTTCAAGATTCGCGCGGACGGTCCATACAAGCTGTGGGTCAACGATGAGCTCGTGGTGCAGAGCGATGGCGTTCCGTACTCCGCCGACGTGGTCAATGCACTGACGACCTCGGGCAAGACCGCCAACCTGGTCGCTGGCAAGCCATACACCGTCAAGCTCGAATACCAGCGCGTGCAGGGCAACTTCACCCCGGCACTGGGCGGGCTTGCCGGCGTGCAAATGAGCTGGGCGTCGCTGCGTCCACCACAGGACTTGTCGAAGTACGATGCCGTTGTGGTGGCTGCGGGCACCAACTATGAGAACGAAGGCGAAGGCTCCGACCACGGTTATGAACTGCCGGATCAACAGGCGGAACTGATCAAGCAAGTGGCCAAGGCCAACCCCAACACCATCGTCGTGATGCACGGTGGCGGTGTAGCGGATATGCAGCCATGGGCGAAGAAAGTCGGCGCGACCCTGCAAGCCTGGTTCCCGGGTCAGCAAGGTGGCCAGGCCCTGGCCGAGATCCTCTACGGCAAGGTCAACCCGTCGGGCAAACTGCCGGTGACCATCGACAAGAAGATCGAGGATAACCCGAGCTACGCGTCCTACCCGGATCCGGCCGCTTATCGCGGCGACAATGCCCTGACCGAGCTGACCTACAGCGAAGGCCTGTACCTGGGCTATCGCGGCTACGACAAGAAACACAGCAAGCCGCTCTACCCGTTCGGTTACGGTCTGTCCTACACCACGTTCGGCTACAGCGATCTGAAGTTGTCCAGCAACGTGATGACGCCGGGCGCCACGGTTGACGTGAAGTTCACCGTGACCAACAAGGGCGACAAGGCCGGTTTCGAAGTGGCGCAGCTGTATGTGCAACCGGTGAACCCGGCAGTCGACCGCCCGGAGAAAGAACTGAAGGGCTTTACCAAGGTGTACCTGCAGCCTGGCGAGAGCAAGACTGTTAGCATCCCGCTCGACTCGCGCTCATTGGCTTACTACGTGGATAACACCGCCAGTTGGAACGTCGATGCCGGTAAGTTCAAGATCCGCGTCGGCACCGACTCAGAGGATCTGGCCCTGAGCCAGACGCTGATCACGCTGTACCCGGAGCAATTGACCACCCGCGACAGCAACCCGCTGCCAGTGCCCCTGCGCAAAGCCGTGCAAGTATCGGCTTCGCAAACGTACTGACCGTTACATGAGGCTCAGGGATGAGCCTTTTGTTGGGTTTTGAGATCGGCGGCCAGACGGCGCAGATAGCCGTCAAAAACGTTCAACACGTCCACTTCGGCCCGTCCTCTCAGCCATTGAATCTGCAGCCCGTCCATCATCGAGAAAATCTCTTGGGCGAGCGCTTTCACGTCCACGTCTTGGCGAATCTCCCCTGCTTCCTGCAATGACCCCAGGTGCGCCTGGGCATGCCCATGAACCATGTCGAACTTGTCCTTGTACCAGGGAAAGGCCGGATGTTTTTCCGACAGACTTTCGGTGTTGATCATCACCGAGGCCTGGCACTCGCCCGCATCCTCTACGCTGAAACTCATGCTCAAGCGCAGAAACTGCAAAAAACCTTCCAGCGTCGGCGCGGTGGCCAGATCACCGAACCGGGCGACCACCCTTTCATCGCGTCGGTCAAGCAATGCCCGCAGCAGCGCGACCTTGTTGGGAAAGTGATGGAGCAAGCCGACAGTCGTGATGCCGGCAATATCGGCGACGTCGCGCATCGAAGCGCCCAGATATCCATCCCGGGCAAAGACCTCGGTAGCAGCATCAAGCAGCGCCATGCGGCGCATCTCGCCTTTCGGCGCGCGCCGACGTTTTGGGCTCTGTGTGTCCGCCGATTGGTTTTGAGTGTCCATGACTGCCATAAAATTCCGTTGAAAGTGTGCCCGCCGTCAGGGCCTGCCCGACGGCGGCGAATGTGCTCGTTCAGTGCTGATGCAACGCCTGCTCGCGTCGGGCAAAGAAGCGTCGCGAGACAACCGACGCGGTGACGATCGCGGCGAGGGCCACCAGTGCATTGCCAGTCCACATGCCGATCACGGCGCCGCTGCCGCCAAAAAAGCGGACGCCGACGTACACGAACGGCAGTGTTCCGAGAGTGCCGCGAACCCAGCCGAACACCGGCACCCACCAGGCGCGATTCATCGTCAGGAACATCGACTGTGCGACGAAATCCAGACCAAACACTATCCACAAACCGGCGCCGACCTGACAGAACGCCATGAACAGCGCACGCCCCGCGTCCACCAGATGAAAATGGTCGGCGATCCACGGCCCCGCCAATGCCAGGCAAAGCCACAGCGCCATACCATAAAGGACGACGCAGCGGCGGGTAAAGACCACAATCGCCTTGACCCGGTCATCGCGCCCCGCCCCCAGGTTCTGCGCAATCACCGGCACCAGTGCGCCCGGCAAAGCGAAAAAAACACAGTAGCCAAACTGCAGGATGCGATCGACTACTGCCATCCCGGCCAGCGCCGACGAACCCACGCCCGCCATTACTACCATCAGGTAGGTAATGCCCACGGGCATCGCCAGATTGCCGAGCATCGCCGGAAGTGCCACACGCAAGGTGCGCCCGGTGTGCAGCGCCAATAACCGTAAATGGATCTGCATCGACATACCGATGTGACGCTTGACCCACACCAGTCCGAGAATGAGCGCCGCTGTCGCAGAGACAAGGCAGGACACAGCGGCACCTTCAAGCCCCATGTCAAAGCCGAAAATGAACAACGGATCGGCCACCGCCAATGTCCCCGCCCCCGTCAGCAACACGACGAGCGCCCGCTTGACCTGCCCCTGGGCGCGAAGCATTTGCACGCACATCTGTGTCGCGGCGATCAGAATGCTGGACGGCACCACCGTCCACAGGTAAAGCCGTGCATTCTGGTAAACAGCCAGATCACCGCCGAGCCAGCGTGCCAGTGACTGCGTAAACAACGCCTCCAGCAGCACGATCATGCCCGCCAGCACCAATGCCATGATCAGCATATGGCTGGTGAGTCGGCTCAGCGCCCTGGACGCATGCCGACCGATACGCTCGGAAAGCAATGCGCCGGCACCGATCACCAGTCCGGAGGAAAAAGCGCTGTTGATGAACATCAAGGTCTTGCCCAGCCCGACGGCCGCCAGCAAGCTTTGGTCGTCGAGCATCGACACGTACATCAGCGTCAGGATGTCGACAAGGAAAACCGCAAGCAAACCCAGTGCGCTGGTGCCTGCCATACTCAACACATGTCTGCCGACGGGCCCCTCCGTGAACCTGGCATGGTAAGTGGTCATGTTGATGTTCGAATGTTCCAGGTGGGGCGCGGTGGCCCGGATGATACGGAGGGTAGTCGGCGTATGCCAGAAGATGTCCCGCCGACAGATGAAGTGCAGGTTGCCCCGGGTCACTCGCTGACACCTCTATAACATCCGCTCCAGCCCGATCGTACTGCTCAGCCACGCATTGAAGTGCCGCCACCAACTCCCCGGTTCCTTGGTCAACGTATGCCGCTTGCCGTCATCCTCGGTGACCCAGACCATTTGATTCTCTTCCAGCACGGTGTGGTAACTGAGCGCCGGGGCCATACCTTCCAGGGCCAGTTCACGCACCCATCCGGCGAGTTGCGGATCATCGACCAGCACCCCGACTTCGGTGTTCCACAAGAGTGAGCGCGAGTCGAAATTGAACGAACCGAGGAATGCTTTCTGCTGGTCGAAAATCATCGCCTTGCTATGCAGGCTGGAGTCGGAACTGTTGGAGGATCCGCTGTGAAACAGGCGCGGCCCGCCGCCTCTGTCGTCGCTGTCACCATTGGCGCCGGATTGCCGCCGTAACTCGAACAACTGCACGCCATGCTCCAGCAAGGTTTGCCGATACGGGGCGTACGCACCGTGTGCGGCGGGCACATCGGTGGCCTCCAGTGAGTTGGTCAGCAAGCTGATCGACACGCCGGCGTCGGCACGCTCGGTCAAGTACACCACCCCCGGCTGACCGGGCACCATGTTGGCTGACACCATGATCAGCTCCTTGCTGACCCCGTTGAGTTCAGGCGCTAACTGGGTGGCCAACAGCAAGTGCGGAGCGGGTTCGCCTTTCGCCAAGACCTTGCTCGGTGCATCCCACAGCGCTTTGCTCCAGGCCCAGATCAGCTCCTGACGCCAGACCTGCAGGCGCGGATGCGTGGTGTAAGTCATCAGTTGCTGGTAAAGCGCATGATTCTGCTTGCGCGTTTCCTCCAGGGATTCATCCAGCCGGGTGCGGCTGTTTTTCAGGTCCGTGAGCGACGGTTTGATCGAGAGAAACTGCTCGATGGGCTTGCTCAGCGCACTGTTCCAATACTGGTCAAAACTGTTCCCCAGATGCTCCGCAACCGGACCAACGCTGAGCATGTCGATGTCTCTGAAGTTCTTGTCGGGCTGCGCATCAAAATACTCGTCGCCCAAATTGCGCCCACCGACAATGGCCACGCAGTTGTCCACCACCCACAGTTTGTTGTGCATGCGTCGATGTTGCTGCGACAGGTCGAACAGCCGGCCCATCGTCCGCGTCACAACGGTGCTGCGGCCCAGGTGCAGCGGGTTGAATACGCGGACTTGAATCCGCGGATGCGCAGCCAGCGTCGCGACAATCCGGTCGAGGTCATCGCTGGTGGTGTCATCGAGCAAAATCCTCACGCGCACGCCACGGTCGGCGGCGTCCAGCAGTTCGCTCACCAGTATTCGTGTGCTGATGCCGTCGTGGACGATGTAGTACTGCAAGTCGAGGCTGCTTTGCGCGTTGCGAATCAGCTCGGCGCGGGCCGAGAACGCCTCGGCACTCTCGGATAACAAACGAAAGCCCGATCGGCCCTGATAAGGAGCGGCCTGGGCCTGGATAGAACGACCGAACGCTGAACCGCTCGCTGGCAAGGCCTGACTGGGCTCGTGAGGAACATTGACGGTCGTACAACCGGTAAAGAGCAAGGCAAGCAACAGAAAAATAAACAGCGGCTGTCGGATTTTCACGGAGCGTACTCCGATGGTGACAATCAGGGATGCCGGATCCCGAAGAACGGCCTGTTGGTTCCCTCCATCACTCTGGTCGTCTCGACCTTGCGCACTGTTTCTTCGATTTGCGGGGTTGTTTCTGGAGCGTAGTCCATCCACTGACAATGGCGGGAGCTGCCAAGGTGGGAAAACAGTGTGTCGAGCACAAGCTGGAAGAAAAAAACACAACTGGCAAAGCTGATAAAAATGACACCGCGACTCATTTTCGTATCCACTACGATTTTACTGAGAGAGGCTGGCGGCTCGTGGCACCCTATCTTCCCGTCACAAGCACTGCAATCGGTCGCGTTTGCGTTGTCGGCCGATAGAATTATTTACGGAAAAATGTATAGCCAATGATGTAAGAGCCAAGTTCATTAGTGTGCGCAGTCACCCACACAGCATATATACCGCGACCAATTCGCTCATCCAGCTCTTTTTTGTTTGTGCAGAGTTCAATCCTCCGATGGGTGTTCGGATCGTTGATCCATAGACCTGCCTCGCAGTATTTGGACGGCCCACGATAGGTAACCTCATACTCAGACTCATAACTAACAACTTCACCAGGCAACAGGTAGACGCTGACATCATAAATGTTTAAAGAGCAAATCAAGCCCACGCTAAAACCGCCCAAGAACGACTCTATAGCGCTTTTTGTCGCTTTGCCGGCGCGGATTGCCAGCCCCGTAAAAACAACCCCAAAAAGAGTACCAATCAGCAGGTATGTCGTTAACTCGGGGATTTCCGGCATTAAAATGGTTCGTGCTGAAATGCCAACGGTCCAGAACAAATAACTAATCCACGCCCCCGTAAGCAAAAACACAATAGCTGCAACAGCTCGTTTCTTTAGTTTTTTCTTTGTTGAGCACGTCGTTGTTTCTTGCATGCTGTTTTCACTAATTACTTGGCTGGTTAGTTAAACGTATCTTTGAAATTATCTGTGGCTTTCAGGTCGCAATCCCCTTTTAACCGATCATGCATCAGTATCACGTTGCGGCAATATGCCAAAGGCGTCTCTGACTGCAAATATCGCCTTACCCGTGACAAAAAACCGGTAGCGAAGATCGTGTTGACCACCCAGTGGAATCTGGTCAGACCAACCCGCTACCCCTAGTGCTCTGAGCTCGTGCTCAAAGGCCACGGCGTTGGCTTTGGATTTGAAAAAGCCAACACAGTGGTCATGACGCATCGCCATGATGTGATGAAAGAAGAACTCGCAAGCGTGCGACTCGCTGCTTGAAACATAGATTGGCTGTGAATCCTCACCTCGCTCCGTGTAACAGACTTGCCACTGCGTGCCCTTGCAGCTCAGACAAAAGACGTCGGAAGCGGCGCCACGAGAGCCGATGGAATAATTGAACGGGTTGCATCCTTCTTCTAACAAGCGTTCTGCAAGCTCGCGTGAATTCATTACATTCAAGAAATTGCCCTCGCCTTCACAAATACCAGCGATATTCTCGCGCAGTGATTTCCTGCATAAACGCCAAATGATCCTGGCGTTTATTCTCGCAATACACATCGACAAACTCTGCGCACGGCCTCGAACATCTCTTTAGGGAAAGAGATCCCGCTGCCGCGATCTTCATTCAGCGACGCGAGAAGCGCGGGCAGCGATTCAATTACTACCTAATTTTGCTGCACTACCTACACAGCCTAGATTAGGGTTCGATTCATAGGATTGCGCAACGATGAGGACGGCTTTGGACACAACAGCATATATAATTGCCAAGCTCGTTATCAGGAATGTCGAGAACCACAGCACATTACTGATGGATGCTGGATCCATCAGATTTGTAACAGTAATCATCACTATCCCGTAAAGCAATGGAATTAGTGAAAGGCAAAGCACAAGCGTGGACAATTTTTCAAGCATTAGAATAAACCTCGCCCTTTCATCACAGAGAAACGACTTATTAGCGGACTTCAATGCTCTTTTGGCACGAATCAGATCGTAAACTGCAGCTGCGCCGCCTAAAAAACAAACCCAAGCCATTGGGTCGTTCAGCATGAATTTAGATTGAGACCCCAAAAAATAGAGAACGAGATAGCCAACCGGTGCAATCAGTAGAAAAAATATCACGCCGTAGAGATCGAAAGCCACATCGATAAACTGTGCTTTCGTCTTGCCATTTAGTGTTCGACTGATACGCCAATATATCAGCGGAGTGACTAGAACAAGTATTAAAAAAGCAAAAGCCGTGGACACTTGAACCCACTCTTTCGCATAAAAACTTTCGAACATCGAAGACACTTCCTTACGTCAAAATAAAAAATGCCCCATAAGAAAATGGGGCAGATATAACTCAATCAGATACTGAACCCAAATAATATCGGGACTTTATGACAGAAGACCAAGTCATCTGACCATTGCCGTGATATCTCGATCAGGCTGAGAGGCTGATTGTTTACTTCAACCATTTGTATAAGCGATAACCACCATACCCAGCAACCGCGATCGCAGCGGCAGGCCACGCTGCTGCTGTGGCTACAGCCATGACACCTGCGGCCATTCCACCACCCCCCGCAGCAACCGCACCTCCACCAAGTGTGGCTAATGCAGAGCTGGTTGCAGCCGCACCGGTGAGCCCCGCCGCATTCGCAGCAACGACGGCCCCCCCATAAACTATCGAAGCATTGGCTACGCCAGCAGCCGCTCCAGTGGCGATGGCAGTGCCTGCCGCTGTTTTTTCACCAATTTCCATGTGGTCACCAAATGTGATTTTCTCGGGCCCTCAATAATAGCACTTTGACGCCACTGCTGAAGAGTGATAATCAAACATGAAGCCTTCGCCAGATCGCAAGCATCCAGCTTCTTCGGGTAAATACCAGCCCCTCACAAATACCAGCGATATTCTCGCGCAGTGATTTCCTGCATAAACGCCAAATGATCCTGGCGCTTGTTCTCGCAATACACATCGACAAACTCCGCACCCAGCCCCTCGCGCATCTGCGGCTGATGTTGCATCGCACGCACGGCTTCGAACATCTCCTTGGGAAAATCGATCCCGCTGCTGCGATCTTCATTCAGCGGTGCAATCGGTTCCTTGCCAGCCTCCAACCCATGCTCCAGCCCCACCAGAATCGCCGCCAACACCAGATACGGATTGGCATCCGCGCCCGCCAAGCGATATTCAACCCGCAGGTTCTTCACGTCCGACTCGGGAATGCGCAGGCACGCATCCCGATCTTCAAAACCCCAACTCGCCTTGGTTGCGGTGTTCACCGTGCCGCCCAAACGGCGCATCGCGTTCTGGTTCGGCGCAAAGATCGGCATGCTGTGCGGCAGCAGTTCCAGGCACCCGGCGACCGCATGGCGCAGCGGCTGCTGCTCATTCGCGGCCAGAAGATTATTGCCCGCCGAATCGTAGAGGCTGACATGCACATGCATGCCACTGCCCGGATGCTGCAAGTACGGCTTGGCCATGAAACTGGCGCGATAGCCGTGTTTAAGCGCAACACCGCGCGTGCTGCGACAGAACAACGCTGCCCAGTCGGCGGCTCGCAAGCCATCGTCGAGATGGCCAAAGTTAATTTCAAACTGGCCGGGGCCGAGTTCTGCGGTGATCACCGTGGCATCGATGCCCTGCGCCCGTGTGGCTTCAACCATGTCATCCAGCACCGGCGCAAAGCGTGAGAGGCGTTCGATGTGCAGGTTCGGTTGATCATCGGCGTCGTCAGTCAGGTCGTCGCGGGGGAATTGCGGGAGACCGTCGCGCAGCTTTTTGTCGAACAGATAGAACTCCAGTTCGAACGCCACCACCGGGTGAATGCCTTTGCGCGCCAGGCGCTTGAGTACCTGCGCGAGGACTTCACGCGGTTCGAATTCGATCGGTTTTTCGGTGCCGTCCGAGGTGATCAGCATCTGCCCCAGCGGTTGCGCTTCCCAGGTCACCGGTTTCAGTGTGCCCGGCACCAGACGGCGCACGGCATCCGGGTCGCCGTCGTTGAAGCAGTAATCGCCGATCGGGAACAAACCACCCTGCACGCCCAGCAATACGCAGTTCTGCGGCAGTTTCAGCACACTGCCCGCCGCGACTTTTTCGAGCATGTCGACCGGATAACGTTTGCCGTAAAAGTGCCCGGGAATGTCCAGGCAAATCAGGTCGACATAACGCACCTCGGGGTAGCGTTGGCGAAAGGCGCGCACTTCGGCGAGCAGGTCAGCGCAGACAGCGTCCATTGTATTTATCCTTGTTGTGATCAGGTGTAGACCCAGAGCACGCGGGTCAGCTGCTCGGTGAGGTTGCCGTAGCGGCAGCGGGTGTGACTGTCGAACTGGAAGCTGTCGCCAGCCTTCAGCGTGGTCGGTTCTTCGTCGTCGCCCAGCCATAAGGTCAGCTCGCCTTCGAGGACGTAACCGCCCTGCTCCGAGCTGTCGGTCAGATGGCGATCACCGCTGCTAGCACCGGCTTCGAGATGACTTTCGAGCATCGAGAACGAGGCGCGGATCTGCGGCGACACCAGAATGTCGGTGATGCCGTTGGCGTAATACAGCGTGCGACGCTCGTCCGGACGCGTGACCCACGGCAGTTCTTTAGGCTTGGGCAGGCTGTAGAAATAGGTGGTTGGCACGCCGAAGGTTTCGCTGATTGCGGTCAGGTCCGCCACGGTGGGCCGCGACAAGCCGCGCTCGACCTGCGAGAGAAAACCCACCGAGCGGCCGATCTTGTCGGCCAGTTCCTTCAGGGTCCACTTCTTGTGCTTGCGCAGGTCGTGGATAAGGATCGCCAGCGCGGCGATTTCTTCTTGCTTGTTCATGGTCGCCGATTCCGAAAAAAGTCTCATTAAATGCTGTCGCGCAGTCGATACCAGGCCTTCCCAATGGCCTCCAACGGTGCAGCGAAATGTTTGCCGCCGGGGAAACGGCCATTGCTCAAGCCCTGATACAACGCCAGTTCATCCGCGTCGCCGAGAATTGCATCGGACACCGCACGCGCGGCGGCCAATGTCGGCAGAACGCCGTGGCCCGAATAGCCTTGCAGCCAATAACGGCTGTCCGCGCCGCCGACATCGGGTGTGCGGTTCATCGTCAGGTCGATATGCCCGCCCCAGGCAAACTCGATGCCGACGCCTTTGAGCTGCGGGAACACCCGCTCGAGAAACGGCCGTGTTGCCGCCGCGATGTCCTTGGGCATGCCACCGAGATAGGTGCAGCCGCCGCCGAACAACAAACGGTTATCCGGTGTGCGCCGAAAGTAGTCGAGGACGAACTGGTTGTCTGTCACGCAGACATTGCGCGGCAACAGCGCCGTAGCCTGCTCAGGCGTCAGCGCTGCGGTGGCGACCTGGTAAGTGCCCACCGGCAGAATGCAGCTGGACAGGTGCGGGTCGAGTTCATCGAGATAAGCGTTGCACGCCAGCACCAGTACATCGGCGCGCACCGAACCGCGCTCGGTGTTGACCCGGAAACCGTCACCCTCCTCCTGATAACTCAACGCTTTGCTTTGCTCGTGGATACGCCCGCCGGCTCGCTCGATGGCATCCGCCAGGCCCAGCGCCAGTTTCAGCGGATTGAGGTGCGCGCCCTCAGGGTCGTAAAGCCCGGCCTGATAGCGCTCGGTGGCCACCCATGCAGGCAACTCTTCGCGAGGAATGAACTGCAAGGCATCGTGGCCCCATTTGTGGCTGGCCTCGTGTTGCCATTCGCTGAGCAGACTGACACGGCGCGGCATCACCGAGGTCCACAAATGCCCGGGACGATAGTCGATGTCGAAGCCGTGACGACCCGGCAATTCACGCAATTCCCCAGCGGCCCAACGCATGCCGTCCCACAAGCGTTTCGCCCGCTCCTGACCCAGCGCAGCTTCCAGCGGCGGCATATCGCACGACCAGCCGAGAATCGCCTGCCCGCCATTACGCCCCGAAGCGGCCCACGCCACCCGACTGGCTTCCAGCACCACCACGCGTTTGCCCGCCAAGGCCAGACGCAGCGCCGTGTGCAGGCCACTGAAACCGGCGCCGATGATCACCACGTCGACGTCATGTTCACCTTCCAGAACAGCGCGATGGCGCAGAATATCGGCGCAACTGCGAGCGTAATAGCTGTCGACGTGCTGGCTGGATTGCAGGAACATTCGCGGCCTCATGAAATTATCTTTTTATAATTTCATGAAAATCTACAGAATAAATTTCACGCCAGCAACTATCCGTTACGCGGCAACTCAACCCGCGCCAGCAATCCTTGGCCACTACGGTTGCTCAACGTCAGTTCTCCGCCCTGCTCTCGCACAATCGCCCGCGCCGCTGAAAGCCCCAGACCAACGCCCCCGGTATCGCGATTGCGCGAAGCCTCCAGACGAAAGAACGGATCGAACACCTGCTCCAGCGCCGCCTCGGGAATACCGGGGCCTTCGTCGCTGACCTCGATGCAGATCGAATACTCGTCACGCCTCAACGCAATGACCGGACGCTGCGCATACTTCAGCGCATTTTCCAGCAGATTGACGATCACCCGCTTGATCCCCAGCGGTCGCCCCTCGTACACCAGATGCGCCGGGCCATTGAAATCGACATTGATCTGCTGATCACGGTAATCGTCGACGATGGTCTGCAGCAGCTCCGACAGATCAAATGCTGTGGTTTGCTCGCGGTGGGTGTCTTCGCGGAAGAACGCCAACGCAGCGTTGATCATCGACTGCATCTCTTCAACGTCGCGAATCAGTTTGCCCTGATGATCGAGGTCTTCCATGAACTCGCTGCGCAAGCGCATGCGTGTCAGCGGTGCACGCAGGTCGTGGGAAATTGACGCGAGCATGTGCGTGCGCTCGGCGATGAAGTGCTGGATCTGCGCCTGCATGGTGTTGAAGGCGATGATCGCCTGGCGAATTTCGTCAGGGCCTTCGAGCTTGATCGGCGGTGCACGCAGATCGGTGCCGAAACGTCTGGCGGCCCGCGTGAAACGCTGCAAGGGGTTGGCCAGTTGCCGGGTGGCGACCCAGGCCACCAGCAATGTGGCAATCAGTCCCAAGGCGATGACGATCGCGATACGCACGCCAAATTCCAGACCCCAACTGCGCTCCGGCGGGATAAATGACAACCAGCTGCCATCGACCAATTGCACGACGGCGGCGTAATGCGCCTGGGGGCTGCCGTTCGGCCAGTCGCTTGGGCTGAACACCTCGATTTTTCGATCATTGCCAAGCAGTTGCTGCAGCACCGGCACCCTGCTCGCTGGCAGGCGAAGCCCGTCATTGGGCAGATCGAAATCCGCGCGCTGTGCTTTCCACGACACCTGCAGCATGGCGCTGCTCGCCGCTGCGGCCAGTTGCGGGCGCAGGTTGGCCGGGGCCGCTTCGATCACCCGCGAGGTCGCGGCAATCTGCTCCAGCAGGCCGGTGCGTTCAATCGGTGGTCGCGCCCAGATGCCGGCGACTTGTACGAACAGTGCATTCAACGCCAGCGACGCAACCATCGCTGCCACGATGGTCAGGGCGATGTGCCGGCGCAGTGTATCGCCGCGCCATAGTCGGCGGATCACGAGCGGCTGACCTTGGCGGTGAACAGATAGCCGCCGTTGCGCACCGTACGAATCAGGTCCGGTCGTTTGCTGTCGGGTTCGATCTTGCGGCGCAGGCGGCTGACTTGCACATCGATACTGCGGTCGAAGGCGTCATGTCCATGGCCGTGAGTCATGTCGATCAATTGCTCGCGGGTGAGAATGCGCTGCGGGTGATCGAGGAACACCACCAGCAAATCGAACTCGCCGCCGGACAGCGGAATCATCACGTTTTCCGGTGAGCGCAATTCGCGACAGGTGATGTCCAGATGCCAACCGGCGAAGCCAATCACCGGGCGTGAAGGCTCAACTGCTTGACGCTGTTCGCCGGCTCGACGCTGCAAGGCGCGCACCCGGGCGAGCAATTCCTGCGGGGCGAACGGTTTGGTCAGGTAATCGTCCGCGCCCAACTCCAGGCCGACAATGCGATCACTCAACTCGGCCATGGCGGTGAGCATGATGATCGGAATGCCCAACTGCGCGCGCACCTTCTGGCACAGGCTCAGGCCGCTTTCGCCGGGCATCATCACATCAAGAATGATCGTATCCGGACGGTTCAGCGCGATTGCCGCCCACATGGCTTCGCCGTGGGACGCCACGTCGACTTCATAGGCGTGCTGCACGAAGAACTTCTTCAGCAGCGCGAGGATTTCCACGTCGTCGTCGACGAACAGCAGTCTGCTCACAGTCACAGGATCCATGCACCAAAAAAGCCAATCTAAAGCCATTTTGCCGCCCGGGTCATTTATTTCAATCGAGCAACATTTCTACGCGCCAGACATCAAGCGGACATTCTCTGGCAAAACCGCGCGGGCACTCTGCAGCTATTTCCAACGGGGGGATTGGTATGAAGGTATTGAACAGCAAACCGGGCATCACGCAGCACAACGGTAATCGGCCGTTGATTCTGAGCCAGCGCACCGCAGCGCTCGGCCCGGACACACCGGTGGTGTTTCAGGAATCGTGCATGGGGGTTTCCCCTGATCAAAGCACAGTAGTGCTGCGCCGTTACTTCGAGCATTTCAGCCCGACCAACGCGCACTGGGTGGAATACGTGCACAGCGTCAACACCGCTGACCTCATGAACTGGATCATGGCCCATGGTCGATTGCACATCGAATGCTCGGACAACCTGGCGCAAAACAAGGAAGCCGTTTGATGTCGCGTATTCGTTCACTGTCGCTGTCAATTGTCACCACGCTGAGCCTGGCGGCGTGCAGCAACAAAACGCCGGAACACAGCGGTTTTCTGCATGACTACAGCGTGTTGACCGAGCGCCAGTCGCCGTCCGGGCAACCCGTGTTGGCGTGGGTCAGCCCGGCCCTCGCCCGGGGTCGATACACGCAGGTTTATCTGGCGCCGAGTCAGTTCTACCCGAGTGCCGAGCCGACACAACGGATTCCGCTGAGCACCCTGTCCGGCGTGACTGACTACTACGACGCGGCGCTGCGGCTGGAGTTGAGCAAAGTGATGCATCTGGTCAATCAACCCGGGCCGAACACCCTGATAGTGCGCCCCGCTATCACTCAAGTGACCACCAGCACTCAGGGTTTACGCTTTTATGAGTGGCTGCCGGTCACCCTCGTCGCTGCCGGTGTCAGTACGGCGACCGGCATCCGTGATCAGGACAGCGAGGTTGCCACCGAAGTGTCGTTCGAAGACGGTTCGACCGGCGAAGTGATTGCCGAAGTGGTGCGCAAAGGCACCGGGGTGCCGCTGGAGAACGACAAGCAAGTGCTGACCGCCGATGACGTCAAAGTCGTGCTGGATGGCTGGGCTAGCGACCTGCGGCAATCGTATACGGCCATCCGCCGGTAAACACATATCCCCTATAGG